>OJKJ01000084.1_pt1 | contig 78675 bp, 56 predicted proteins | sample 1596491 | NCBI WGS metagenome assembly OJKJ01 (sample SAMEA4350160, study PRJEB24818) | metagenome | biome: human; feature: gut; material: faeces | place: Denmark | collected 2013-09
AAGTTTCCCCGTCCCCCGTTCAGCCTGCGGCGGAAAACGCACTGCAGGGCCTGCTGGCAGGAATCGCGCTGCTGAAGGGGGATGGGCAGGAGCATAACATGGATGAATTTGGATTGACAGGTAGTCTTCGCCTTTCTGAAGACCAAGAGCTATCCTCCCCGGTCACACTGCCCTTGGACACAGAATTCCAAATGTGGTACGAGTTTGACCTCACTCAAGAGGAAGCCAACTCGATTGACCCAGCAGCCAGGTACTATTTGACTCTTCCGGAAAATCTCAAATGGGTCGGCGACAGCCCGACGGAAGGCAAGCCGCTGACAGCCCAGGGTTCAAATGTGGTCTTTGCCTATCTGTTCTACCACCAAGCAACGCCTGGCGACAGCAAAAACGCTTATATTCAATTCGTAGGAGATGAAGATGACCATTTTGCTTTTGGAGACCTTACCGGCGGATACGTATATCTGGACTGCTCTTTGAACGAAGAAGCCGTGGGCGACAAGGAATCTATCGTCATCCAGATAGGAGATAAGGAATATAAAATTTACATAGAGGATAACGCCAAATCGAACCCCGCTTTGGGAAAAACCGGATCTTTCAGTGACACCGAAAACCGGTTTGACTGGACTGTCACCTATACTTACAGCGATGGGGACAAAGTATTCTCCGGCCCTATCACCTTTACAGATTCCTTTACCGGCAGCCACACCTATGTTCCGGGTACTTTTTCATTGGACAACACTCCGGTCAATGATGAGGACCTGACTGTAACTCCTGAAGGAATTGCCTACAAGCTACCTGCCTATTCCGAACCGGAAGGAGGACCCCAAACCGGCTTCGACCCAACGGTGGCTCATACGTTTTCCTATCAAACCACCCTCACCAATGACGCGGTACGGACCGGAACCGAAGTGACCGCAAAAAATTCCGCTTCCCTTTCCGATTCTTCCTCGCCTGTGAATAAAATTACCGCCGACGCTACGGCGACAGGGAAAGCAAAGCCCTGGATCATGAAAACCGGCGTCTACAATTCCGTTCAAAAACAAATAGACTGGATCATCGAGGTCAACACAAACGACCGCAGATTACGAGATCTGATTCTCTATGACAGCATCCCCGAGGGCCTAACCTTGATCCCTGGTACCTTTTTGGTCAATGATGTCTCCGCTGCTCCCGATTCGAGTGGCGAGGATCTCACAGGAAAAGATTATACCTTTTCCTATCAGTTGTTTACAACCGCGCTTGAACCCGCCGTTCAAACCTACACCATTCAATATACTACCAGTGTAGACAAACCGGACGGACGGCCCGATGAAATGTTGGAAAATGAAGCCTGGCTGTCTTTCACCTGGATAGGCGGCGGAATCGACGGTACTGATGAGCCGATGTATCCCTCTGTTTCCAAGTATCCGGACGTACCGGATGATCTGCTTCAAAAAGAAGGCGAATACGACCCCGCTACTCATGAAATCACATGGACCGTGACCGTAAATCCAGAAAAGGTGAATTTTAAGTCCGGCACCATTACAGACGACTTGAGCGATCTCGGCCAAACCTATGTCGATAATAGTTTTTCTGCTGAGGATAGTGGACTGATTCAGTTGGACATTAATGATTCAACCAATAAATTTCTCACGATTACAGTTGGCGAGTTAGGGACTGATTCTTCCACGTTTACTTTCAAAACCACCGTAGACGAGCCCGAGGATTTTGCCAACAACAAGACCACCACCTATAAGAACCGTGCCGACATGGAGGCCACCATCGTGCTGGAAAACGGCTCTGAAATGGAAGTGCCCACCTCCGCCCTTGGCGAGGTTAAGGTCGTAAGCAACGTTTTGAAAAAGGCTTTCGTGTCCTATGATTATGCCACTCACGAAATCACCTGGAAGCTCACGGTTAATGAGAATAAAATGCCACTGGAAAACGTGGTTTTAACGGATACGCTTCCCGCTGAACAAACGCCGGTTTTGGAAAAAATCACAGTAACCTCCGACAATGCGGAAGAGATAACAGTCCAAAATTCCTTCGACGAGACCACGCGAGCCTTAAAAATAGAGCTTGGCAGCCTGAATACGAAGGTGGAGGTCATCTACGTAACCATACTGGATGCCGACAAAATCGAAAATGTATTCCCTAGTATTTCGATAGAATCCAAAAATTCAGTTAAGCTGACCCGCAAGAACTATGATGACGTATCTGCTTCCAGCACCGCTAAAATTCCCAATAAGCTTTTAACCAAAAGCGGAATAAAAAACGCAGAAGAGGAACACATCGATTATACCGTCGTCATCAACCCAAATGAGCTGAGACTGGCGGAAGGCTGCAACAGAATTGTGGATCAATTATCTTCCGGCCTTCTGTTGGATCAAAGCACAGTGGAGCTTTCTGCCGCGACAGTTGATGAGAAAGGAAACTTAGCCAAAGGGGATCCATGCAATTCAGATTCCTGGGCTTGGGAATACGACGCGCAAAACCGGAAGCTGACCGTTACCCTGCCCAAGGAGAAAAAGGCATATTTGCTTACGTACAGCGCCGATATCGTCAGCTGGAATGTTTCCGGGTTTACCAATAAAATCGCCTTTGAAGGCGAAGAACTCAGTGAGAGTCAAAACTCCAGTGTTTCATTCTTGGCCAGCGGCGGAGGCGGCGGCGGTATTCTTTCCCTGCGCAACCGCAAGGGCTGCATCGACATTCTCAAGCGGGACTACCATGTAGGATCTCCCGTGGAAGGCGTAGCGTTCTGCGTCTATGACAAGGACGCCCCTGCGCGCATCCTTGACTACGGTGTAACAGATAAGGAGGGGAGGCTTTCCTTTTCCGCCCTGCCTATCAATCACACCTATGTAGTAGAAGAGGTCGCTTCCATCACTGGCTATAATAAGACTGGAATTCTGTCCGGAGAATCGGAAGAAAAAACAACGTGGGAAGTTCTTGTAGAGCGTTCAGCCGCCGCAGGCGTCTATAAGCTGGAACTCACCAACACCCGCGTAACCGGCGATCTCTCCTTTACAAAGACAAATTCCTGGAACCGTAAGCTTACCGGGGCGACGTTTACCTTGACACCCACGGGTTCCACACCCGGCGCTGATCTCACGAAATATCCCGACGCGGTGAAAACCGCCGTCAGCAACGAAAACGGAATTGTCCTTTTTAAGGGGATCCCCTACGGGACCTATACGCTGAAGGAGACCGTGGCCCCGGAGAATCATTCTCTGAATACCGCCAGCTTCACGGTAAAGGTGGACGAAAACGGCACGGTAACGCTCAATGATGAACCCGTCACCAAAGAGACTTCCATCGAAAATGAATTCAAAGAAGGCTCCATCCACATCACGAAGACCGACAAGAGCACCGGAAAGCCCATGAAGGACGTCACCTTCACTCTCAAGGACAGCACGGGGGTGGTGCGCGGTACCGGCACGACCGGTGAAAACGGCGAGCTCACCTTTACCGGCCTGATGCTGGGAGAGACCTATACGCTCCATGAAGACCGGGTGTCTGGATATCAGCCCGCAGCGGACAAAAAAATCGAGCTTTCCGCGGAGTATGAAGCCCAAGTTTATGAAGTGAAGTGGGAAAACGTTCCCACCCCCTCCACTCCGCTGGGCAGCATCACCCTCACCAAGGTGGACGCTTCCACTGGAAAAGCCCTTGCTGGCGTTGTCTTTGAACTCTTTGACGAAGAAAACCTGAGCTGGGGCTGGGGAAAGACCGACAGCGACGGAAAACTCACCTTTGAAGAGCTTCCCGCGGGCAAGACCTATACCATCCACGAGACCACCCCGGAGGGCTACCTGGATTCCCCGGACCGGACGCTCACCCTTTCCGAGGAAAAGGAGTATTCCATCCGCTGGGAGAACACCCCCAAGCCGGAGGTCACACCTTCACCCAGTCCGTCCCCATCCCCGTCTCCCTCACCCAGTGTCTCGCCTTCCCCCACACCGGGCGGCACTGGGAGCGGCTCCGGCGGAACTTCTTCCGGAGGCAGCTCTGGCAGTAAGCTGCCCCAGACAGGGCGAAACCGACTGGCCCCTCTGCTGATGCTGGGCGCAGGAGGTATTCTTGCCGCGGCAGGCGGAATTACGTTGGCTGGAAAACGGAAGAAGAGAGGACGCCATGCCAAATAAAAAGCCCGCCGTCATCCTGCTGAGCTTAGGCGCTGTTCTGCTGCTCTGCGGCGGCCTATGGCTTGGCAGCAATGCGAACGCCGGCCAAAAGGCGGCTGTCTCCGCCCGGCAGATACTTGCCGAGATGGGACGTCCTGCCGCCCCAAGGCCCTCGCCCTCTGCTCCACCATCGGAATCCTCCAGCCAGCCCACCGTACAGGAGTTGGCGTCAGACGCCCTGGGGATTCTGGAAATTCCCTCTCTCTCCCTGGAGCTGCCGGTACTTGACGATTGCAGCGAGGAACTTTTGGAGCGCTCGGTCTGCCGCTATGCCGGCACAGATCCATCCCTTCCAGGGTTTGTCATTGCCGGGCACAGTTATGAAGAGCATTTCGGGATGCTTTCCCGTCTCGCCGAGGGAAATTCGGTCGTGTTTTATCTCCGTGACGGCACGGAGCTCCAGTATTCTGTGGCGGAGTTGGCCTATATTTCCGGGAATGCTCCGGAAGAACTGCAGGCAGAGGACTGGGATCTGACCCTGTTCACCTGCAGCTTTGATGGCTCTGACCGCCTGCTGATACGGTGCAAACGTACATAAATCAGGCAGGCGTATGCCCGGAAACCCGTCAGAAACCTTTATAAAAGTGCAGGAAAAGGGATTTTTCGTGTAAACAAGATGGGCCACTTGATAATTTATGAACAAAGTGTTACTGTTGTGACAATATAGAGGATTTAGTCGAAGTTCTGCTTTCCGCTGAATTCCCAAAAATAGAGGAGGCTCTTTTATGGAGAATATGAAGAAGTATGTAGCCGAGTTTATCGGCACCCTGGTTTTGGTTCTGTTTGCCTGCGGCACAGCTGCCGTAGTCGGCTGTAACGGCGCAGATCCCAACGCCGCCTACCTGATGACAGCCCTCGCTTTCGGACTGGTGATTGTTGCCATGGCCTATTCCATCGGCAATATTTCCGGCTGCCACATCAATCCAGCCGTATCCATTGCCATGCTGGTTTCCGGCAAGATGAGCGTTAAGGATTTTGTGGGTTACGTTGTCGCCCAGTTCCTGGGCGCTATCGCCGGCGCCGCCATTCTCATGGGCATTCTGGGCGGAACAGAGCTGGGCCTTGGCCAGAACGGCCTGTTTGAGGGCAGTATTGTGCGTTCCCTGATCGTGGAGATCATTCTGACCTTTGTCTTTGTTCTGGCGATTTTGGGCGTTACCTCTAAGCCCGAATTCAGCAAGGTGGCAGGCCTGGTAATCGGCTTCTCTCTGACGCTGGTACATATCATTGGCATCCACTTTACCGGCACCTCCGTAAACCCTGCCAGAAGCTTCGGACCGGCGCTGTTCATGGGCGGGGACGCTTTGGCAAACGTATGGGTATTTATTGTGGCGCCACTGGTTGGCGGCGTATTGGCTGCCCTGGTATGGAAGTTCCTTTCCTCCAAAAAGGAAGCCTGATTTTTTAAAACCAACAGAGTGATAAAAAACAGAGAGTCAAACACCTCCGGTGAACTCGGGGCTGTCTGACTCTCTGCTTTTTGTGTCCACAGGTGTTGCTGCGCATCCCCTTCCATGAATCAGGACCTGAAAGTCCGCTCCTAATCCCTTTTTGATAGGGACAATCCAAGGCTGATCCAAACCTCTTTGACACCGGCACAAATCCATAGTACTATATTTCTGAACAACACACCTGAAACAGGTATGGAAATGGGGGACTCCCGATGAAGGAGAACAGCGGCGTAAACATCCGCCTCGCGTCGACAGACGACGCGGAAGAACTTCTGGCAATCTATGCGCCTTACGTGCGCCGGACCGCCGTCACTTTTGAATACAACGTGCCTTCCGTGACAGAGTTTACCAGCAGAATCATCCGCACGTTGGAAAGCTATCCCTACTTTGCAGCCGAAGCTGGCGGCGAGCTGCTGGGCTACGCCTATGCAGGCCCCTTTCACACAAGGGAAGCCTACCGCTGGGCGGCGGAGACCAGCATCTATGTCAAGCAGGAAAGAAGATGCATGGGCATCGGCAGAAAGCTGTACGATGCCCTGGAGACAGCCCTCTCCGCCCAGAAAATCCTGAACCTCAACGCCTGCATCGCCTACCCGCAGCAGGAGGATGAATACCTTACCCGGGACAGCGTGGAATTTCACAAGCGACTGGGCTACAGGTTTGTGGGGGAGTTCCGGCAGTGCGGATACAAATTTCACCGCTGGTACAACATGGTATGGATGGAAAAGCACATCGGCTGCCATTTGGAGAACCAGCCGCCGGTAAAGCCCTTTGAGGAGGTACGGCCCCTTCTCGAGATCAGGTAGGCCCTCTCCCTACTTTCCAGCGGATATCTGCTCTGGAGGGGCAGCTTCCCGGCGGGCCAATATTTTCTTCATAAAAAGGAAATAGACAACCACGGTGACCAGCGGTCCCAGCACGTCGGAAATGGGCTCGGCATAGAACACGGCCTCCGCGCCGAAAGCGGCAGGCAGGGCAAAAATTGCCGCGAAGTAGCAGAGTTTTCTCCAGAAGGACAGCGGCAGGGAGAGCCGGACCTGCCCAATGCCGGTGAAGCCGTCCACCAGCTCGTACTGCACCCCCAGGGGAATGATGGCCAGCGTGCAGATTTTGATGGCCTCAAACGCCTGCCCCGCCAGAGAGGCGTCCTGTGTGAACAGCCGCACAAAGAGAGGGCCGCACAGCCTTGCCAGCACAAACAGCGCCGCCGTGTAACCCACGCACAGGCCTACGATATATTTCTGCGCCTTCAAAACCCGGTCGGAGCGCCTTGCCCCGTAGTTGTACCCCAAAATTCCCTGCGTCCCTCCGCTGATGCCTCCCAGGGGCATGGTGACCACTAGCATGAAGCTCTGTACAATCGTATTGCAGGTGACGAGGAAGTCCCCCCGCTCAGGGCCGCCGAACTGCTGCAGCACTGCGTTCATGGCGATGATCATCACATTGTCGATGGCGATAATCAAAAAGGGAGTAAAGCCTAAAACCATCACCCTGCCCATGATGCGCAGGTCATAGCCCCCGAAGGTGATGGGTACCATGGCCTTTTTTCCAAACAGGAACCGCAGCACATAGCCGGCCCCCGCCGCCTGACTGATCACGGTTGCCACCGCCGCCCCGGTGACACCCAGATCCAGCACAAAGATAAAGACGGGATCCAGAATAATATTGAGCGCCGCCCCCAGTATCACGGATTTCATCCCCGCCTTGGCAAAGCCCTGGCAGATGACAAACTGGTTCAGGCCCGTGGCAGCCAATGCAAAAAAGGTACCGCACAGGTAGGCCGTAAAATACCGCTGAGCATAGGGATAGGTGGCGTCGCTGGCGCCGAACAGCCGCAGCATAGGCTCCTGAAACGGCAGTATCCCGCCCACCAGCAGCACGGAGAACACGCACAGCATCAGGAAACAATTGGCCAGAACTTTGCGCGCCTCCGCAAAGTTTCTTTCCCCCATGCGGATACTCACCATCGGAGCGCCTCCCACGCCGATCAAAAACGCCACGGAACCCACCATTGTCACCACCGGGCCGCAGACGCCCACACCGGCCAGCGCCAGATCCCCCACCTCCGGGATATTTCCGATGTAGATGCGGTCTACGATGCTGTAAAGTACACTGACAAACTGTCCCAGCATACTGGGGATGGCGATGCGCCACACCAGCTTTTTGACTTCGTCCCGCCCAAGATCATTTTCCACTGCCATTCTTCTCTCTGTTCCTTTCCCTCGGGCCGCAGTCTCCCGCCCCGTAAAATTGCACAAAGGGAAGCTGGCATTACCCAAAATCCGCAATGCCAGCTTTTTTCCAAAAATCCCGATACAGGCGCTTCCCGCCCTGCCGTATCAAAAGTCAGATGCGCGCCTTCACCCAGGCGGCTGATTGCCTGAGATAGTCCAGCATCCGGTTGGTATCATAGTGCTCAATGGTATAGACGCCGTCGTACCCGTCCCGCTTCAGCCTAGAAATCAGCTCCTCAATTTTCAGGTCGCCAAAACCCACCGGCGCAGGATAAATGACAACGCCGTCCCGGGCGGTCTTCCCGTTCTCCCCGTTTGCCTGGGTATAGGCCCGGTCCTTCAGATGCACATGGGTGATTCTGTCGCGGAGGCCTTCGTAGGCTTCCAGTTCATCCTCCGCCATGAAGCGGAAATTTCCCGTGTCAAACGCGCAGGAAAGCCGGGGACAGCCGTCTAAAAACCTGCGCACTCCTGCAATAGTGGAGAAGGGAGAGTCGAAACTGTCGTACTCTTCCATCACAAGGGCTACGCCGTACCCTGCCGCCAGCTCCGCCAAAGCATTGACAGAGTCCACCATATTTTGGATTTGCTTTTCCTGAACCTCCCTGCTATCCTGTTCCTGCAGGAACCCGGGAATGACCAGCAGCTTATCCGCACCCAGATAGCGGGCCGCTTCCAGTATGGGCTCGCTCTGTTTTTTCACGTCTAAATCCCTGCCGAAATCAAAATAGGCCGGAATGCCGGAAATACCCAGCTCCGTATAGGCCAGCTCCTGTCCCAGCTCATCCTCCCGTCCCAGAATATTGTTCCCTGATATTTCCAGCTTCTCAATTCCCAGGGCTTTGGCCTCCTTCATCGCCTCCACCACAGGAATGTTTTCCTGTTTAGCAATCTCCTTGATATGGTCATAAAAGGTTGCCAGTACTGCCATTTCACTCCTCATCCTTTCTTTAGGCCGCAATTATTTCTGCATTTCCGCAGTTTTTTCCAACAGCCGCCTGCCTGTCTCCAGAGAGGCGGTAAAACACTTTTCCGAAATGGAAGCCCCCTTCTGAGAAAGGTTTCTCACATCCCATTCCGGGGCGTCCAAATTGTCTGCTGCATAGAAAAACGCCGCAAAATCCACCTTTCGGAACTGCGCCACAGCCGCCAGTGCTGCGCACTCCATCTCCACGCAGACGCAGCCCTGTTCTTTCCGGCGTTCCATCTTTCCCCTGGTCTCCCGGAAAAAGCCGTCAGTGGTCCAGGTTTTCCCCTCCACATAGGGCAGCCCCAGCGCTTCCATTGCCTGCCGGGCCGCCTCCACACAAGCCGGACTCAGCTCCACCTCGTCCGACGGCGGCAGATAGTGATAGGACAGCCCCTCGTCCCGCACCGCGGCAGTAGGAAGGATGAGATGGCCGTCCGCAATGTCGTGTCTCAGCACCCCGCAGGAGCCGCAGAACACAAAATGCCTGCCGCCCCAGGCAACCAGATTTTCAATGAAGCTGCCGGCTGACGCAGCTCCCACATGGGGCAGAAACAAGGCGGCCTCTAGCCCTCCCGCCTCAAGGCGGTAGACCGGGACAGTCCCTGTGCAAAATTTGATCTGCGCTATGACCTCCCCGTGATATTTCTCCACCATTTCCTCCACAATGACATGAGAAAAAATGCCGATGCAGAGCTTCGGAAAGCCTTCAATGGGAGCATAGTGATCCGCCGGATTGATCACCGCTTCCCGGCAGGGGTCGAATTCATTGCAGAGCATGGTTGTTCCTCCTTCCCGAATTGATCTCATTCTAAGCGCAAACCAGTATTTTGTAAAGATGAAACCCTAAAATAAACGCAAAAAAGGGAGGGCGAAGTCACGCCCTCCCCAGTTTCAGCAGCACTCTGCATTTCGGAATTCCTCCCGTATGGCCGCCCGCTTCTTCGTTGACACGGGAACGACCGTTCCGTCAACCAGCAGCAGCCCCTCCGGCGTCAGCCTTACCGCATAGGCGGAATTCACCACATAGGAATCATGGCACCGCAAAAAGCCGTTTTGCAGCAACGGTTCCACAATGTCGCTGAAGGAAATGCGCAGGCACTTGCTTCGGGACACCTGCCCTCCCCGGAGGAAAAAACTCACCCTATGGCCATTGCTTTTGCCATAAAGGACATCGGAAAGACGCAGGTTCACCACCCCCTCTGTAGAATTGAAAGGGATATGCTTTGCCGACTTCCAGTCTCCCTCTTCCAGCATCCGGTCCAGCAGCCGGAACATCTCACTTTCCTCTTTAGGCCGCACCAGATACTGCACCGCCCCCAACCGGTATGCCTCCATAGCTGCCTCCGGATTTACCGTTCCTGCAAAGAACGCCAGCGCCATGCCGGGATTTTTCTCCTTTAGCTGCCAAGCAGCCTTTAGGCTGTCTGCTCCGGACGCATGATCGCTCAAAAGGCAGATATCATACCTGCGGATGTCCGCCAGCAGTTCCTGCAATTGGGTAAAAAAGAACAATCTTGCATGGACTCCTGAACGAAGATCCAGATAGCGCTGAATCCATTGGGCACTTTTTCTGAGGCCGTCACATTCTCCGTCACACACAGCAATATGCAGCATTCCATCTCTCTCCCTCTGCTTACTCAACGCTTTTATTTTACTACAAAAGCAGGATTATCTTTCGTCAGATTTCGAGCAAATTCAGGCCAATTTCGTGTATTTCCAAGCAAATTCAAGATCTGCACAAAATACCTCTCAATCTTCACACGGGAGTTTTGCTTGCTGGGAAAGAGTTTGTTATAATAAAGACATTCTAAACGGTTTTGATACCTTTTTGGTTGGAAAAAGGAGGAAAGTCTGGGCATCTGTGCACCCAGATAATTGCAGTATGTTCACAATTGCACTATGCGACGACAATTTAAAAGAAAATGAAAAGCTTTCTGGCCTGATAGAAAACTATTGCGAAAGCCACCCAGGGATTGTTTCCGGATTTCAATCTTTTTCTTCCCCTACAGAGCTTTTGGATGTAGTTGAAAACAAAATGGGGTTTGATGTTTACCTGCTGGATATCCTGATGCCGGATTTGACCGGAATCGAAGTGGCACAGCGCCTTCGTGCCAAATCGCAGGAGAGCTTTATTGTATTTCTCACCTTTTCAGAGGATTTTGCTCTGGAAGCTTTCCGCGTGGGCGCCTTGCAGTATCTGGTAAAGCCCATAGAAAAAGAGGAACTGTTTGCGGTTCTGGACCGTGCCCTCACCCTTGCTGAACGCCGGGCGCCAAAAACCATCCTGATCAACACGGTGCAGGGGAAAGAGAGGATCCCCCTCTCCTCCATTGTATTTGTAGAATGCCGCAATCACATTCTTTCTTACCATTTATCCGACGGGCGCGCCCTTACTGGGCGTACCATCCGAACCTCCTTCGAGGTGGCTATGGGGGTTCTTCTGGCCGAGCGCAATTTTATCCATCCTCACAAATCCTTTATTATCAATGCGGATTATGTGGAACGCTTGACGGCCCAGACCTTTCTGATGGCGGGCGGGTTTGAAGTTCCCATTACCAAAAGCCGGTATGCTCAGGCACGTTCCAAATACCTGCAGTATTTTGATCTGTCTCCCGGCAATTAGCAGAACGGTACCTGAAACCTTTTGGTTTGCCGCGTTTCCTGCACACTTCTGCGCTTCATTGATTCTGTAGCCGTCAAGAGACTGGTGTCAAATGTATATACTTAGCGGCAGTCCCTTTCCTAAAACAATTTGATGCAAAAAAACACCCTTGAATCTGGATTTCTCCACCAGATTCAAGGGTGTTTTCTGCAGTTATTTTAAACTAATTTATAGCTTCTTCTTTAGACAAAAGGACTCCAGGCCTCTACTCCCTTTTAAAAATACCAGGTAGGCAGCAGCCGAAGGCCGTCGGTGTAGCTTTTCACAGTGGGCGCTCCGGATATCACAGGGAAATACACGGCGAACAACACCAGGTTGACCGCCACAAAGAGGACAAGTGCCATGGAACCAACCGACAGGTTCAGCGCGCCCTCTCCCTCTCCAAACACCAGCCTTTTCTGAAGAAAAGGCGTCTCCTGCAGCCGATCAAAAACTGCCAGCAGGGCGATGATCAAAAACGGCACCGCCGTAAAATAATGGTAGATAAAGGTGAGGCGCGGCACCAGGGTCCAGGGCAGATAGACCGAAAGGAAGCCTACCGCAGCTACGGCAGCCGGACGCCGGATCCCGTGCCATAGCTGCCGGACGGCGGCTATCAGGGCCAGGAAGGAGACGATCCACAAAAGAGGATTGCCCAGCGCCGCAATGGTGCTGTACTCTCCCGCCGCATTGCAGGCGTCGCTGGCAAAATACCAGATCGGCCGTATGTCAAAGGGCCATTCATACCAGGGCGAGGCAAAATAATGCTCAGCCTTGAGCTGGGAGTGGTAGTTGAACATGGTCGTCTGGTAGTTTACAAAGGTATCCCAAAGCCTTTCCACATTGTGAGGCAGGGTAGTCAGCGGCAGAAATGCCGCAAAATAGATACCGAAGGGGATCACCAGAAAGAAAAGGCAGCACCACAGGCAGAGCAGGCCGCATTTCTTCCAGAGCGGACGCAGCTCTCTCCCCTCACGCTTTTCCGCAAGCAACGTAAAAGCCAGCTTTCCGAAGAACAGTACGGCAAGTCCCAGAGCTCCATAAGCGGCCGTCCATTTGGAAGCAATACCCAATCCGGTGAAGACGCCGCAGGCGAGCAGCGGCGGCAGCAGCTTTTTCAAAGGAGCCACCGTCAGATCCTTTCGCAAAAACAACACCATGGCGTCGTACATCAGCAGCAGAAAAAACACAGCGTAGGTGTCGATGGTGGCGATACGCGTCTGGGTGAAATGCATGAAATCAAAGGCAAACAAAACCACGCCTGCCGTGCACAGCAGCGTCTTCCCGAACAACTGCTTAAGAAGATGATAGAGCACCGGCAGCATCAGCACACCGAACAGCGCCCCCATGAAGCGCCATCCAAAAGGATTCATGCCGAAAATCCGGATACCCACAGAGATGATCAGTTTTCCCAAGGTGGGATGCGTGTTCTCATAGGGTTCCAGCTGCAGGATATGTTCGTAGGCGGTACGCGCATGGTAAATCTCATCAAAGTAAGTGGAATTTTCATAGCTGATATAAAGAGGTACCACCCCCTGTTCATCTGTCAGCGCCTCACCCCCTGTCCCCACGGTGACAGGGGCAAACGCCTCCCGGCCGCTAAGCTTCAGTGCGGCCTCATTGACGGTGACGCTGCCGTCCAGAGGCGTCAGGCGCACATAGCGGCCCGGAGACGCAAGCCGGTACTGTTTCCAAGCGAACACGCTTCCATCCGTAAGCTCACCGCAGTCGTTCCAGACCTTTCCGTCCAGACTGGACTCCACCTTCAAATTTACCCCAACCCGGTAGCTGTAATGCTGGCTGTCAGCCGCAATCCCAGGCAGGTAATAGAGGACGTCGCAGGGTTCTTCCGTCCGAAGGGTAATGCATTCCCCCTCTGCAGGCGTCCAGGAAGTGACCGCCGTCTTTGTGGAGCCCAAATGCCAGAATCCCACAACACCGTAAAGCAGTATAACCGCCAGCACGCAGCAGACGTCCACACGGGTAAAACGGCTTTGTATGGGCCTTGTGTCCAACAGAGGGCGTTCCAGCGGTTCCCTGCCCTCTCTCACTGTTCCCCTAATGTAGACGGACCAGGCAACAAACAGCAGGTATCCGAAAGCAAGCAGCTGCAGGAGGGAAAGAAATACGGTAAGGCCTGTATTGGGATCGTAGGAAGACCCCTTCTCCTGCGCCTGCCACAGCACATAGGCCACATTCAAATAGTGGGAAAAAGCCATGCCGGAAAAGGCGTAGAGCAGCCGCTTATCCCGGACAAAGAGGTAGGAGAGCAGCAGGAACAGCAGGGCTGGGAACAGATAGCGTTCATGCATTTTTACACTGAACAGATACATGGCGGACATCAGCAGCACAGGGCAGGCAAACACTGCGTCCTTCCGCTTTGAAAAACCCAGGAGCACGGCGCAAAGCGCGGTGGCCAAAACGGGTCCCACCAGGTTCAGCAGCGAACCTGCCACACCCTGCGGAAGGCTTTTCCAGTTCCAACGGATCAACGCCCAGAAATTGTAGGCGTTGATGGAGTAGTAATGATAATAATCCATGGTGGTACGGTATTTTTCCACCAGCCACAGATAGTTGAAATCCTGAGTAAAGGGAGTCGCAATCAAAAGCAGGGCGGCCACCGCGCTGACGATTCCCAGAAGCAGTGACCAGAATTTCCTCTGTTTAACGGCAAAGAACAGGTACAGCGGTGCAAAAATCAGCATCTGCGGCTTGCAGGCAATAGCAACTCCGTAGAGAATGGCCGAGGGAAAATAATGTTCACGGTACAACAGCAGCACGGACCCCAGCAGGATAGCCGTACAAAAGGAATCCGCCTGGCCCCATTGGGCGGAATTGAGAAACACGGCAGGGCAGAACAGGTAAGCCGCCGATAAAAACAGGGCGGATTTTTCACCCAGCCGGGGCCTTGCCAGAACCAGCAGCATTCCCGCGCAGGCCATGTCTGTCAGGATGGAAGGCAGCTTCATCATCAGGGTAAAGGCGGATGACGTTGACTCCAACCCCCAAAGGAGCCTCAGCTTTTCCAGCCCGGTAAGTATGTATAGGTAGCCGGGCGGATAATCCAAATAAATATCCTCCCGGTAAATGCGCCCAAACCCCACCTCGTTGGTGATACGGGCCCAAGCCTTGAAGGTATCCAAATCGGAAGAAAAGCCTTCGGATGTCAGGCCCAGCCAAAGCCTAAGGATAAGGCCCGTGAGAAACACAGCAGCCGCGGCGGCGGCAAATCCTGTTTTTCCCAGTTCTTCCCCCCGGAACTTCCTTTTTGCCAGCAAGAGTATCACACCGCTGTACACCGCGGCCAGCAGTACGGATGACGCCATGAAAACCCCTTTCCCGTCCTCTCCGGCAAAGGCCTGGAGAAACGCAAAAAACATATGGAGTGCCGGGAAAATAAGCCAAATTTGCATTGACTATTTTCCTCCGGCATAGTAATCTAAGTTTGTGTCCCAGTATACCCTTTTCCCCAGGGAAAAGTCAAATTGAAAGGATAATGGATATGAGCAGCCAAACCATTTTTCATGAGGACCCGTCAGTTCTCCACGTGGGATGTGCTCCGGAACGGAGCTACTACCTCCCCTGCCGGAACGCCGCCGAAGCTCTTGAAGGAACCTCTTCCCGGATACTTTCCCTGAACGGAGACTGGGCCTTCCGGTATTACGATTCTTTTTTGGACGCCATGGGCGCTGGAGGCGAAGACTTCCTCTGCTTCGATGAAGAGGAGATGGATGTGATCCCTGTGCCCTCCTGCTGGCAGAACCACGGATACGGAACTCACCAGTATACCAATGTGAATTACCCCTTCCCCTGTGACCCGCCCTATGTGCCGGATGAAAACCCCTGCGGGCTCTATGTGCGGCATTTTGAACGGACCGCAGAGGATCTGGCCCTGCGTCAATTCCTGAACTTCGAGGGCGTGGACTCCTGCCTCTACCTGTGGGTCAACGGCATCTTCGCCGGCTACAGCCAGGTCTCCCATTCCACTTCGGAGTTTGAGATTACCGATTTGCTTCAAACTGGAGACAACACCTTGATTGCGCTGGTGCTCAAATGGTGTGACGGCAGCTATCTGGAGGATCAGGACAAACTGCGGATGAGCGGGATTTTCCGGGACGTCACCTTGATTTCCAGGCCGCAAAATTTCCTGCGGGATTATTTTATCAAGGAAAGCTTCGCGGCAGACTATTCCTCCGCCGCACTTACAGTGGACCTCACGCCGGAAGGGGACGTCCGGGTTGCCGGCGTCTTGTACGGTCCAGACGGAACCGAACTGGGCAGAGCCGTTTCCGGGTCCGCGCTCTCTTTCCAGATCGAAGCTCCGGTCCTGTGGAACGCAGAGGAGCCGGCTCAATACACGCTGCTTCTGGAAACAGGGGAGGAAGCGATCCTGCAGAAAGTGGGGCTGCGAAAAATCGAGATCCGTGACGGCATAGTGCTTCTCAACGGTACGCCCATTAAATTCCGGGGCGTCAACAGGCATGACAGCGACCCTGTCACCGGCTACACCATCAGCCGTGAGCAGGCCCTGACAGACCTGGCTTTGATGAAGCGGCACAATATCAACGCCATCCGTACCAGCCATTATCCCAACGCGCCCTGGTTTCTCCAGCTCTGCTCAGAGTACGGTTTCTATGTAATCGCTGAAGCGGACGTGGAATGCCACGGCGTAGCCCAGGCCTACGGCGCTCACAGTATGGAGGCCTATGCCGACCTGGCGGACGACCCCCGGTTCCGTGATGCCATTCTGGACCGCGTGAAGCGCAGCGTGCTGCGGGATAAAAACAATGCCTCGGCCCTGATCTGGTCTCTGGGAAACGAAAGCGGCTTTGGAGAAAACTTTGAGAACGCCGGCCGTTGGGTCAAAGAATTTGATCCCTCCCGTCCGGTACACTACGAAAATTTCCTCACCTACCACAGCGACAGAAAACCCGATTTCTCCATGATTGATCTGTTCAGCTGTATGTATGCCTCGGTTGATTTTGTCGACGCCTATTTTGCCCCCTGGCCGGAGGGAAAACCGTTCGGCCAGTTCGCCAATTCCGAAAGCATCCCGGAGTCTCTCCGGTGGCAGTTGGAACGGCTGCAGAAGGTGGATCGCTCTGCCTTCTACTGTGAGGACGGCGTCCATAAAAAACCGTTTATTCAATGCGAATACATCCACGCCATGGGCAACGGCCCCGGAGACGCAGAGGATTATCAGCAGCGGATTATGGACTACGACGGCTTCTGTGGCGGGTTTGTCTGGGAGTGGTGCGACCACGCCGTATACGGCGGCCAGACCCCTGCAAACCGGCCTATCTACCGGTACGGCGGCGATTTCGGAGAATTCCCTCACGATGGGAATTTCTGCATGGACGGCTTGGTCTATCCGGACCGTACGCCCCACACCGGCCTGCTGGAGTATAAAAACTGTATCCGCCCGGTCCGCGCCTGCCGGAGCAGCCGGCCCGACGCCTTCCGGTTTCACAATTTCCTGGATTTCACCGCCACTGGCGAATTCCTGGAAATTTCCTGGGAGGCTTCTCAGAACGGCGAGACTCTTCTCGGCGGCGTTCTGGAACTGCCCTCCATCCCGCCCCATGGGGAAACTGAGGTACAAATTTCCGGACTGCCGGACTCCGGACTCTCCACAATTACCTTCTTCTATACCGCCAGCCAGGACAACCCCTTCTGGGAGGCAGGCCATCTGCTGGGATTTGATGATATTGTGCTCAGCGAGGAGCCTCTGCCGCAGCCTGCCCTGACTCCCGGCGTTCTCACTCTGGAAGAAGATCCCCGCCGCATCATGGTCAGCGGCGGCAGCTTCCGCTATGAATTCGACCGCAGCAGCGGCCTTTTCTCCTCGATGGTGCTCAAAAACCGCTCCTTCCTGGAAAAGCCCATGGAGTGGAACATTTACCGCGCCCCCACCGACAATGACCGGAACATCGACCTTGCGTGGCGTCAGGCCGGCTATGACCGATCCACTGTCAAGGTATATGAGAGCAGCGCCTCCCTCACCAATGCGGGTACAGCGGTCATCACCTGCCGGCTCGGCCTGGCAGCAATTTCCATCCGAAAATTCCTGGACATCACCGCCCGCTGGGAAATTGACGGCAGCGGCATGATCCGTGCGGAGTTTGCCTGCAACCGCGATCCCAGATTCCCCTTCCTGCCCCGGTTCGGCGTACGCCTGTTCCTGCCAAAAGCCTTCTCTACCGCGGAATATCTGGGCTACGGCCCCTGCGAAAGCTACTTGGACAAACACAGGGCTTCCAGGCTGGGCGTATTCGCCGGAGAGGTTTCCTCCCTGCATGAGGATTATATCCGGCCTCAGGAAAACGGCTCGCACTGCGGCTGCCGGTATGTGACCCTCACTGACGGCGCTTCCGCTCTGACAGCACTTTCGCCCACGCCTTTCTCTTTCAACGCCTCCCCCTACACCCAGGAAGAGCTGCGGGAGAAGAAGCACAATTATGAGCTAGAGCCGGATGGCAGCACAGTGCTCTGTCTGGACTACAAGATGAGCGGCGTCGGTTCCAACAGCTGCGGCCCTGCGTTGCTGCCCCAGTACCAGCTCAGAGAAGAGGCTTTCTCCTTCTGTTTTACCCTTCTGCCGGAATGATCTGTACCGTACATTACTGACTCAGGGAGGCTTCCATGATTTCTGTACCTGTGATCCTGACCTTTGCACTGGCCCTTTTCCTGACGCTGCTGTTCCCCATCATGTTGATCCTGATCCTGGCATGGAAGAAAAAAATCAGCCTGCTGCCCCTGGGCTTTGGTTTTCTCTCCTTTCTGCTCTCTCAGGTGCTCACGCGCATTCCTCTGCTTCAGGCTTTCTCCACACAGGAATGGTATCAAAATTTCGCCGTCCTTCACCCCGTTGTATTGGGGTTGCTGCTGGCCTTTACCGCCGGGCTGTTTGAGGAGACAGCCCGGCTGGGGGGCTCGGCACTGCTGGGCCCCAGAAAGCCCGCATTCCCGGGAGGGCCGGCAAGGCCGGGTTACCGCACTTTTGAGGGCGCGCTCTCTTTCGGTCTGGGCCACGCTTTTTGTGAAGTGATTCTGCTCGCCGGGCTCACCCATATCAACAACCTCATCTTCTGTTTTCTGGTCAGCAGCGGCAGTTCCCAGCTTCTGGCCCAGCTGCTGCCGGCGGGACAGCTGGAGCTGGTTACCGCCCAGCTGTCTGCGGTCCGGGTTCCGGATATCCTTGCAGGATTGCTGGAACGGCTTTCCGCCGTACTGTTTCATCTGTTTGCCACCTCGCTGGTGTTCCTGGCAGCAGCCAGACGGAAATGGATACTGTACCCGGCAGCGATACTGGCTCACACGGTATTCAACTGTGTGGCGCTGCTGCCCCTGGGCATTTGGCCTATTGAGCTGCTTCTATTTGCCCTGGCTTTGCTGTGCGGTTTTCTCTTTCGGAAAAGCCGGAGCTGGTTTCCCAACGCAGAAACAGGAGGGGCCGGAACCTCCTAGCCCTTCCTGTTTTTCGGCTGCTGTAAAAGTAATTGAATCGAGGTAAATACTATGCTCAAAAAGATGTATCCCATCGAAGAGGCGCCTTTTCTTCGAGAAGTGGTGGATGTAATCTCCAACATGTACCGGCTGGGCTGGGACGAGCGCAACGGCGGCAATCTCAGCTACCGTCTGGATCCGGAGCTGACCTCCCAGTATTTGGACCTTACCGCCGTCAAGCGCCGGATCGACATCGGTTTTGACGCTTCCGCACTTCGCGGAGAGCTGTTCCTGGTGACGGGAACGGGAAAATACTTTAAGAATGTGGCTGCCTGTCCCGCTCAAAATCTGGGGATTTTCCGGGTGGCGGAAAACGGCAGTGAAATCGAGCTTTTATGGGGCTATGAGGATGGCGGCAAACCCACCAGCGAGCTCCCCACCCACCTGCTCAACCACGCCGAACGGATGAAGATCGATCCGGAGCAGCGGGTGGTACTCCACTGCCATCCCGGCAACACCCTGGCCATGACTTTTGTGCACGATCTGGACGAGCGCTCATTCACCCGCACTCTCTGGCGGATGATTACCGAATGCATGGTAGTGTTCCCGGAAGGCGTTGGCGTGATCCCCTGGATGGTATGCGGAACTCTGGATATCGGCAGGGCCACCGCTGCAAAAATCCAGGACGTGCGGGTGGTCATTTGGGCTGCCCACGGTATTTTCGGCGTAGGCAGCAGCATCGACGAAGCCTTCGGCCTGGTAGAGACCGTGGAAAAGGCGGCTGAGGTATATATGAAGATCGGGGACCGTCCTATCAAACAGTCTATCACCGATGCCGAGCTGGCTGAGCTGGCAAAAGCCTTTGGCCTGACGCCCCGTCCCGGCTACCTGGAGCTGTAATCATTTTAATTTAATTCGCCGCTCTGCCTGGAAACCCATTTCCAGGCAGAGCGGCGTTCCTTTTTACCCATAGATTTTATGAAGGAAGGAAGCTTTTCCTGCCTTTCCTGTTTGTATTACTTCTATTTAGCAAACGAGACCTGGCTGACCAGCAGGTTCAGCAGAGGATTTGTCAGCAGGTTGCAAAGAAAGCTGTAGCAGATGAATTTCTTCCTCCTGATGATACAAAATATCCCGATTCCCTCTAAGAAAGCTGTGAGTAAGAAATTCAACAGAACAATAAAAAAAGCATTCACCGTTTTCGCTTTTCTCCGATTTCTTGTTCCGATATATCCGCAGGAGGCGGATTGCCGCAAGCACCACGGCCCAAAGGACTAAAAAACAGACAGACCTATCCCAACGGTTACTTCGCCGAACAAAGGCGCCATACAAAATGCAGAAACAGGCAAAGTCCACACAGAAGTGGGACCAGGTATGGAAAGCCAGTTTTCTGTTATTCCCCCTCATAATAGTCCACACTGTCAGCATCCCGGAAGAAGCCTGCGGAGACGTTATGCACGATGACTCCCGTTTTGCCGGAACGCGGATAGCGCACCACCTCCGGAGACTGCACGGTATCCACATCCAGGTAGGAAAGCGTCTCCGTCTCAGAAGGATTCCGCAGCAGATGTGCCGCCCTTTCCCCCGGAGGACACACAATGACGTCGCCCGCCTTCACTCTTTTCTCACCCTCCGGCGTTTCCAGAACGCCTTCGCCGCCTATGATATAGAAAAGTTCTGTGCTTGCCGTGTGATAATGATAGGGGTAGTTGGCCTTTCCGGGAGATATCTCATAAAACGCCGCATAGCAGGTATCAAACTCCGCCCGGCTTGTGATTTCCTGTTTCCGGTACTCATAGAGTTCATGCTCCGCCTTTTCCCGCACGGGCAGCATATCCCGGCTGGTCAGCAAAATCTCTTTTCTCATTCCGATACCGCCTTTCTCCTTCCAAGCCGCGCTTCAGCTTTTCACTTCCGGCACGTCCAGCAGCTGGTTATAGATGCTGGACGTCTTTCCGCCCTTCAGATAGACGCGGGGCACTCGCTTGGAAATGCCGCAGACCACCTCGTAATTGATACTGTGCTCACATTTGGCCAATTCGTCAGCGATGATGCATTGATCCCCGTCTCTGCCGATCAGCGTCACTATGTCGCCCTCCTGTACTTCCTCCAAATGGGTGACGTCCGCCATCAGCTGATCCATACAGATGCGGCCCAAAATGGGACAGCGCTTTCCCCGGATGAGCACCTGCGCCCCTTCCGGAGACAGGATTCTGGGGTAGCCGTCCGCATAGCCGATGGGAACTGTGGCAACCCTTCGGTCTTCGCCCGCCCGGAAATCCCTGCCGTAACTGACCGTGGCTCCTTCCCGAATGGTCTTCACATGGGAAACCACAGATTTCAGGGATAGCACCGGCGTCAGCTTGGGCCTATTCCGCACATCTTCAGAGGGATAGAGTCCATAGAGAACGATTCCTGCCCGCACCATGTCCAGATGGCAGAGCGGATGGTCGAACACCGCGGCCGAGTTGGCGCAGTGACGCACCTCAAAAGATACGTCTTCTCTGAGAAGAGCCTCAATCATCTCTTTGAAGCAACCGTACTGCCGCATGGTGAAAATATCGCCCTCACGGCCTTCGTCGGAAACGGCAAAATGGGTGAAGATGCCTTCGGGATAGAGTCCCGGCAGCCCGCAAACCGCCTTGACCTCCTCCACTGCGCCGGCGTCCCGGTTGATGTCCTGAAAGTAGAAACCCAGGCGGCTCATTCCCGTGTCGATCTTCACATGGATTTTCACGGTACAGCCTGCCGTCTGCGCACAGTTGGAAAGCTCTTTGGCATATTCCGTAGAATACACGCACTGAGAAATCTCATATTTCGCAAGGGAAGCCGCCTCCTCCGCAGGCGTATAACCCAAAATGAGCACCGGCTTCCGAATTCCTGCCAGCCGGAGCTGCAGGGCCTCCTCCAGATTGGAAACGGCAAACCAGTCCGCTCCCAGAAGTTCGAATTCTTGGACCATACGAACTGCTCCGTGGCCATAGGCATCCGCCTTTACCACACAGCAAAGCTTCGCTTTAGGGTCCATACATTTTCGTACCTGTTCATAATTCCGGGCCAGGGCATCAAGATCGATCTCTGCCCAGGTCCGCCTCAATATTTCTTTCATCTGCTGCCACCTTCCCGTCTTTCTGAAGAAAGACGGCCAAAGACTTTTATTTCGCGCCCTCGCTCGCATGGAATTGGAGAACTCGCTTCCGCGTTTTTGTGGGATACTCCCGATGGATGCGTCTTTCTGAAGAAAGAAGGCCCAAGACTTTTATTTCGCGCCCTCGTTCGCATGGGATTGAAGAACTCCCTCCCACAATTTTCCAGGATGCTCCCGATGGACCCGTCTTTCTGAAAAGAAAGACGGCCCAAGACTTTTATGCCACGCTCTCTCACGATACCCTTTCATAAAGCAGAGGGAGGAAAAAGCCTCTCCTCCCTCGATAAAGCCACGCATCTGCTGCCCTATCACTTAAAGTATTTCACGCCCGATTCAAATAGAAGCTGATCTTTCTTTCCAGGCACATTTTTATAGAGGTTTTCGCCCTTGCGCTCTGAATGGCCCATCTTGCCAAAAATCCTGCCGTCAGGGCTGGTGATGCCTTCGATGGCGCAGACCGAACCGTTGGGATTCCAATGAATATCCCCGCTGACGGTACCGTTGGGATCCACATACTGGGTGGCGACCTGGCCGTTTTCAATCAAGCTGCGCAGCGCTTTGCTGTCAGCCACAAACCGCCCCTCGCCGTGGGAGACAGGTATTGTATAGACCTCCCCAGCCCTGGTTCCAGCCAGCCAGGGAGATTTGGTGCTGGTCACCCTGGTATAGACCATTCTTGAAACATGACGGCCCAAGCTGTTGAAGGTCAGAGTGGGATCGTCTTCCTTAGGCTCCGTAATCTTTCCATAGGGTACCAGACCCAGCTTGATCAGCGCTTGGAAGCCGTTGCAGATACCCAGCATCAGGCCGTCCCTTGTCTCCAGAAGGTCTGTGACCGCCTGGGCAATCTTGGGATTGCGGAAGGTTGTGGCGATGAACTTACCGGAACCCTCCGGCTCGTCGCCCCCGGAGAAACCGCCGGGAAGCATGACAATCTGCGCCGAGCGGATCGCCTTTTCCATCCGGTCAATGGTTTCTTCAATGTCGTGTACGGAAAGGTTTTTCACCACCAGGATCTCTGTCTCAGCACCCGCTTTTTCAAAGGCGCGGGCAGTATCCACCTCGCAGTTGGTACCCGGGAACGCAGGAATAAAGACCCTGGGGCGCGCAGCCTTAATAGCCGGAGCCCTGCGGTTCCTCTCGCTGCACAGCGGAATATCCGCCGTGATCTCTACCTCCGGCGCGTAATTCGGAAAGATTTTTTCCAGCGTGCCGTTCCAGGCGTCAATCAATTCATCGATGCTACACTTCTGCCCACCCAGTTCCACGGTATCGCAGCAGACAGTATGTCCAAGCGTGACCACCCGGTCGCTGCGCACCTCGGCTTCGCTGGAAAGCTCCGCCACAATGGCGCCGGCCTTGGGCGCAAAGAGGATTTCTTTGGAGAGTCCCTCTTCAAATTTAAAGCCCATCTTGTTTCCAAAGCACATTTTTGCAACGCAGGCCGCCGCACCGCCTTCCCGCACTACCCCGGCGGAAATCACATCGCCGATCTCAATATGCCGTTTCAGACTGCGGTAATAATGCTTCAGGCGCTCCCAATCAGGCATGCCGTCCTCTGTCTGGGGAATCTGAAGCAACACCACACGGGAACCGGCGTTTTTCATAACGGCAGAGATGGTGCTGCTGGCCTTCGTCATGGCCACCGCAAAGCTCACCAGCGTGGGAGGGACATCCAGCTGTTCGAAGGAACCGGACATGCTGTCCTTTCCGCCAATGGCGGGCAGCCCCAATCCCAGCTGGGCGGACAAAGCCCCCAGCAGGGCGGCTGCGGGCTTGCCCCAGCGCTTTGGGTCCTCATGCAGGCGTTCAAAATATTCCTGGAAGGTAAGCCGTGCCTTCAGCGGGTCTGCGCCCACCGCCGCCAGCTTGGAAAGACTCTCCACCACGGCATAGGCAGCCCCCAGGAAAGGAGAATACCGGGCGATTCCCGGAACATAACCGTAACCCATGGCGGTGGCGTCGTCCGTCTCGCCGTCGAGCACCGGGATCTTCGCCACCATGGCCTCCTCCGGCGTCAGCTGGTATTCCCCGGCAAAGGGCATCAGCACCGTGGCTGCGCCGATACTGGAATCAAACCGCTCGGAAAGCCCCTTCTGACCGCAGACCTCCAGCCGGGCCAGATCTGCCTTGAGGGCGTCGACACCCTCTTTCTCCTTCAAACTCTCCGGCACGGATTCCCTGTAATTCTCCGACGCAGGCGAAGAGATGTAGGCATCGGCGTTCTGTGTAACGCCGTTGGTATCCAGAAAAGCACGGGAAAGATTTACAACCTGGTCGCCCCGCCACTCCATTTTCAGCCTGGGCTGCTCCGTCACAATGGCAACAACCTGGGCGTCCAGGTTTTCCTCCGCCGCCATTGCGCAGAACTTCTCCACATCGCCGGGATCCAGAACTACGGCCATACGCTCCTGGGATTCCGAGATAGCCAGCTCGGTACCGTCTAGGCCCTCGTATTTTTTCGGCACTTTGTTGAGATCGATCTTCAAACCGGGAGCCAGCTCACCGATGGCCACACAGACGCCGCCCGCGCCGAAATCATTGCAGCGCTTGATCAGGGCTGCGGCTTCCGCGTTTCGGAACAACCGCTGAATTTTCCGCTCTGTAGGCGGATTGCCCTTCTGTACTTCAGCGCCGCAGACCTCCACCGATTTCTCCGTGTGGGCCTTGCTGGAGCCGGTGGCTCCGCCGATGCCGTCGCGGCCGGTGGCCCCGCCCAGCAGCACAATGATGTCGCCCGGCTCCGGCTCTTCCCGCTTTACATTGGCCTTGGGAGAGGCGCCGATCACTGCTCCGATTTCCATCCGCTTTGCCACATAGCCGGGATCGTAAAGCTCGGTGACCTGCCCAGTGGCAAGCCCTATCTGGTTTCCATAGGAGGAATAGCCGGACGCTGCCCCAGTGGTAATTTTCCGGGTAGGCAACTTGCCGTGCAAAGTCTTTTCAAAGGGGAGGGTAGGATCTCCGCTGCCCGTCACGCGCATGGCCTGGTACACATAGGCCCGGCCGGACAGAGGGTCACGGATTGCACCGCCCAGGCAGGTGGCGGCGCCGCCGAAGGGTTCAATCTCTGTTGGATGGTTGTGGGTCTCATTCTTAAATTGAATCAGCCAGGTCTCCGTTTTCCCGTCGATGGTGACGGGCGCTTCGACGGAGCAGGCGTTGATCTCATCGCTCACATCAAGATCAGGTACCAGGCCCTTTTTCCGTAGATATTTCCCGCCGATAGTGGCCATATCCATCAGGGAAACAGGTTTTTCCCTTCCGGCATACAGCTCCTCCCGCACAGAAAGGTATTCCTTCAAGGCACGCTCCACCGCCTTGCTGAGCTTGCCCTCCTCCACTTCGATCCTGTCGAGCCGGGTCAGGAAAGTGGTATGGCGGCAGTGATCGCTCCAATAGGTATCGATCACCCGCAGCTCCGTCACCGTGGGATCTCTCTTTTCCTCGTCCCGGAAATAATCCCGGCAGAACAGCAGATCGGAAAGGGTCATGGCAAATCCCATAGAATCAAAATAACGCTTCATCTCAGCCTCATCCCAGGAGATAAAGCCTGTCACCCTGGCAACATCCGCAGGACGCTCCGACTGCAGTTCCAGGGATTCTGGCTTCTCCATAGAGGCCACACGGGATTCCACAGGGTTTACCAGATATGTTTTGATCTTTTCAAACTCTTCCTCGGTCACATTTCCTTTCACGCCGATCACCTTGGCGGTAAGTACGGCGGGACGCTCCCCCTGCGTCAGCAGCTGAATGCACTGTGCGGCGGAATCGGCCCGCTGGTCATATTGGCCGGGCAGGTATTCCGTGGCAAAGGCCCGGTATTCCAAGGGCAGGCGGTACTCCTCCCCATAGACGCTGTCCATGTTGGGCTCGGAAAAAATAGTCCGGGCCGCCGCCTGAAACTGCTCCTCGCTCAGGCCCGAAACATCGTACCGGTTGAGAATACGTACTTCCTCAATACCGGAAATGCCCAGGTTTTTCTTGAGATCAGCCTTCATCTGGTTGGCCTCAACATCAAACCCTTTCCTCTTTTCCACAAAAACGCGCGTTACCATAGTCGAACGACCGTCCTTTCCCTTTGTCATTCCTGTTATCAAATGAATTTTTGCAGGAACCACCGCTGTCTCTTTCCTGTAAGACGGCAGCTCCCGCTGCAGAGAACACATGATAATCCCGAAACGTCTCGGTTTCCCGCCAACCCAAGGGATGTAACAGGGCTGCGAAGAAGATTCTTTCCATCCGTTATCCCAATAAAAAAGAACCGCTCCCGCGGACAATTCGGATTCACCTCATTGTACCACAAGAGCGTTTTTTTATAAATACAGTTCTTGCATTTTTTAAGAAAGTTCTATGAAACTTCCAAAATCACTTGCGGGTATCCCCTCCGATATCTCCAATGGAGAGGGCAACCGTGTGTTTGATCGGCTTCCATTCGGTACTGCCGAAAACAGCAACCAGCATGGCAATGCCAAAGGAGAACATGAAAAACGGGAAGGTGAAGGAATATTTCAGTTTCTTCGCCCGGCTGCAGTGGATACGCTTCCACTCGGTGGCCAGCGTCATCGCTCCCATGACATACATCAGAAGATAGGAATTTATGCTACCAATCAGCACAGAGCCAAAGAAAATGCCCATTTCCTGTCTTGCCTGGGTAATTCCCAGGATGAACATAACCGTGTTGAGCACGATGCCCAGCACTGTAAGCACCACCACGGGGATGGTATTCATCAGCATGTCGTAGCAGCCAAAATTTCCGGTATTGGCCATGGTTTTCACCAGGGCGCCTCCCCGCTTCGCCACTACCTGTAAGTATCCTTTTATCCAGCGGGAACGCTGGATAATCGACTGTTTGAAGCCCCGGGGCTGCTCGTCGTAAATAATGGCGTCGCCGCAGTAAGCGATTTTTTCACCCCTGGCAATCAGATCTGCAGAGAACTCCAAATCCTCTGTGAGCAGAAAATAGTTCCAGCCTCCGCAGTCCTCCAAGAGATCATCTGCAAACAGAAAACCGGTGCCGGAAACGGCGCAGCTGGTATGCAGGTAATCCCTGGGACGGTTAAGATATTCCGACTCTCTCAGAAAATACATTCCATAGCCTGCCGTAATCCAGTTGTCCCCAAAGTTCTTCGTATTCCGATAGCTGGTTACAGCTTTATTGCCGTTGGAGAACACCTTATTCATTTCTGTGACATAGTGGGAATCCAGCAAATTGTCTGCATCAAATACAAAATAGCCATCGTAGGTCTTTTCAGGAAGTTCATTTTTAAGCTTTGAGAGGAGAAAGTTTAATGCATAGCCCTTTCCAACCTGTTCCCTGTTTTTTCGCTCGAAAACCACTGCGCCGTGAGCGGCGGCTATCTTCGCCGTTTCGTCGGTGCAGTTATCCGCCACGACATAGACGTCTATCAGCTCGGCCGGATAATCCTGACCCCGGACGCTGTCCAGCAGCTGACCGATCACTTCGGCTTCATTGCGCGCCGCTATCAGCACCGCATAGCGGCACAGCTTCTGCGCCTGAAAAGTCCGCCTTTTCCGCAGCAGGCGAACGACCAAAAAAACAAACTGATAGCAATAACAGGCGGCAAACAGCGCCGCCAAAATAAAATTCAAATAGGATAGTGTCTTCATGCTGATACCCTGCCTTTCTTTCCATCCCGGGCCCTCATTGTCTCAAACAAATCTCAACTTTCTCTCAACAGGCCGGAATCCTCACAAGCTATTACCTTACGGTTCATGTCATTATATGGGGGAAGCCTTGCTCTCTCCCGACGCTTCCTGCGCAAAGTGCATTCTCTTTCGCCGGGCTATTATAGCACAGCCAGAAGCTTAATAAAACTATATTGTGAACAAATTAAAAACAACACGATGATTTTCTTACAAATTCATAACGGCGCAGAGAGAAATGAATTTTTTTTGGATATCTTGAAATTAGGGGTTGCAATTTCTCAGCGAATGCTGTAAGATAATACAGCAACAAAACCCGGGCGCTTAGCTCAGCTGGCTAGAGCACCTGCTTGACGTGCAGGGGGTCAGCGGTTCAAGTCCGTTAGCGCCCACCAAATCTGCGGTTCGCATTTTGCGGACCGCAGATTTTTTGTTTTCAAGCTACTTCCCACGCTATAAGCTCCTTTTAGAAGCTGAATGCTGATACATTCTCCTCCAAAGAAAAGTGCAGTCGATAAGGAGGAGAGAGATTTGAAAGATGCATTCGCTGCGAAACAGGCAGTCGCTCTCCATGCCGGTTAGAAGGCTATCCCTCTGCAGACAAGTACTCGTTTTTTAAAAATCACACCGGAAATGTTATAGAAAAATAAAAAGCAACGGGGTATGTTAAATATAATCTTATGAAAGGGGAACTTACTATGGCATTGATCCAGTACAATTACAAAAGCCAGTCCATTTCCAGAAACGTTCCTTTCACCGCAATCCTTCCCACAGACGATCTCAGCTTTTTCAAACCTGAAGAATTTGAGGCCCGGGGACAAAACCCCATCGGCCGGCGCAAAACCTATGTTTACGAGCCTGGAATGAAATTTCAGACCGTCTATGTCATGCACGGAGGCGGCGAGGATCAATCTGTATCAGCCCGTTATGTCGCGCTCGAACGCTATGCCCAGGCAAACAAGGTTATGCTGGTCTGTCCAGATTTCCAATTTTTCGGCACAGACTGCGCCGGCGGCAATTATTTTACTTACCTGACAGAAGAGCTTCCCAGAATCATTCAGACGATCTTTCCCTCTTCTCCCAAACGGGAAGACAACTTCATTATGGGCTATGCCATGGGTGCCAACGTAGCTTTGGGCATGGCTGTTCTGCGCCCGGACCTCTATCGCTCCTGTTTGGACATTTCCGGCGGTATCGGCATGACTTTGGTCACACAAACCATGGTAGAAGAGATGGCGAGCGATCATTTCCGTAAATTTATGCCTTCCTATCAGGTCGCGTTTGGCGAACCGGAGAATTTTCCCGGTTCCAGGTGGGACTTGTATCCGGCTGCCAAGAAAAACAAGGAGGAAGGTGTTGAGCTGACCGATGTGATCATAGCCTGCGGCAGCAAAGAATTCATCCGCAAGCGCGTGGAGGGCGACGTCGCTGCATTGCAGGAACTGGGACATCCTGTGACATATATCTGTGCCGAAGGCTATGACCACGATTGGATAATGTGGGAGAAGTACATGAAAGAGGGCCTCGATGAGCTTCTTCCCTTAAAACGCCACTATCTTTACCCCTAAAAATAAAAAAGACAGGAGGGTGCTTCCCCTCCTGTCTTTTTCATTTTCTGGTAGACTTTGGGCTGATCCCGTAAATCGATTTGTAAACTTTACTGAAATAGGCAAAAGAATCGAATCCGCATTCCACGGCAATATCTCCGATGGATTTCGAGGTAGTCTGAATAAGCGCACGGGCATACCGCATCTTTTCCCGAACAATTAATTCCTTACACGAGCATTCGGCAATCGTGCGCACGATGTGAGAAATATAGTCCGGAGAAATATGGATATGGTCAGAAATGGCCTGCCGGGTGATCTGCATGGCGACGTTATCCCGGATATACTGTTTAATCTGCTGGTAGTAATCCCGGTAGTTCTGCGAAGCCGCGTCTAAATTCCTATGTTCAGCAGTGGGATAAAGCTTTGTCACATTATTGTCCGTATTTTTGTACTCCAAATACTCCATAGCAGTCACATACCGGACGGCCGACCGCAGCTCCCGGAAGCTTGCGGGACAGTAGAAAATACCAATTGAGCAGCTCAGCGTCTCCTTCACCTGCTCTTCAAGTATTTCGAAATAGTCCTTGATATCATCATAGGAGGGCATAAACAACATTGTAAAAAAGTGGGAATCATCCTTGGAGTAGGTGGTGGTATATCCGTTTGCAAAAGAAAACACCGACTGCATCACTTCTGCGTACCGGCTCCTGCAGGACAGCTCCGGCAGAGGCAGCGCATACCATTCCCGAATTACAGTGAGGAAAAAGACACAGCTGTCTTCTTCTCTGCAGGGGCAGCCAAGCTCGTTAAGACGCCGGATTTTTTCTGCAAGCAGCGCTTCAAAGTTTTCGCTATCCTGAAGATCAGGCCAAGTTTTGAAAAAATGCTTTGCCGCATGATTGATTTCGTAATTGGAAAACTCACCTGCGCTATGCATCCGGGCGCTGTTATTTTGAAAAGAAATTTTGTCGGCTACCTTTTTCACGGAAGCCACGATACTGGCGTTGCTGGCAGGCTGTATCACATAGTCCATCACCCCCAACTCAATCCCCTGTTTCGCATAGGCAAAATCAGCATGGGACGTAAGCAGAATACATTCGATTTCACGCTTCTGCCGGCGTACCCAACGGATCAGTTCCAATCCATTTTCCACCGGCATCTCGATATCTGTAAGGAGGATTTGGATATTCTCTGTCTGCAGGATACTTTTGGCCAAAATTGCCGAGCTGGCGGAATACACCCGGTCAATTCCAGCGGCGTGCCAGTCTATGGTCGAAGTCAGCGACGCAATCACGCTGGGCTGATCATCCACGATTAGTATATTCATACAGCTGCCTTTCCGAGCTTTGCTCACAGGGGGTGACGATTTCTACAACAGCGCTGGGGCCGTCGTTCTTCAAAGTCAAGAAGGCTTTGTCCCCGAACACCAGAAAAAGCCTGTAGCGTACATTGAAAATACCGATATGGCTGCGCCGGTACATTGGCTTTTTCAAGTCAACATGGTTCTGCTGTTCCAAAACCTCCTCCGGAAAGCCTCCTCCCGAATCCCGTATGGTAAACTTCAGTTTTTTCTCACTGTTACCCGCATAAAAGGTCTCTATGGAAATGGAGACTGTCAGGGCGGAGCCTGTCTGCGTATGCTTAATACTGTTCTCCACAAAGGTAAGCAGCGACATCGGAATGCAGTTCATGCCCGCACATTCGCCGCTCAGCTTGAATTCCAAGTGGATTTCGTAAGCCAGGCTGTTGCAGAGCTCCACATAGTTTTGTATCGCTTCCAACTCATCCCGAATCGTGATAAAGGTTTTTGCATCCGAAAAAGCATGAGAGATGTACTTGGAAAGCGCGTAAATCAGCAGCTGCGCTTTATCGTATTCCTTGAGGTCTATTAATGAATTCAGATTCTTCATGCAGTTGAGATAAAAATGCGGGCGTATCTGCAGCTGGAAATACTGCAATTGAGCCTGCACGGCCGCCATACAGCTGTCGATCTCCTCTTCCTTGGAGCGTTTGACGGCGTCGAGCATCATATTGATTCCCTTGGCATAGGCGCAGATATCATCTATGGAATTCACAGGCGGTATTCTCTGATCAAAGTCACCGGCAGTAATCGCCTCCATCGAACGGGAGATAAGGTTCAGCGGCTTTGAAATGGAACGGGTCAGCGCCCATAAAGACAAGGGAATCAGCACCAGCAGAAAGAGGATTACCGCCAACAAAGTAATTTGTATCCCGGACAAGGGATAGCGAGCGGGATAAGAGTAGAAAAGATTCAGCTCAACAAGCGGCAAAGCCTTTGAAAAGACTCTGCGGTCTTCTGGTACGCTTACGGAAAAATCAAAAGCGGCGTTTTCTTTATAGATGGAACAGTAATTGGCATAGACCGGATTCTTCCGAGGGTCCACCACGGTAGTAATAGAACCGTACCGATCGGCGATTGAGCAAAAAATGTAAGGCAGCCTGTTCACCTCCCGCACCGTCAAGACAGCCGCCGTCCCTTCCGCAGAGAGTGTGCCGACGATGTCCTCCATCTCCTGTCTCAAAAAAAGGGCGTCAAAAGAGCGAAAGGATGGAAGATAATAGCCGCAGCTGGTATTATTCAGAACCATGCAGACCACCTCCGGATAGGAAAATATACCGGTTTGACTTTCTGCCATCACTGTCTGGCCATAGCGGTCTACGCTTTCATAGGAGCTGCTGTTACAAAAATAGATAAAGTCATTGGAGTAGGTGGCCATACGGGTCTCATTCATGACGCCGACCAGCGAAGCCTCGACGTTTTCCGCAATGTCGTCCGCCGCGGTATGGAATATTCCCTGCTGGTGGATCCTGGTCGTATAAGCGGTATAAGCGAACAGAAGGATTAACGTGACGGCGAATGGGATAAGCAGGAATACCGTCACATAGTTGAAGATATTGTTCAGCTTGATATGCTTCAAAAATTTCATAGGAATATCCTCTAATCTTCCTCTATCTGCCTACAAATATAGCATGTACCGACAAATAAATCCATATTGCCCGGTCTTACACTGCGCTTTTTTTATAATTCCATACGGTTTTTTAATAATTTTTGTAAAAAAATCTTCATTTCTTCAATTTTTATCAGCACATTTGATAGAAATTTTTGGTCTTTGAGAAGTAAAATTAGTGTAAGAGAAAACAAGGAGGGATCCCTGTGAAACGAGAAGACAGACTGCATAAAAAGCCGGAACCGGCGCTTCAAGGTTTTCGGGTGGGAGGCGGACTGAGGAACCTGCCGCACAATTTTGGGCTGGACCTGAGGCGGAATAAAGCGCTTTACCTGTTTTTAACCGTTATTCTCACATACTTTATTCTTTTTCACTATTTGCCCATGTTCGGCATCCTGATGTCCTTCGAGAAATTCTCTCCGGTAAAGGGGATTTTGGGAAGCAAATGGATCGGCTTCGACAATTTTATTGTCTTTTTTTCCGGCCCCTATGCCGGCCGGCTGATCAAAAACACCGCCCTCATCGGCGTGCTGGATCTGCTCATCAATTTCCCGGCCCCTATTATCTTTGCCTTGCTGCTCAACGAAATACGCCAAAATCACTTCAAAAAAACCGTGCAGACGATCAGCTATATGCCTTATTTTGTCTCCACTGTGGTGGCGGCCAGTCTGGTGATCAATTTTACAAAATCAGGCGGCGCTATATCGGAGTCCCTTAAATTCATGACCGGCGGATCCAGTGAAAATCTTCTGAATCTGCCTTCCTGGTTCAAGCCTATTTACATTTTAATGGGCACTTGGCAAGGCATGGGATACGGGTCTATTATCTATCTGGCGGCTTTAAGCAATGTGGATCAGGAACTCTATGACGCCGCCAAGGTAGACGGCGCCGGCTATTGGAAGCAGATGTGGCATATCACTCTTCCCGGCATCAGCGCCATGATCGTAATGATGTTCATTATGCGGATGGGCACAGTATTTTCAGTAGGCGCCGATAAGATTTTGCTGCTTTACAATCCTTCCACCTATGATACGGCCGATGTGATCAACACTTATGTCTATCGCATCGGAATGCAGGACATGAATTTCGGCTTATCTACAGCGGTCGGCCTGTTCAACTCCGTCATCGGAACTATTTTGCTCCTTACCTCCAACTCGGTGCTGAAAAAGCTTTCCGGCACTTCCATGTTCTGAGAAAGGAAGAAAAAAATGAAGATTAAGGAAAAGCCCAGCCGCATTTTATTCCTTTTGATTGACGTCATCGCTTTGCTGCTGATCACCTACGCCTGCCTAATGCCTATCTGGCATATGGTGATGGCGTCCATCAGCAACCCCACCTCTCTGAACACCCATCCCGGGATCGTCTATTTCCCGCTGAAAAACGTGGACTTCAACGCCTACAAGATCATTCTTCAGTACAAAAAGCTGTGGTCAGCATACGGCAATACCATCCTTTATATCCTCTGTACCTGTGTGCTTACGGCAGTGCTCACCACGATTGCAGGATATATTTTTTCCCGAAAGAGATTCTATTACCGCAACAGTTTTATGATCATTATTTCCTTTACCATGCTGTTCAACGGCGGGATGATTCCCAACTATATTGTAATGAAAAGCCTGCATCTGACCGATACTCCTCTAGTGATGATCATTCCCGGGGTCTTGAGTGTCTTCAATATCATCATCATGCGGACTTCCATGGAAAACGTCCCCACAGAGCTTGAGGAGGCTGCCAGGATAGACGGTGCCACAGACCTTCGCATTCTTTGGAGCGTGATTCTGCCGCTATGCAAGGCCACCTTCGCTGTGATCATGCTCTTTGCAGCCGTGGCAAAATGGAATGATTATTTTTCCGCCCTGTTGTATCTGCCCACCAGACGGGATTTGTACCCGCTCCAGATGGCCCTGCGGGAGATTGTTATCACCGCCACTGCGGACGTATCTTCTTCGTCCAACCTATTAGATTTATCGGAGAGTTCTACTGTGTATAAAAAGGCCATTGAGTACGCCTGCATCGTAGTTTCGACTCTTCCTATCCTCTGCATTTACCCGTTCGTTCAAAAATATTTCGTTACGGGTATTACCATGGGTGCGGTAAAGAGCTGAATATAAAAAGGAGGAAAACAAAATGAAGAAAAGACTGATCGCATGCATCCTGGCCACGGCAATGCTGATCGGCTGCCTGGCGGCTTGCGGCGGGAACAAGGAAAGCAGCGCCGTCTCCAACGAGCCTTCCTCGCAGTCCGGCGCTGATGAGCCTTCTTCCAAAACGTCTGCCCCGGAGAACGATGGAACTAGGGACATCAACGGGCTGACTCTGCCCATCACTCCTGAAAAGACAGAGATCAGCGTCCTGATGGTTTTTGAATCCAACGTGGTAGAGGATCCAAACGAAATTGCCGGCGTGCAAGCCATGGAGGAAGCCACCAACGTCCATGTGAACTGGATGTTCTACGGTCAAACCGAAATGATGGAGAAGTTTAACCAGATGATGGCTACCGGCGAGTTTTTCGACGTCATGTTCCCCGGAGGCACCTCTTCCTACTCCGGAGGCTACCAACAGGGCATTGAAGACGGCGTCCTGATCGATATGGACCCCTATATCAAGAAATATATGCCAAATTATATGGCCTTGCTGGAGTCAAATCCCGAAGCAAAAAAACAGGCTGCCTATGACGACGGCCTCATGCACTCCGTCAGAGTGCTCAGAGGCACCGATGAAAACCTGAAGGTTCCCGGCGCCTTCCTGGGCCCCGCCATCCGCGCAGATCTTCTGGAAAAAATGGGCGAGGACGTTCCTGAAACCGTAGACCAGCTTCATACCCTGCTTGTCAAATGCAAAGAAGCGGGTATGGCTGCCCCCATGACGCTTCAGGGGGACGGCGGCACCTCTTTGTCCCTGGCCTGGGGCGTCAACACCGACTGGTCCACCAATTTCTGGCAGTACGATGAGAAAACCGGCAAGGTATACTACGCTCCTTTCGCAGAAAACTGGGATGCCTATCTGGATACCATGCGCGACTGGTATGCGGAAGGATTGATCGACAAGAATTTCACTGTTGGCTCTCCTGTCATGTCCGGCGACTATTCCAATTATGAGAACGATCAAAGCATGTTTATTGACACCTGGTTCAATTTCCTGATGGGCAACGAGATTTATAAACAGGGTTATATTTCCAATGAAAACGTAAATCTGGTGCCGCTGACCGGGATTGTGCTCCACCCCGGCGACCCCACCATTTGGTGCGGCAACGAATCCTATGTGAGCCAGGAAATTTATGTCACCACCGAAGCGGAAGACAAGATCGATGTCGTCAGCAAATGGATCGACTATCACTATACCACAGAGGGCCTCCGCTATAAATACTATGGCATCGAGGGCGAGTCCTACACGCTGGACAGCAGCGGCGAGGTCACTTATACCGACGCTGTTCTCAACGACCCCAACGGACTGTCCATCGGGGACGCTCTGGGCAAGTACGCCATGCGCAGTTACTTTGGTTATCAGTCTGAAACCGCTGAAAATTCCGCCGCCATCGCTGCGGCTGAAGGAGGTTCTGTTTCCCTCATCGAAGCCTCCCAGGTCTGGAGCAGCGCCGACGTGACGATTCACGTGCCGCCTGCAACCCTGAGCCAGGAAGAAAGCGAATTTATCAACACCTATATCACAGATATTCAAACCATGCTGCAAGAGCGTATGACCAAGTATATACTTGGCACAGACACTTCTTCCCATGATGAATTCCGTGAGAAGCTGAAAGCTTCTCAAATCGAAGAATGTACCGCTCGCTGGCAGGCTGCCGTCGACCGATATAACGCCCGGTAATCAAAATCAAACCTGCGAAGACAGCGCGGACATCACTGTCCGCGCTGTCTTCCATCAAAAAAGGAGTGAGTGCACTATGGAAAAACAGTTTCGATATGATTTTCAAACTGCTGTTGTAGAAACTGATAAAGGCCTGGTTCACGGTTACGAATACGACGGCATGAGCATTTTCAAGGGGATCCCTTACGCCAGGTCCAAGCGTTTTCACGACCCCGAACCGGTGGAGCCCTGGGACGGCCTGCGGGAAGCCACTGGCTATGGCTATGTATGCCCCCTCCTGGATGAAGAAAGGCTGGACAGCTCTTTGGGCGCCCCCCACAGGATCGGCGTACAGAATGAAAACTGCCAAAATCTCAACGTGTGGACGCCTGCCTGCGACGACAAAAAACGCCCTGTGATGGTTTGGCTTCACGGCGGCGCGTTCTCCGGCGGCTCATCCATTGAGCAGGTGGCTTATGAAGGAGAAAACCTCTGCAAACACGGGCAAATTGTGTTTGTTTCCATCAATCACAGGCTGAATGTGCTGGGCTACTGCGATCTGTCCGAATTCGGCGAAGAGTACAAAAACTCCGGCAACGCAGGTACCAGTGATATGGTAGCCGCGCTGCAATGGATTCACCGCAACATTGCAGCTTTTGGCGGAGATCCTGGAAATGTGACCATCTTCGGCCAATCCGGAGGCGGAATGAAGGTGACCGCCCTTCTGCAAACGCCCGCTGCGGATGGGCTTTACCACAAAGGCATCATCATGAGCGGCGTTCAGGGCGGCGCCCTGTTCGACTGCGTAGGCTCCGGCAGGCAGATGGGTGAGCTCATGATGGAATCCCTGGGAGTAAAAACAGCGAAAGAATTGGAGGAGGCGCCCTATCAGGATTTGGTACGCGCTTTCAAGGATATGCGGTATCAGCTCCGCCCCCAAAAGATTAACAGCGGAGAAACGCCCTGCCGGAACGCGTTTTATCTGGGCGACCCGTTGGAGGTGCCCTTTCGGAAGGAGACCATTGATATCCCCATCCTGGTTGGCAGCACTTTCAGCGAGTTCAGCGGATTTGGCGTTATGGGCTATGACAGAAAGAAGATCACCGATCAGGAAGCCCAAAAAGCCATTGAAGAAAAATTCGGAAAGGCCCTTGCAGACGAGGCTATCCCTCTGTTCCGTCAGGCTTATCCTGAAAGAAACCTCATTGATCTTCTGGGGATGGACTATATGTTCCGGGATTATACTTTCAGCTACCTGGAACGCCGCTGCGGTTATAACAGCTGTACCTGGGATTATATTTTTAATCTGGACGGCCCCATGTACGGCGGACAGCTTCCGCCCCACTGTGCAGATATCCCCTTCGTCTTCCATAACACAGAGCTGGTTCCTTCTACCCAGGAGGCCGGTGTCACCGAACGGGTGGAAAAGGAGATATTCGATACGGTGATGGCTTTTGTGAAAACAGGCAACCCCAACAATCCTTCTATCCCCCAGTGGAAGCACGACAGTCCGGAAGAATTCAACACGATGGTTTTTGACAGGAAGACTGGAGTCAGAACCAATTTTGACCGTAAGCTCGTCAAAGCACTGAGCAGGGAATTTCTGGACGGAATGGTGGACGGGATCTTAAAGGGCATGGCCCGGAAACCCGAATAAAACTTTGGGAAGCAGAAAGTGACACGATATGAGTAAAATGCAGAATAATTCTTCCGCGGAACGGCTGTGGACATGGAAATTCCTGATGCTGATCGCCATTAATTTTGGAAATGGCGCGGCAGGTTTTATGACGGTGCCTCTGGTGACTAAGTACGTCATGACCTTTGGAGCGGATATCACTGCGGCCTCAGCTGTATCAGGCATCTTGTCTCTGGTAGCCATGTTCATGTGCCCCGTGGCCGGAGTTTTATCCGACAGAATGAATAAAAAAAAGCTGCTGCTGATCACGGAAGCCGCCTACGCTCTCTGCCTGGGGCTCCATGCATTTGCCGGCAGTCTCATCGCGCTGCTGTTGCTGCGGGCTGTTACTGGAATTTTTTTCTCTATCTCCAACGTGCTTACCGTTGCCTACGCCAGCAGCTATATTCCCAAAAGCAAAATGGGCGAAGGTCTTGGGTATTTCGGCCTGGTAACACCACTGGTACAGGCGGCGGGCCCGTCTATCGGGCTGGGACTGCGCGACAGCATGGGGTATGGAGCGGCATTTATCGGCGCTGCCATCGCCGCTGCAGCCGCTCTGCTCTGTGTGGTCGCCTTGCCCTATGAGGCGCCGGCATCCAGCGGCCAAAAAAAATCGTTGAAATTCAACGATATTTTTGCCGCAAGATTCCTTTGGCTCATGCTGCTGACAGCATTGTTCAGTTCGGCAAACGGTTTGATCTCCACTTATCTCGATATTCTTGCCAGCGAACGTTCTATCGCAAATATCTCCATTTTTTTCACCGTCTATTCAGTGGTTCTTATCATTTTCAAGCCTTTGACCGGCAAGCTGCTGGATACCAGGGGCATGTATTTTGTGATTATCCCCGCCGTGGTTTTTGCCGCTCTCGGCATGTTCTTTGTGGGAATTGCCTCCTCGCTGTGGATAATGTTGATCGCCGCGGTCTGCAAAGCCCTCGGTCAGGGAGCGGGTACACCAACCATACAGGCCCACGCCGTTAAAATGCTGGATCAATCTCAGTCCGGCGTGGCGGTCTCCACCATACAGATCGGCCAGAGCCTGGGAAATTCCATCGCTCCTGTATTGGGAAGCTTCCTGGTAGAACCCTTCGGATACCAGACCATGTTCTGCGGCTTTGGCGGAATCATCCTGGCCGCAGGGTTTCTGTTCCTGTTTTTGCAGGCGCATCGTGAAAAAAAGACCGCTGCAAAATAAACTTATCCCTGCGCATTGCTGCGCTACTCAAAACCTGACGCACATTTCTCAAAAGGAACAGCAAACGCAGACTGAAAGGAAAGGATGAACTTCATGAGACATAATCAAGGAATTTGGGACGCTCATGTACATACCCACGGCGGATGCACGGTGGACGGCTACCTGCGTAATGGGCGGGACAACCTGAGCGCCTCCGGTCTGGACGGCATGAACCTGCTTTGCGTCCGGCACGGAAGATCCGCCTGCATTTCCGACGCAGAAGCTCTTCTTCTGAAAGCGCTTCTGCCCGGCCGATTCACCGTCTACTGCAATCCCGCTTTTCAGATTGAGGAATTCGGCAGCGATGCCGAAGGACTTTTCAAGCAGATCCTGGGATTTGCAGAGGCCGGCGCAGACGGTGTAAAACTGGGGGATGGCGAAGCCGGGGAGAATGTTAATCTGGATTCTCCTCTTTACGACGCGATTTTCAGCGCTCTGGAGAAAACAGATCTGCCTGCCCTGTTTCATGTAGGCGCGGCGCCCTATATCCCGGCGCGGAGATATTTTCAGAAAAACAAATATCCGGTGGCAGGTCCGCCCTGGATGGTTTATACCGGAAAGCAGGACGATGACCAGGAGGCAACCTCCCGCATCTCCCGGGAAAATCTTGCCGAAAGGCATCAGCAGATAGACAATCTGCTCAGCCGTCATCCAAACGCCCGAGTGACCTTTGCCCATTTCTTTTTTAAGGCGGACGACCTGGACGGCATGGCTGATTTTCTGAACCGCTATCCCAATATTCGCATTGACATCACCCCCTGCAGCGATCTCTACTATCACCTTTCCCAAACCCCCAAGCGTTCCCGGGATTTCTTTGAAACCTATTCCGACAGGCTGATCTTCGGTACCGATAATGAGATGGAGCTTGATCCCGTACTGCAAATATCCCTGATCCGCCAATTCCTGGAGACAGACGAAACCTTCTTCTCCGTGAAATACGGCTTTGATATCACTGGAATCGCCCCTTTGCAGAAAGAAACTCTGAAAAAAATCTATTGTGACAATTTCCGCAAAATGGTTCCAGGCACTGCTGTAAATGCAAAAAAGGCCGCGTCTTATTGCGAATACCTATATGAAACTGTGAAGGAATTTGCAGAAATGCCCAAAGAAAACGCCTTAGAGGTGCTTGAAGTTGCCCGGCGCTTTCAAGCCATGCGGGGATCCTGAACATGCAAGCGCCTCAAAAGCACTGACTCCCTTCTTAACAGGGCTCTCTTACCGCGTTTTCACAGATTTTGCCCTGTTTTTCGATTCCCGGACACAGCAGGCGTTCTCTTCCCTTACCATACTGAAAAAGGAACATACCGGATTAAAAGATTCGGTATGTTCCTTTTTGTTTACAGAACTGGAGAAAGGTGTTTTACCTGATACAAAAGCCCCTGAGAGAGGTAATGAAGCATACCTGATTCAGAAGCATTTTCTAAAGACAAACAGCTGTGGAAACGGTACTACAGACTCTTACACTTTTGTAATCTGTTGTTCTTTTCTTTGCCATTTATGGAAATCCGGCATATCAAACGCCCTTCCTCCGTTCATGGCTGAAAGCTCAGAGAGCAACGCCACGGCGGTCCACTCGCAGGCTTTGTAAACATCGATCGGATTTGCAGCTTTTTGCGTTACGGCATTTACAAAATCCTCTATGATAAAGAAATCGCCGCCCCAGTGTCCGGCCGCTTTTTGTTCTTCTGTGGCGTTCTTATACCTCTCGGGGAGGTATTGGTCATAAAAATCGGTCAGGGAACGCCAGCGCGCCTGTTCAGTGGCAGCGTCCATTCCTTTGAGCCACAATTTGTGATTATCTCCGCATCCACGGGGCGCTTCATAACAGCCCTTCGTCCCCTGCAGGCTGTAGTAACTCAAATTATGAGGGCGTTCCGAAAGGCAGTCCAGCCGCAGCTTGATCAGCTTTCCGCTTTCCGTCGTGCACAGGGTGATGGAAGTGTCCTCCTGACGGAACTGCGGTGCTGTGTGCCAGCCGCTGCCCTGGCAGATCACGGATTTAATGCGTTCGTTTTTCATCCAGTTCATCACAGGTCCAATGCTGTGCGTGGGATAAAAATTCCCCCTTCGTCCCAGCTGCCAGTAACTGCGCCAGGATACTCTTCCATCCTGATAGAAAGCAAGGTCCTTGAGCTCGTGCAAATACTCCCCCTCGCCAAAATAGACTTCGCCGAACAGACCTTGATCGACCATATTCTGAATAAGCTGAACCTGGGGAATGTAACAATAATTTTCCGCCATCATGTAAACTTTCCCGCTTTGCTCCACGGTCTCCACCAGCCACCACAGCTCTTCCATACTGACGCCGGCTGTCACTTCGGAAAGTACGTGTTTTCCCGCCTGCAGCGCGGCGATCGCCTGGGCGACATGCAGTTGCATGGGTGTGGCTATTACCACGGCGTCGATGTCGTCAGCCAGCATATCCTCAAAAACCCGAAAGGCTTTTTTGATGCCGTATTTTTTCGACTCCCGGTCGAGAAGCTCCTCATTGAGATCGCATAACGCTGCAACCTCAACTTCAGGCAGGCTTTGAAAACCCGTCATGGCGCTCAATCCCCGCGCCCCGGCTATTCCTATTTTAAGCATCGTTTTCTTCCCCCAGTCGACTCAAAATAGCGCCCCAGCGGCGCCGCATTTCCTCGTTGTTTTGAACAGGCTGAAACCCCAGAGACAAATAGGTTTTAATGGCCGGTATCCGAAAATCATCGGTAGTCAGCACGATTTGCGTACAGCCGTTTTCTTTCAGGTACTGCAGGACGCGTCCGCACACCGCCCTGCCCAGCTTTCTCCCGCGGGCCTTATCCAAAACGCTGACCATGTGCACGGTTCCGCTTTTGCCGTCGCCGTTGAAGTATCCGGTTGCCGTCCCCACCACTTCGCCGTCGATCTCCGCTAAAAATATGCCCTCCTCTTTTACGCCGGAGTGTTTCAGGATACAGCTCTCCAATTCTGCATCGCTGAACCGTTTTTCTGTGAGAGGGAGTAGCGCGGTTTTGAGCGGTTCCCGGTCTTTTGGGGAATAACTCCTGATTTGGATATCCTCATCACAGACAATGCAGGGGACCTCCCCGTTCTCCCATTTCATACTAAGTTGTTCCATAGCAGTTCCTCCTTATGTTAGTTTTCTTATCTTTACTGGAATGCGGCAAGGAATTCCGCCGCATGGTATCCACAGTTCCTTTCAGCAACCGCGGATTGAGCACTCGCTTAGGAACCGGGACGCTTGGATTCCAAGTCAGCTTGTGCAGACAAAATGGACTGCCGGTACAGAATCGGCGTGGTTCCAAAACGCTTTTTAAACAGGGTGGAAAAGTAAGTATTGCTGTAGATTCCTATTTTTTCACAAATAGCGGTTGCCGTAAGGCTGGTGGAAAGAAGCAGATCCCTCGCGGCGTTCAGTCTCGTATCCATGATAAATTCCGAAATTCCCGTACCCTCTGAAGCCCGAAATAACTTTCTCAAGTACCCCGGAGAAAGCTTCATCTCTTCCGCAATCCATTCTGTGCTGAGTTCCGGCTCCGAATAATGGGAAACGATATATTGTTTTACGCTGTCCACGGTCTCCCGGTTCTTGCTGTTCGCTTTTTGGACCCAACGCACCTGAAGCCAATCCGCCAGCCGTTTCAGCTGTTCAAAAACATTCTGCAGGCTTTCCAGCTCTTCCGGGACATCAAATAAAAGAGCAAAACAAGCGTCTTCTTTTGCAGCCATCAAATCTCCAAGGGGCAGCGCATCTTGAAAGCGAAACAGAAACGTTTTCAACTCAGTCAAAGCCGCGCCCGGAGCATTCTGTTTCAGCGAGGTAAGGAAGCGGGATAAATCCTCCAGGAATTCTTGTTCGGTACGCAGCTTTGCAAAAATACCTTCAGCAGACACGACAGGATTCTCTCTTCTTTCAAATGCGGCGGACAGTTCCTGAACCAGAGGGCCGGTAATCAGGGAACCGTTATCGAGAACAAACCGGTATTCCAGAAAAGACAGGGCAGCTTCCTGCGACTGATAGACTTCGGAAAAACCTTTTTCAGGGCCGATTACGGCGGTAAAGGTCTGCAGGAAATTCTCATGAAAAATTGTTTGGATATTCTGTATCTCTTTCTCCACACTGCCTCCCTGTATCCTTTCCCGATAGGATAGCAGCAGGGTAAGCTCCCCCGGTTTTTTTATGATCAAGACTGATTTCCCATTTTTCCCCAGAACCTCGAGAAGCATGTTTTCAATGGCGTAAGTCAAAATATCCGCCGTCCTTCTTTCGGAATCTCCGGCAAGCAGAAAGTAACGATCCAATTTTACAAGAATCACACAGTGGAACGGAAAGCGGCACAGATCCAGCTGCCGGACAGCGTCCCACTCGCCCTCTGAATACGTGCCAGTCAAAATTTTCTGAATCAGAGCTTCCTGAAGAAACGGTTCTGCAATTTTATACTGGTTTTCCATGTCGCGGGAATGCTTGGAAAGCGTATTCAGGGAACGCCTGATCAAGTCATATTCATTCAAATAGGCGGGCGATTCCGACGAGGGCGGGGCGATATGCATGGCCTGCTCCATCAAGGATTCCACAGGCGAATACATTTGGCGCGTGACAATAACAGTAGTGACCACCCCGAGTATCAACAGGAGAAAGCTGGTAAAGCTTAATAGAACCAGCAGCTGCTGTAAAGAGTTCAAATCATTCTCAGGATTGGAAATGCTGAGGAAAGTCCAGCCTAAAATATCCGTCTTCGAATAGGTAATATTGTAGCTTTTTCCGTCCAGCGTCCGACGCATCCGTCCGCTTTCATCAGATGACGACAAAAGATTTTCCTGAAAAAACGAGAGATCCCACTCGTCCGAAAGGATACTTGGATCCGTGGAAAGGATTCCGTTTCCGGAGCTGTCCAGCAGAACAACTTGATTGATGGGACTGATGGAAATACTGTTGATCAACTCTATAAAATATTCCTCTTTCACAAAAACCACAATGGCGCGGGAGGAATTGGCCGACATTTCCTGAAACGGATAAAAGAAAAAGGCCAGCACTCCGTCTTTCCGTTTGATTTCCGTAGTGGATAAAGCAGTCAAATTCATTTGTGCGAAGCCGGCATGCTTTGAAACAGCCTCGTCCATTTCCCGCAAAAAATCGGAATCATCCGACAAAGTACCGCCATAGACGTCGGAAAGCAGTTTTTGGCTTTCCTGCCGGTACAGCAGGATGGAATGAATGAAGGGATAGCTCACGCGGAGCGTCCTCATTTTATTGTAGAGGCTGTATTCGAAAACCGGTTCCGAAACGGAAAGGGAAAAGAATCTCTCCACGGACAGGTCGCTTAAAAGCCCCGCCCCCACCTGAGATACCTGGTCATATAAAATTTTAGCCGTAAATCCGATTTGCTCCATCGCCTTCTGCGAACTCTTTTCGATCTCTGCCGTTTTGGTGCGAATCGTAAAATAAAAAAAACTGGAAAAGGCGCAGATCAACAGGATAAATACAATCAAGATATAAGACGTCAGCATTTTCGTCAGATAATACCGCTTTGCCTTCTCTTTTTTCATGCGTATTTCCCCTCCCCTGTTTTCAACAGTATAACAGAAAACAGTCCAATATCCTATAGGATACGGTTGCAATGTCCGTTTCTTGTAATCATTTGCTGAATTTGAAAACCTGGGGAACCACATTTTGAAACATAAACCATCTATTTACAATTTACAGTGAGAAAAAATACCGTATAAAATAAGGGCAGGCAAAACGAAGTTCTGGACGATATTTTTGGAAAAAGGGGTTGGTGAACGAATGCGCATGAAGAAAGGAGGAGGGTTGATTCGGGATATCCGGAAAAACCCATTCAGCTATCTGCTGATTCTTCCGGCAACGATTTATGTCTTTCTCTTTGGTTACTGTACGCTGCCTTACCTTGTAATTGCATTTCAAAAATTCAACTACAAGCAAGGCATTTTTCACAGTGAATTTGTGGGGCTGAAAAATTTCGAATTCTTTTTTAAATCCCCCAAGTTTCTGGAAGTCACCTTTAATACAGTTTTCCTGAACTTTATGTTCATTGGTTTCGTCATTATTTTCGCCTTGATTTTCTCCCTGATGCTCAACGAGGCACGGGGGAAAATTTTCCGCAAAGTGACGCAGTCCACTTTGCTTCTTCCGAATTTTATGTCATGGGTGGTGGTCAGTTATATCGTATACGCACTCTTTGCCAGCGACTATGGGATTGTTAACGTTTTTTTGAAAAGCATCGGCGCATCCCCCGTCTCCTGGTACTCTTCGCCAGGGCCCTGGCGGGTCATCCTGGTCTTGATCAAGGTCTGGAAAGACACCGGCATGCAGGTTGTGATCTATCTGGCTGCCATCACGGGAATCGATACTTCTTTATCCGAAGCTGCAAAAGTGGACGGCGCCAGCCGTTTGCAGACGATACGGCATATTATTTTCCCTTTGATGATCCCCACCGTATCAATTTTGGCTCTTCTTTCCATCGGAAAAATTTTCTATGGGGACTTTGGAATGATTTACGGTATCATCGGCGATAACGGGGTACTGTATCCCACTACCGACGTGATTGATACCTATGTTTTCCGGGCCATGCGGAAAACAGGCGACCCTTCACAGGCGATGGCGGTCGGCCTTTACCAGTCCCTGATGGGTTTCCTCTTCGTGTTCGGAAGCAACTGGATCGCCAGTAAAAAAACGGACGGAGGTGCGCTCTTTTGATCGGTTCAAAAAGCGGGCGAATTCCACGCAGAAGACAGAAACTGCAACGTTTCACCCCACTAGATTTTGTCATTTACGTATCCATCCTGATATTTTCACTTTTCTGTGTCCTGCCATTTTTTCTGATTCTCATAGTTTCTTTCACGGATGAAGCTTCCATTGTCAAAAACGGATACAGTTTTTTTCCTGAAACATTCAGTCTCAAGGCCTATACCATGGTATTTAAAAACGGAGGCGCCATATTTCAAAGCTATGGAATTTCTATATTAATTACGGTAGTCGGCACAGTTTTAGCCGTGTGCATCACCTCCATGGCTGCTTTTACACTTGCCAATAAAAGCGTACAATGCAGGAAAGGTCTCTCCTTCTTCTTCTTCTTTACCATGATCTTCAACGCGGGAATCGTTCCCTGGTATATGGTCTGCCGGACACTGGGCCTCGTGGACAATTTGGCTTCTCTGATCGTACCCGGGCTGATGTTCAACGCTTTCAACCTGTTTTTAGTTCGGAATTTTATGAATGGGATTCCCGATTCTCTTCTGGAATCTGCAAAACTGGACGGAGCCAACGAAATCGTCATCGCGTTTCGCATCTATTTTCCACTGAGCATTCCTGTTTTAGCTGCGGTGACCCTGTTCTATGCGCTGGGGTATTGGAACGATTGGTGGAATGCCATCATGTTGATCGACAACAATAAGCTGTATCCCCTTCAGTATTTCCTGTTCAAGCTTCAGTCGGAAATCAAAATGCTGAGAGACCTGCAGATGCAATCGGCCTCCGCGGGTGTAACTCTGCCCAGCGAATCTGTGAAAATGGCGACTGTCATTGTCACAATCGGCCCCATCATCTTTTTATATCCGTTCTTACAAAAGTATTTTGTAAAAGGATTGGTCATTGGGGGGGTGAAAGGCTGAAAATTCCGGTACATCTTTCCAAGTCAAAAGAAAAATAAAAAGAGTAGAGGTAATGGTTATGAAATTGAAAAAAACAGCAGCCCTGTTCCTCGCCTTGGCGCTGACCGCAGCCGCTTTCGCCGGATGCAGCGGTGCCGGTGAAAGCCAGGCTCCCGGAAACAGCAGCTCAACGCCTGCTTCCAGTACAGAATCCCAACCGGTTTCTGAACCCGTGAACGATGAAGAAATGCTGTGCCGCTATGTGGTTCCCGGAACAGAGCCCGACGATTCCGCCGAGGTCGATGCGGCCATTACGGAAAAGCTGAAAGCCGACGGAATCAACATGAAATTCGAGCGCATCTATATTCCCTGGGATGCCTGGGATCAAAAAGTCAACCTGAAGATGACCACTGGCGACGAGTTCGAACTGATCCATATTATGGAGGATGTGGCCTCTACCAGTTCTTATGTGGCAAAGGGCGGGCTGGCTCCCATCAACGATTATTTGGACCAGTACGGAGATACTCTGAAAAAGATCATCCCGGAAAACATCTGGCAGGCTGTAGCGGTCAACGGCAAGAATTACAGTGTACCCGTCTATTACAGAGATTTTGCCGCCTCCTCTTCCAAGGTCTCCTTCCCCAAGCATCTCTTTGAAAAATACAACCTTTCCACAGATCCTAAGGACAGCTATGAATTGATCGATTCTTTTGCCACCATTCTCGAGAATGAAAACGATCCGGACCTTCGCTTGTGGGAAAAAGTCAACAATTCAACCAGCTATATGCATTTGCGTCATTTGGACAGCTGGCCTTTTACCGTAGTCGATAATCTGTTCTACGTTTCCAATGAGGGAGACGTCCGTCCTTGGCTGGAAACGGAAGAATTTCAGGAAGAGTGCAAAATTTTCCGCTACGCTTACGAAAAGGGTGTCATCCATCCCGACATTCTCACCTATCCCCACGAAAAAATTTCCCAGTTTACGGAAAATGGTAAGAATCTCGTAGCGGATCTGTACGCATTGGAGTCCATCCGCAAGACCCAGCCGGATTACGAAATCGAGATGTATGCCATCGAACCGGAAAAACCCCTTTCCGCCGGAGATTATCCCATCATGAACGCAAACGGCATTTCTTCCACCAGTCCTAACCCGGAAGCGGGCGTGATTTTCTTCAACTGGCTGTACTCTGACCAAGCAAATTCCGACCTGCTCAATTTCGGCATCGAAGGAAAACATTGGAAGGACGCCGGCGACAGGCGCTACGAGGCAATTACCGACGAGGACGGGCTTTCCGCGTACACCTTCGGAGATTGGGAAATGGGACATAAGGATTTGGTGCGGCTTCCTATTGGATCTCCCGCCGAGCTTGCTCCTCTGGCTCTGGAGATGAACGCCGACGCATGGGTATCCAATGTAGTGGGCTTCAAATTCGATCCTGATTCTGTTTCCGCCGAGTACGCTGCCTGCATTGCAGAAATCCAGTCTTCCGTATATCCCATTCGTTATGGAGTCGTTCCCTACGAGGACGGATACGAGAAATCCCTGGAAGCCATGAAAGTTGCAGGTTATGACAAAGTTGTGGAAGAGTACAGAACGCAGTTCGAAGCATGGCGCAAGCAGAACAATAAGTAACAGCTCGACCACCTGATAAATCAACAGACCAAAGGAACAGACACATCGGCGGTGAACGTGTTCTAAGAAAGCGTTCATCGCCCAATTTTTAATAAAGGAGGCTGCTCTATGGAGCATTCCGTCAAGCAATTTCGCCTGGAGTTGATGCAGGAGGCCCAAACAATCTGGCTGACCGCCGCTGACTTCTCAATATCAGAGGAAAGCGAAAACTTTATCCGATATTGTCATATTCAGGATGGCCATGACCTTTCTGTGGAAATCAGACAGCGGATTCAGGGAGCGGAAACACTTTCCACCATCTCTGTGCAGCATAATGGTTCCGGCAGTGTGAGGAGTGTACAGTACCCTATCGAGGAGTATCGGGAGCTTGCCACATTCGACCGGCTGCTGATGTCCAGCGCATGGGGGGACGACATTCCCCGACCATCGAAAACGATCCACGATGTTTCCACCAGTACGTCTATTCGTTTCGATCAGGATTACATCCGCTACCGGCCGGATGAAATTATCTACTTTTATCCCTCTATCATGGCCATGCAGTACATGACGGTGTACAATCCTGCACGCACCCGCTACTTGGCTACATACAGCACTGCTGACGAAACAATGACCTTTCATGCAAAATCCACGGGGAAATACAGTTTGGAGTTATTCGTAACTCATTATCCTTTTTTGAAAAAAGAACGCTGGGTCAGTCCGGAATGTGGCAGAGCCAACCTGGAGGGCGGCTGGCACTGCGCAGCGGATCTTTACCGCAGCCATATGGCCGAATGTTTTCTGGCGCCGGACACTCCGGAATGGCTGGACGGCGAATATCATGGTTGGTGTGAATATGGAATAAAATATGAGAAAGAAGCCCCCCGTGCACAATTCAGCCAACTGGAAGAGATCTATCAGAAGGAATGCGAAGCGCTGGGAATGAACCACCTGTTTTTGGTTGGATGGCACGACAACGGGCACGATACGCAGTTCCCCCGATATCTGCCCTGTGAGCAGGTGGGAACTGCAGAGGAACTCCGTGCCGGGATTGAAAGCATCCATCGCCGCGGCGGCCGGGTCTCTCTCTACACCAATGCACGGTTGATCGATATCTATGGAGATTTCTACCGCGAGGGCGGGAAGAACGCTGTTTCCCTGGACGAAACCGGAAAGGAGTATCACGAAGATTATCATACCGAATCCCTGTATGCCGTATCCTGTCCCGGCTGCCCGGAATATGCCCAACACATGGCCGAGATCGCGGAACGTATCAGCGGGGAATACGGAGCGGACGGCATGTTTGTGGACCAAATCAGCTGTAATCTCGATCCCTTCTGTTATAACCCGGACCATGGCCACACCAAGCCCAGCAATAATTTTTTACCGGGGGTAGAAACAGAGCTGACCGGCTTAACCCGGGCTGCCCGCAAAAGAAACCCAGCTTTTCATACCTTTGCTGAGGGCTGTCACGAGCGGCTCGGACAGTTCTACGACGTCAATCAAGGGCATGGAGAAGAATACACCTGGCAGATCGGCAGATCCTTGCCGGAACAGTTCCTCTATACCTATCCAAACCGGATCGTCACCGGTATATGCGGCGACAAGCAGCAGTTGTACCATGCCATGGCGCAGTTTAAAGCGTTGGATATCAAGTCGGAATGCCGGGCAGACCCTTCCAACCATCCTCTCGTCAAACGTTATATTTCCTTACGAAAAAAATATCCGGACTATTTTTTCCAAGCAGAATTTTTGGACGATGAAGGATTCCTCTACGAAAAGGGAATCCGGTTGTTTGCCGTGCGGGCAAGAAACGGGAGCACAGCGGTATGCCTTTGGAAACCCGGCGCGGCAGAAGAGACGTCATGCCGTGCAAAAGTATATCTGCCGGACGGCGTTCATCAGCTCTCGCCGCTTCCGTTTTCCAAAACCGAATTTACCTATGAAAACGGCTGGGCAGAGGTAACATGGACGGGCGCACTGACCTATTTCATTTTGGAGTAACGCATCCGCACCGTAATCATGCCATGTAAAATCATGTTGCCAATTTCCTGAAAAGAACGAACAGAGGAGCCTGTCGGGCAGTTTGTCCCGGCAGGCTCCCCTGTTCCATATAGACTCCCGCAGTGATCTTTGGAAGTCTTTTCAACCCTGCTCTGCCGCAGCTGAAATTCCGGCCAGCAGCTTGTCCCGGCGGGCAATGGCAGCCTCCGCTTTTCCGTCCTCATAAACGTAGAAACCCCTTTGGGTTTTCACGCCATACTCCCCCCGTTCAAAGCGGTCCTGCAGCAGGCCAAAGGGTTCCTTGGCATCGCTGAGGTCTGGAAACAGGTATTCGGAGATATGATAAAACGTATCGAGCCCGCCAAAATCACAAACCTCAAAGGGGCCGAAGCCGGCATAGCGAAGTCCCAGGCCATACTTCATGCAGGCATCCACATCTTCCGGAGAGCCAATGCCGCTCTCCACGATGTGCAGCGCCTCCCGCAGAACGGCCAGCTGCAGCCGGTTTGCCAAAAAACCCTTTGCGTCTTTATTGACCCGCACCGGCTTCTTTCCGATGCGGAGAGCCAGGTCATAGAGGAAATCCGCCGTTTCCGGCGCCGTTTTCTCCCCCTGAATCACCTCCACCAGCGGTACAATATGAGAGGGATTGAACCAGTGCATACCGGCAAAACGTTCCGGGCCTTTCACCGCTTCGGCGATGGCCGTGATGGACAGCCCCGAAGTGTTGGTGGCAAAAACGCAGTCCTTTCCCGCCAGCTCGGAAACCTCCCGCCAAAAACTCTGCTTGACTTCCAGCCTCTCCACGATGGATTCCACCACCAGCCCGCAGTTCCGGAATGCGGACCGATCCGTTGTAAACCGCAGGCTTTCCTGCAGCTGTCCCGACGCCTCTTCCCCAATCAATCCCAGCTCCACCCAATCTTTCTGATTGAGCGCAATAAGCTTTTTTCCCTTTTCCAAAGCGGCCTCTGAAATATCATACAAAGTCACCGAAAAGCCAAAGTGTGCGAAGGCTTGAGCCATGGAGGCGCCCATCAGGCCGGCCCCACCTATGACGATACTCTGTAATGCTTCAGGCTTCACATCTCCACCTCCATTTCCAAAAGGGCAAATCCCAAAGTTTTCCCGTGCATATCCACTGCCAAAGAGCGGGTGACGCCTCCCCCCAAGGCATCCTCCAGAACGAAATTAAAGGCGTGCAGGTTCGGCAGCTCATAACGGGTTACCCCTCCCTTCACAATTTCTGAAAAATGCTCCTTTACACGCTCTGCGGTGACCTGCTTCTTCAGCATTTCATAATCCTCCTCCCGGAATGGGATCAGGGAGATTACGGAGATGTTTCCCTTATCCCCTGTACGGGAATGGGCGATTTCATACAGTTTCAATATGCCACTCTCCTCTCTCAAACCAATTCCACACGGGGCTGCGCCCAGGTGTTGGGAATCAGGACCGACGCCACCGACACAATTTTCCGGGTGGATTTCACCACGCCGCCGCCTCCTGCCGGGCCGTTGGTGTACAAGGCCTCCACTTCATTGCCCACCAGTTCGGCATTGTGCCTGTCCCTGGTTCTTGCCGCCACCCGCAGGCGCACCTCCACCGGTTCTCCGCAGCCAAGCCTCTGGGAAATTCCCTCCCGGTACAGGGAGTCCACACCCATGCAGTCCACCCGCAGTTCCTCAAATTCACAACCGCAGAGTTCCAAGCGCTTTTTGACGATCTCCCCCGCCAGACGGGCCCGACCCAGAGCGTTGTGGCCGCCGTAGCTGATCTGCCCCTCTCCGATGTAACAATCCTGATACCCCACGCTGACCTTCAGTTTTCCATTTCCCGGCTTGCCGGAGGCTCCGCTCACCCGCACTCGGTCCCTTCCTTCCTGCTGCACGCTCACCATTTGAAAATCCGCGGTGCAGTCCGGCGTAAAATAATTGGCTGGATCCTGCAGTTCATAAAGTATCTGTTCTTTGCAGGTCTGCTCACTCACAAGCCCTCCCTTATCCGGAAGCTTGGTAATCACCAGTCCGCCATCCTCACTCACCTCAGCAATGGGAAAGCCCAGATCCCACAGGTCTGGCACGTCCTTCCGGCCGGGATCACAGAAATAACCCCCGGTCACCTGGCCTGCACATTCCAGCAGATGCCCGGCAATGGTTCCCTTTCCCAGCAGGGCGCTGTCCTCCATGGACCAGCCGAACTCATAAACCAGGGGACCCAGAACCAAGGCAGGGTCAGCAACCCTCCCTGTAATCACAATATCCGCACCCTGCTGCAGTGCCTCAACAATTCCCGCGCAGCCGATATAGGCATTGGCGGAAATAATATCCTCCTGAAGTTCCCCCAGCGGCCTGCCTGTCTCCATGACGGGATAGTCCAAAAATTCCGGAAGCTTTTCCAGCACATCGTCGCCGGTCACCGCCGCAATTTTCAGCTCCTGCAGACCTAAAGCGTCTGCCATTTCTCTGGCTTTTTTTGCCGCTGACACCGGATTGGCCGCACCCATGTTGGTAACCACTCTGACCCTGTTTTCCCGCAGCGCGTCCAGAATTCTCTCCATCCGGTAGGTAAAGAGCGGATTATATCCCTGTTCGGGACAGGCGAGCCGCTCCAGCTGGGCCAGGGCAATGGTGCGTTCCGCCAGACATTCAAAAATAATATAATCCAGGTTTCCTTTTCGGATAAGGTCAATGGCAGGCTCAATACGGTCGCCGCCGTAGCCCGCGCCGGAACCGATTCGAATGGTTTTCATTTCAATTCCCTCCTCTTTCCACCGGCAGTACAATCCGCGTGGGGCAGTTCTCCCCAGTCAATATCGTCTGCCGCGCTTTTTGGGTATGCTCCTGTTCCGACCAAATCCCAGGAAAATTGCTGTGCACCGCATACTGGGGAAAATCCGAAGAGGAGATATCCAGACGCAGGCGGGAACCCTTTTTCACCCGATAGGCCACATCCCACATGGGGATGCAGAGCTTTCTCACCTCTCCGGGGTGGTAGGGAGCTTCATAAGCAAGCGTCGCAATGGACCCCCGGATATTATAGGATTTTCCCTCCGGCGTAACCTCCATCAGCTTGGCCGTAAAGGCGGTGTCCTCTGCCTCGCTCTTCACATAGAGCTCCGCCGTCACCTGTCCCAGCACTGTGAGATCCTCCGGCAGCGGATCGGAGAGGAAGCTGAGCACGTCCTCCCGGTATCCCGGCTCCGGCTGCAGCAGGCTGCCCACCTCCTGAAAGGTGGAAAAGAGGGATTCCGCTCCATGGGAAGGCACGGGGTTTTCCGGATCATACACATAAGAATGAGAGCCCTCCCTGCCGGGCTCCTGGATCAGAGAAAACCCTTCCGTATCCAGATAAAAACTTTCAGTTTCCTGTCCCTTCGGGAGATCCTTCCAGCTGCGCCAGCGGTCCTCTCCGATCACATACCACTCCACACTGCGCTCCGGCAGTCTTTCCTGCCTCAGCGTCTCCTCGAACCAAGCGAGCATTTGAATCACCTCGTTGTTTTCCAGATGATTCTGTTCCTTCCCTTCCGCACAGGGACCAAAGCCATGGTTCCAGCAACCGACCAGTAATTTACTGTGAGCCGCCGCTTTGGGAGACAGATTTTGGAAGGACTGCATCGCGCTGCCCAGATGATGGTCATACCACCCTTCCACAATGCATACGGGAATCTGCAGCTTCCGGGGAGCGTCGGCCATGAATTTCCAGAATCCTTCGTTCCAATAGGGATCCTGACGGTGGGTATTGGTCACCCAATCCCGGTACCAGGGCAGCCTTCCGCCCCAAAGGGCTTCATCCACCTCTTTGTGGGGGCGGAAACGGCAGGATTCCAAATAGTCAGCCTCAATTTTCCTCCCGGCATTTCCCATGGCCCAGGCCGTAAGGATGTCGTGCCGGAAAAGGCCGTTCTGGTAGGCAGAGGTAAACCGTTCCGTCCCGTAATGAGACAGCAGCATGGACTTTACCTTGTCCGGAAGTACCCCTGTAATGGCCCAGCCGGTGGAGGCCAGATAGGAGCAGCCCCAGTAACCGATGGATTTTACCCAGGGAAGCTCAGCCGCCCAGCGGATGAAATCCGCCCCATCCTCAGGCTCGCGGACATTGGGCTCCCATTCCCCTTCCGAGCCGCCTGTTCCCCGGCAGAACTGGCAGAGGTAGGCGTAGCCCCGTTTTGCCAGCTCCTCCCCGTGAACGCGGTAATCCGGCTCTGCGCCGGGATAGCAGCTGCGCTGTACAATGGTGGGAAATGGCCCGGCGCCTGCCGGCCGGTACCAGAACACCCTCAGCCGTACTCCGTCTCTGCAAGCTGTCTTCTCCTCCCCCTGTTCAGTCTTGTCAAAACAAACCGGCACTCCGGAATGCTCATAACTATTTCTGATTTTCTGTACTCTTTCCGCCAACGGCTGCTCCTCCTTTTGCTCCTGTCAAAACTTGACTGCCGGAGGGCGCATGCCCCCGGCAGTCTTTTTCTTTCAAAGAGAAAATCACATTTCCTTCATAGCTTTGGCTATTTCGATGCAGAGATCCTCCGCCTGAGGGACAAAACCCAGCTTATCGATGAACGCATGGGCTACGCCACAGTAGCGAATTGTCTTCACCGGCACGCCGTCCTCTGCCAGAACCTTGCCATAATGTTCCGTCTGCAGCCGCAGGCCGTCAAATTCGGCGGAAACACACAGTGCCCTCGCCACGCCTTTATGGCTCAACGCCAGAAGGGGACTGACATAGGGATGGTAGGCCGCCTCCCGGTTTGTCAGATACATGCCCTCCATTTGTACACGGTTGTCGTCCTCAGATGCCGGCCTGCCGATGCTGATCAGCTGATCGACAATATCTTTCTGTTCCTCACACATCTCATATTCGTTGATATCAAACCGGTATCCAGGGTTCCCGGTATACAGGAAGGTGACGCAGGGATAGATCAACACCTGAAGCGCCACCATGTGGGTGCCCAGATCCCGGTCCTTCAGGGCGATGGCAGCCGTCAGATTGCCGCCAGCGCTGTCGCCGCCCACAGCGATCTTATTCCTGTCGATCCCGTACTCCTCTGCATGCTCGTAAATATGCTGCACTGCGCCAAAGCAGTCATCAAAGCCATTGGGAAACTTTTTCTCAGGCGCCAGGGAATAATCCACATTAAAGACCACGGCGTCCGCCAGTTCCGCCAGTAGACGGCAAGGGTTTTCCACCGTGTAGGGAGTTCCGCCCACCCAGCCGCCGCCGTGCAGGAACACAAAGCAGGGCTTGCCGGGCTTCCGTTGGGATTTCCGGGTATAATAGCGCCAAAGTCCCACTTCGTTGCCGCCCACCTGAATAGTTTCAAACCGGGTATGTATCTCTTCCATACACAGATTGTGATTTGGGAAGCCCATATTATCCCGCATCATCTGCAGGTTTTCCGCCGGCGTCATGGCAGCTTTTTTCTCTTTTTCCTCGTCCGTTTCTTCCCTTGCCACCCAATGGCTTTTCATAATTTCCAGCTCATGAGGGTCAAGACAGCCCGGCCTGGATTCTTTAGGGCTCTTTTTCACCAGCACTTTTGCGCCGTGTACGTCGATAACTTCTTCCTGTGCCTGCAGGAATTCCACTTCGCTTAACTCATATTCTCTCATGGTGTTACTCCTTCCTTTTCCGCTGTTTTTACTTTGTATAGACGAACGAGGCGCCGCCGTACTGGGCGCGTTCCAGGACGCCGGCTCCGCCGAACATTCCGCCCGATACAGGCGGGAAACCGTAGCCAGCCAGGTCCGGCATAATCTTTGCCGTGCCGGCAAGGATCTGTTCGGAAAGCGTGATGTAATCGTCCAGGTAGCTCTTGCAGAGCTGCGGCCCGTTATGGGCGGGGTAGATGGTATCGAATTCGTCCTCATAAAGCTTGAGCTTCTTCATGTTGGCAAGATGGCTGGAAATCACCTCCCGGATGGGCAGCTGATTGTCCCGCACAAACAGCAGAACCTGTCCGGCTTCCATCTCATCGCCGGTATAGAGCGCCCGGGCATTCCGGTCCAGCAGGGCGATACTGCTCTCGTGGTGGGCGGGAATTTCAAAGACCTCAATTTGGCGGTCGCCCAAATCAAAAACATGGCCTTCACGCACGGTGTGTATGGCATAATCCGGATGGGGCTTCTGTTCAAAGGCCGCCTGCATTGCAGGATCGAAGGCCTGCTTCGCCACTTTTTCCGCTCCCGGACCGGCCCAGACCTCCTCCCACCAGGCATTGCCTCCGGTGTGGTCAAAGTGACCGTGAGAGTTTACCACCATCACAGGCTTATCCGTAATCTCCTCCACAAACTCCCTTAGATTTCCTTCGCCATAAGCGGTATCAAACAGGAGAGCCCTTTCGCTGCCTACCAGCAGATAGCAATAGACGTTTCCGTAGCTGATGGTCCAGTCGCCGGGAGACCTCATCCACTTCCCGTAAATCAGGCCGCGCTCATTGATGTTTGCATTGCGGTAATCCATTGTTTTCATTTCCTCCCTTAGGCCTTTCAGGCTTTTTCATTTCTGTTCGTTTTCAACTATACCAAAAATTCCACAAAAAGAACAGTCAAAAAACAGACTTTAATTACTAAAAAACAGTATTCCAATTTGACAGGTATGCCAACACCGCGTTATAATAAGTAGTAATTTTGGTAGAAATCTCCCGATAAAGTCCGAAAGGTGGCATGTTATGAACGTTCTGCTGGTCGATGATGAAATGGATGTCCTCGAGGGTATTACAGACGCTCTCGATTTTGATTCGCTTGGTATAGAATCCGTCTATCTGGCGCAAAGCGCCGCTCATGCCAGAGAAATTTTGTTGAGCCGTAATGTGGACATCATGGTGACAGATATTGAAATGCCCGGAGAAAGCGGATTGGACCTTCTGCAGTGGGTTCGCGACAGTGGACTGGACACCGTTACCCTGTTCTGCACCAGCTACGCCAATTTTAACTATGCCCAAAAGGCTTTGGAGATGCACAGTTTCGATTATTTTTTGAAGCCCATCGCCTATTCCGCTCTGCAGGAACGCCTGGCTGCAGCAGTAAAAGAGGCGGAGCGGATTCACAGCCTCAAATCACACAGCCGTTATTGGCAGAATGGCCTGCCGGATAACAAAAAGCTTTTTTGGGCCTCCCTGATCACCGGGGAAGTACGGTCAGAAAAGGATATACTAAGGGAGGAAGAAAAGCGGGGACTATCCTATTCGAGTGAGGACCGCTTTCTGCTCTGCCTGTTCGTTCCCCTTCACGAGGAGGAAGACACCGCTGCTTGGAAACGCTATGCTTCAAAAAACATCCGGGAAGAGATCTTTGCTTCCGGCAACCTGTTGCCGGAAGCATCGGTTCCCGTAGAAGGGAACCGATGGTGTCTGATTTTCCAGCAGCATCTTGATTTTTCTGAAGAAGTATTCCGTTCCCTATTTATGGAATTCAGCTCTCAGGTGACGAAATGCCTTTCCTCCTGGATCAACTGCTACTACCAGGCAGACTGCCCGCTCACCGAAATCAGAGGTTCTTTTTTGGATGTGGAAGATATTTCCAGTGACGACGTGACCAGTTTCAATAAAATTTATACCCTGAAAGACTACCAAAAAAAGGATATCCCTTATTTTCTGCCTCAAATCAGGGAGTGGGAACTGCTCCTGCTCTCAGGAAAAGCGGATGATCTGGTGGCAGAAACCCACGCGCATCTGGATCGGCAGGCTGCCCGCGGAGAACTAAACATGCCTTATATCAAAGCCATGCGCATTGATATGATGCAGATGATACATACGGTTTTAAAGCAAAGGCAAATCAGCGCCTACGACCTTTTCTCCGACGAAAGGTTCGACCGGCTGCGGGAACGCTCGCTGCTCTCCCTGCTGGATATGAAACGGTATCTGGAGTACATCGTGCGCACCGCCTCAGATTACATGAACTTTACCTCGGAATCACAATCTGTGGTGGGAAGGGTCAAGGAGTATATCAACAGCCATTTAAGCGAGGAGATTACCCGCAACAGCATGGCAAAAATTGTCTACCTGAATTCCGACTACCTGGCTCGCCTGTTTAAAAAGGAAACAGGGCAGTCTCTGGGCGCTTATCTTCAGGACCGCCGCATCCATGAAGCCAAAAAATTGCTGGTACAGACCAACATTCAGGTAAACGAAATCGCCCAGCGGGTGGGGTATGACAATTTTTCCTATTTCTCACATACCTTCCGTGAAAAGACCGGCGTAACGCCCAATGAGTACCGCAAAAACAAGAATTGTCTTTAATTGGACGGCAACAAAATAGGAAGGAGCAGTAGCGATAAACGCTGCTGCTCCTTCCTATTTTTAATCCAGTACCAGAGTAAATTCACAGTCCCAGCAGGTTTTGTTCCAACTTCAGATCTGACGTTTTCCCGCTACGCCGTAGGCATCCGTACGGGGAAGCCAATCCAGGAATTTCTCCACTTCCAGATCCCAGAAACGCCACTCATGGCCGTAATCCGGGTGCTCATCCCAAGTCACGTCGGCGCCCAGGGAGAGCAGCTTGTCTCGGAATTCCCGATTTGCTTCAAACAGAAAATCCTTTGCGCCGCAGGCCAGATAGGCCTTGGGGAACTTCTTCCCGTCCTGAACAATCTGATCAGCCAGGGTTGCAGGGTCGTACTGAGGCTCCGGCGCCGTCTCCTGCGCCGCATTGGTATCTCCTCCAGCCAACTGGGCGGGATTCAGCTTAACCGCCGCTGAAAAAGCACCGAACGCGGCAAAGCGCTCCGGGAAGTTCAGGGCATGTACCAGCGTGCCGAACCCACCCATGGAAAGGCCTGCAATGTAGGTGTCCTCCGGCTTCCGGGAGATGGGGAACATACCGCAGACGAAATCCGGCAGCTCTTTGGAGACAAAGGTGAAGAAATCATCCCCGCCCACCTTGACGTAGCTTTTGTTTTCCGCCGAAAGGTTTACAATGGCGATCTGGCGTTCTTCTGCGTACATTTCCACATTGGTGTAACCCGTCCAGGTGGCATGGTTGTTGCCCATTCCGTGAAGCAGGTAAACCACCGGATATTTTTCCGCCGGCGTATGACTGCAGGCGCCCTCTTTTGTCATCCCCATAGATTCCGGGATGGTCGGACTGGGAATCACAACCGTGATGTCCACCGTGCGCTTCAGCGTATAAGAGATAAAATTGCAGGTAAACTTTGCCATTTTAATACAACTCCTTTTCTCCGCCTTTCTCAAGAAAGGCAAGGCTATTATTTTTTATTACGCAGGGCGGCCAGGCGTTCTCGCACCTGTTTTCGCCCAACACAATCCGGAAGCCTCTTCCAGAACGCGTGATCCGGGCTGAACTCCTTCGCCCAACGCAGCGACGGCAGGTCGCAATCCACGCGACATGGGTGCAGCGCCACGCTGCCGCCGCTTAGCCCTTGACTGCGCCCAGCATGATACCGCTGGCAAAATATTTCTGCAGGAAAGGATAGACCAGAAGAATGGGCAGAATCGCCACAAAGGCTATGGCCATTCGTATGGATACCTGCGGTATCTGCATCAACGCGCCTGAATCTGCCGTGGAATGGGCGGCCAGAGCCTGAATGTCCTGTATCATCCGGTTCAAAAGCGCCTGAATGCTCAGCATATCCGACTGGTTGACGTAGTAGAGGCCGTTGGTCCAGTCGTTCCAGTAGGACAGGCCCGCGAACAGGCCGATGGTCACTAGGATGGGCTTGCCCAAGGGCAGTACAATCTTCCAGTAAATCGTCGGATAGCCTGCGCCGTCTATCTTTGCCGCTTCATATATGTCGTTGGGAATGCTGGTGCTGAAGAACGTACGCACCAGGATGATGTTGAACGCGCCCAGCAGGAAGTTGGGCAGGATGTAGGCCCAGATGGTATTTTTGATGTGAAAGGTGGTAGTCCACATGATGTAAGAGGGTACCAGACCACCGGAGAACAGCATGGTGAAGAACACGTAGAAGCTCAGGATGCTCCTGCCTGGCAGATCCCGCAGCGACAGCGGAAACGCCATCAGCGAGGCCAAAATCAGGCTTCCAGCCGTACCTACAACCGTCACAATAATCGTGATTCCATAGGCGCGGAAAATTGTGGCCGAATTCTGCATAATGTATTGATAAGCACCCAGGCTGAACTTTGCCGGGAAAAAGGAATAGCCGTTGACCACCAATGTATTTTCATCCGTGATGGACGACATAAACAGCAGCACCAGCGGCAACACCATAAGAAGCGCCACCAGGACGAGGATGATGTTGATGACGATCTGATAGGCTTTCCTGCCTTTTGACATAATCATAACCCTTGTACCTCCTCCTATTAGAATATGGCGTTTTCCGCACTGACCTTTTTGACTACCAGGTTCGAAATCATCACCAGCGTGAAGCCCACAACAGATTGGAACACGCCTGCCGCAGAGGAGCGGCCGATCCCGCCCGAGGTCATCAGGGCACGGTAAACATAGGTGTCGATGGTATTGGTCACCGCGTACAGGGAACCTGAGTTCTGCGGCACCTGGTAGAACAGGCCAAAATCGGAATAGAAGATTTTTCCGATCTGCATCAGCAGCAGGGTAATGATGGAAGGAATCAGACAGGGCAGCGTGATACTGGTAATCTGCTGCCATTTATTGGCTCCGTCCAGCTCTGCCGCCTCGTAGTAGCTTTGGTCGATACCCGCGATACCCGCGATATAGATCAGCGTTCCGTAGCCCACGCCCTTCCAGCAATTGGTGATAATCAGGATTACCGGCCAGTAGGTAGTGTCGTTGTACCACTGCATAGGCGCCTGACCCAGGGCTGGCAGGATGCTCTTGTTGAACATGCCGTTTTCATGGCTCAACAGGGCGAATACAATGTAGCTCACCACCACGATAGAAATCAGGAAAGGCAGCAGGATGGAGCTCTGATACAGCTTCTTCATCCGTTTGCTCACCACGTCTGAGATAAAGATGGCCAGCATAATGCCCACTATGGTGTTCACAGCAATAAAGGCAATATTGTACAGCAATGTGTTGCGGATGATGACAGCCGCATCCTTGGTGCTGAAAAGGTATTCAAAGTTTTTCAGTCCATTCCAGGGGCTCCCAAACATGCCGTCGTTAACATTGTACTTTTTGAACGCTACCACGATGCCTGCCATGGGGATGTAGTTATTGATGAACAGATATACCACGCCCGGAATCATCATGATATACAGCGGGATATATTGCCTGAACCGCGCCGCGGTCATTTTCTTTGTCTTCATAACTTATGAATTCTCTTCCTTTCTCCAGACGCAGCGTCCATTCTCCGCCGTTCGCCGGGAATCTTGGCCGATCCCCAGCCGCCCCGGCTGCGCCGCAAGGCAGGCCCCACGTCTCTCAATCTGTTCCGGTCCGAAACAACACGCTTTTCTTCCCCGGCTCCCTTTGGCCGGAAAGGCAAGCTCCCCCTTCCATCAAGTTTGTGGTTGGCTGCCCGGCAGGCAGCCCTTTCGTAATTCCGTAAACCTATCATATCGAATTGGCAAAAAAATGTATATAATAAAACCGGATACCAAATATCAAATTTTGGATATTTAATAGACACTGTCTTTCCTGGCGCCGGACTCCCTGCACTGCCGGAAAGCCGTGCTGTGAACAGAGAAGCCGCTGCCACAAAAGCAGCAGCGGCCCTTTTCTATTTCTCTGTTTTTGGGAACCGGGAACTCAGCCCTGTTCTGCCAGCCATGCGTCCAGCTGCTTTTGCTTTTCATCAATCACAGTCTGCAGGCCCGCAGCATACAGCGCATCGTTAAACTCCTTCAGCTTGCTTTCGATCTCCACAGCGCCGAAAGCCAGGTCCTTCTTGTACTGCTCCTCTACGGAGTTGAGCTGCGCCTCTTCCGTGGCTACCGGCCGGGAGTCAAAGGTGAAGCCATAGGCCTTGGAAACCATCAGGCTGGAATTGTATTCCGCATACTGATCCCAAATGTCCGCAGGGTTTCCTGTCCAGGGATGGCCCGCAAACTGGTTGGGATACACAAAACCGAAGTCGTTGTGGTACCCTACGCTCTGAGCGTCTACGCCTTCCGGATAAGCCGCCATGCCGTCGTCGGTGAGAACCCAGTCTTCGCCCTCAATACCCCAGTTGATCAGGTCGTTGAAATCGCCGCTGACATAGCTCCAGTTCATAAACTGGGCAGCCTTCTTGGGATCCTTGGAGGCGTTGGCAATGCACAGCAGGTCGGCGTTCACAGCATTGGTGTTCTTCATGATATCGCTGAGATAGACAACCTCTACCTCGTAGCCTGTCTGCGCCAGCTTTTCCACGTTGGTGTTGGGCTTAACATTGGTGATATAGGAGAAGGTGTTTCCGGCCTTCATCTTGATTTCACCGGAATCCTGGTTCACTGCGATGTCCTGGGAGGAATAGCCCTTGGTAAACCAGTCTCTGCCGATCTCGCAGAATTTCTTGTACTGATCGGATTCGTACCAGTTGGTTACTGTAGTGGTTTGGCCGTAATTTTCCAATACGCCGAAGTTGCTGCCCATATTATCGAAATAGGAGCCGGTCTGCAGGCCCATAATGGAGGTGCCATCCAGCATAGTCATGTCGGGATAAGCTTCCTTCACCTTGGCAAACAATTCGGTGATCTGATCAAAGGTGGAATAATCATCCACTGTTACGCTGAAGTCCTCCGCCTTGTAGCCCAGCTCTTCAAAAATGTCCTTGCGGACCACCAGGCCTGCGGGATAAGCGCGTTCCTTCATGTTGGAGAAGCCCACCAGGAAATCGCCGATGTATCCGGCAAAGGCGTCATCGCCCAAGACCTTCACCGCATCCTGCATATAATCGAGATAATCCGCACAGTTAATCAAATACTGAGAATCAATATAAGTAGAAAACTGGTTGGACATGGCAGGGAAGATATCCAAAGGCTCATTGGCTGCCAGCATCATGGAAATCTGCGTATTGTAGGTGCCGAAGGTCATGGGAATGAGCTTCACAGTCATGTTGATCTCTTTTTTTGCAAGGTCGCTCACCGCCTGAGCAACTTTGCTCTGGTTTGCCCCCTCCTGGGCTACCAGGTACAGGTAATTGATCTCATAGGGAGCTTCGTCAAAATTGATGTCTGTGGACGCAGCCGAACTGTCCTCGCCCGCAGAAGATGTGGACGCCTTGGACTCCTTAGACGCCGCCGAACTCGTCTTGGAGCCGCTGTCCCCTCCGCCGCAGCCGGCAAAGGTCGCCGCGACAATCGCAAGTGCGAGAAGGGTGCTCAGGATTTTTTTCGCCATCATACATACCTCCATAAAATTGGTGGGCCGCCCGCCGGCAGCCGCTTCGAAATCAGCAAGCCCATCATACCCAATTGGAGAAAAAAAGTATATAATAAAACGGGATATCAAATATCAAATTTGGGATATTTTGATAGTCAGTTTAAAAAACCATCCTTGCTTTTTTCTTTAAAATTCGGTATGATGAACAAAATGCATCTCCTGTAGGATGCGATTCCTGCGCTTTTCGATCAGAAAGGGTGGCTGTCTATGGAAGAAAAAAAGACCATTGTGCCCCGCAGGCGAATGTCCCCGTTTCTGCGAAAAATCCTGCTCCTGCTGGTACTGCTGCTCATCCCTATTTTCCTGGCCGGCGCCGGTTTTCTGGTCTATTCTATCATCAATGCCAGAGAGAGCGGGCGGGAACGGATTGACACAGCCGTCTCTACACAGCTGGAAGACCTGGACAGTTCTCTTTCCATGGTAAACCTTTATCTCACGGAAACCCTTATGAACAATTCTCTGACCAAAAAAATAAATACAGAGGAGGATACTCACGACAGGCTGGTTGCGGCCCGAAGCCTGTGGGAGGAATTCGACCGGCAGAACAGCCTGTGGGCTGGAAATTTCAATCTTTTTTACTACTGCCCCTCCCGGAGCCTGTCTGTCTCCCGTTTTGATTCCGGCAGCAATTATTCCGACAACGACGCCATCCGCACCATGATTAAGGAATCCGCCGGAAAAGCTCTGTTTGGGGAAAGCCATCTGCTCTGGAAGCCCCTAGCAGTGAACGGAAGCGCCTACTTGCTGCAGATATATACCTACCAGGGAAACTATGTGGCCTGCTGGCTCTCCTGCAGCGACGCCTTTTCCGTCCTGCAGGGCGCTGTCCTGAGCCCCAACGGTCTTTATGTTGTGCTGGACAGCAGCTATGAACCTGTTCTGGGAAAAGGCACGCTTGTAGATCGTGGTATTGAACTGGACGGCGGCACCGCCACCTGTTCCCGCTGGGGGGAGTTCTGCGAGGTTTACGAAATGCACCGGGCGGACATCCGCCTGCTGGTCAATGACGACCCTTATATAGACCAGGAAAACCTGCTTTTTTTGATCACCTTCTTCTGCGTGACGCTCCTCATCATCCTCGCCTTTTCCCTGTATACCCTCACCTATTTCCATCGGTACATCGAAACCCCATTCCAGGAGTTCCAGCAGCATGTAAACGATTATGCCTCCGTGCGCAGGCATGTAAAAAAACGGGGCTTTGCTGAATTGGATGAAGCTGTGGAGGCCTTTGACTCCCTGCAAATGCAGCTTCAGGAACTGAAAATAGACGTCTATGAGGAAAAATTGGCCCTGGCAAGAACAGAACTGGAATATTTTCAGCTGCAAATCAAACCTCACTTTTTCGTCAACTGCTTCAGTATCATCTTTGGGATGGCTCAGAAAAAAGATTTCTCCCGCATCCAGGAGTTCTGTCTGAAGCTTTCCAATTACGTGCGCTTCCTGTTCCGGGACGGGTTTACAATGGTCACTCTGCGGGAAGAACTTTCCGTGATCCGGGAATATCTGGACATCCAGAATATCCGCCACCGGACGGAAAACCAGATGCAGGATTCCATCGAAGAAGCCCTTCTCTCTCGGGAAATCCCGCCGTTGCTGCTGCTCACCTTCGTGGAAAACGCGGTGAAGCATGCGGAATTGAACGCCTGGAACCTCACGGTATGCATCCTTGTTTCCCGGCTGGAGGAACAGCAAAAGCTCCGATTCATCGTGAAAAACAATGGTTCCAAATTCCCGGATGAGTATCTGGAACTATTGAATGATCCCGCTTATTATCTGGACGGCGGAAGCCACGGCGGCAGGGGCGTGGGGATCCGGAATATCCATAAACGCCTTTCCCTGATCTACGGAAACCGGTTTTCCCTGCATTTTTACAATTCCGACAAAGGGGCTTGCGTGGAAATCCTCCTGCCCGATGAGGAGATAAGACCAGCTGCTGAGATGAATTTTTCAGCGGATTCAAATAAATTGGCAGATAAATAAGATTTTCCTAAAAATCAAAAGAAAGTGATAGCTGCCTTTTTCTGTTTCCGCTATACTGGCAGCAGCAATTATAAAAGGGTGTGAAGCGTCATGAACGCAAAGCTTTGGCTTGAACAACTGAAAGAATCGCCTCAAAAGAAAGCCCTTCCTGTACTGTCCTTCCCCTCTATCAGCCTGATGGGAGTTACTGTGCGGGATCTGGTGAACAGCAGCGAACTGCAAGCGAAGGGCATGAAGCTCATTGCTGACCGGTTAGACTCCGCCGCCGCCGTGAGCATGATGGACCTGTCTGTGGAAGCGGAAGCCTTTGGCTCAGAAATCCGTTTTGCCGATGATGAAGTTCCCACTGTAATCGGTTCCATCCTTATCTCCCAAGAGGACGCCGACGCCCTCTCCATTCCCCCCGTGGGCGCAGGACGTACGGGTCAGTATATCGAAGCCATCCGCCAGGCCTGCGGGCTGATTCAGGACAGACCTGTTTTTGCAGGGGTGATAGGCCCTTACTCTCTTGCCGGACGGCTGATGGATGTGACCGAAATTATGGTCAATTGCTATGCCGACCCGGATTTTGTCCACGCAGCGATGAAAAAGGTTACCGCTTTCCTCATCAACTACCTTCTTGCCTATCGGGATACCGGCGCCGCCGGCGTTGTACTGGCGGAACCACTGACCGGTCTGCTCTCCCCCGATCTGGCCGAGGAATTTTCCGAACCTTATGTAAAAGAGATCGTTGATGCCGTGCAGACCGACGAATTCCTGGTCATCTATCACAATTGCGGCAATAACACCATCCAGATGATCGACTCCATCCTCCGCACAGGGGCTGCGGCTTATCATTTCGGCAACGCCATTTCCATGAAAGAAATGCTTCCCCACATACCTGACGATGTGGTGGTGATGGGCAACGTGGATCCCGCCGGACAGTTTAAAAACGGCACGCCGGAATCCATCCGGGAGGAAACCCTGCGTATCATGTCCGAGTGCTGCCCCGGCCATTCCAATTTTGTCATTTCCTCCGGCTGTGATATCCCACCCGCCAGCAGCTGGGAAAACATTGACGCATTTTTCCGGGCTGTAGAGGAATATTACCAAAAATAATTCCAGATATAAAAAGGACAGTGGTATTTGTAATTTCCGCTGTCCTTTTTTACGGTCTATTTCTTCCATACCGCAGTTCCGCATTTTCTCAGAAAACACGCACATCCGCTCGCGCCGGGTATGAAAAAAGCGAGCGGAGGAAGGAAAACATCTCCCCGCCGTCTCAAAACAGAACTATATTTTAATCCTGTTATCCTCCGGAAGACAATCCGTTTTCCATCTGCAGCTGCAAGCAAAGCCCTCTTCCTTCTGCCGGTCTTACTCCTGTTCTCTCAGCAGCTGCCGGATCATTTCTTCTTTTGCCACCGCTGCGGCCCCCAAAACTCCAGGATCCATGCAGGACCGTCTGCGCAGGCGCGCACCGCTCACAGAGAGGCGGTTCAATTTTTCTTCCATGGAATGAAACAGCCCATCTCCCAAGAGGTCGAACAATTCTCCGCCCAGGGAAATATTGTCGCAGTCATAACACATCATCATGTTGTTGATGCAGAGTGCGCCGGAGACGGCGACATATTCAATGATAGCCTCCCGGCTTTCCTCTGGAATACTCCCATCCTGGGCAAATCCGAATTTTTCCCGCAGCGCGTTTAGATTGATCCTGCTCTCCAGCCATCCGGCATGATGCGCGTCAGCCACATAGTCGTCCAGAAAAGCCATATAACCCACTTCGCCGCACATGTAATTCTTCCCTCTTCGCAGTTTTCCATTGAGGATGACGCCGCTGCCGATGCCTGTGCCGAAGGAGAGATAGATCAAATCGTTCTCCTCAGTCAGCCCCAGGGACAGGAATTCTCCCATCACCTCCATGTTCAGATCGTTATCCACATACACCGGCTTTCCATAGTAGCTTTCCACCTTCCGGATCACATCCGAAATGCCGGTTTCCTGCGTAAGACCAATCAGAGGCGCCATGATCACTTTTTCCCGTTTCACATCGTATGTCCCGGGAATTCCCAGGCCAATGCCCAGCACATTGGAAAGCTGGATATCGCTTCCCACGAGCAGTTCATTGATTACCTGGAAGAGGGTCTCCCCCATCACCTGGTCAAAATCTGCCTGAACTCTTACCTTTTTAAGCGTCAGCACCTCGTTTTTCAGGTTGCTGATCCCCACCTTGAGATAATCTCCCTCATGTATCACACCGATGGAATAATACCGGTTTTTGTTGAGGCGCAGCATCTGAGGCTTCCTTCCCAGAGGAGATTCCCCCTCTCCTACCTCCAGAACCAGCTCCCTCTCAGCCAAAAACTGCACAATCTTCATCACCGTGGGAGGGCTGATTCCGGTGATGTGGGCAAGTTCTGATTTGGAAGTCTCCTCCATCCCGCAGAGCAGTTTGTATACGTTCCTGCGGTTCATATCCTTCAGATGAGATGAAACATGGGATTTCACGGAATCCCCTCCAATCGTTAATCCTCTTAAAATATATTATAAGGTGTTTTAACACACTGTCAAGTGCTTCAAAAATGACAGCTATTACTGTAAACACTGCAGATTCCCTTGACTTTTTTTTAAGAATATTCTATTCTTTAATTAGCTTTATTAATAAATTAAAAATTCTCCTCAATCTTTAGAATTGGCGGTGTGCCTTGTGCAATTTAAAGTATTCCCTGACGATACTCTCCTGTCCTCAGCAGTAGCGGATGCCATCTGCGGGCAGCTGAGGCAGAATCCCCGCAGCCTGCTCTGCCTTGCGGCGGGCCATTCCTCCCTGGGCGTCTTCCAAGAGCTGGTCCGCCGTTACCGGCAAAACGAGGTGGATTTTTCTCAGGCCGGCTTCCTCGCTATGGATGAATGGTTGGGAATGAACAGGAGCACCCCGGGAAGCTGCAGTGATTTTCTGATTCAAAATTTTCTGTCACAGGTGAATTTCCCGCCTGAAAGGGTCCGCTTGATAGATGGAAAGGCGTCCGACCTACAGGCCGAATGCAAAGCGGTCCGCTGCAGCATAGCAGAGGCTGGAGGCCTGGATTTTATCCTGCTGGGGATGGGTATGAACGGCCATCTGGCGCTCAATGAGCCGGGTGTGGATTTCACCCTTTCCGTGCATCTTACACAGCTTGACGGCACTACAAAGAAGGTGGGGCAGAAATATTTTGACAGCGCCCCAGAACTCACAGGCGGCCTTACCATTGGCTTCGCTGATATCGCCGCAGCCAAAAACATTCTGCTGGTGGTAAACGGGGAACGAAAAAGCCAAATTCTCCAAAAGGTTATGGAGAGCCCTGTAACAAACCTGCTGCCTGCTACCGGACTGAAAGACCTCCCCAATGCCGCTCTTTGGTGTGACCGTGCCGCCGCGTCCCTTTGCCCGGCAGGATAAGAAAGGGAAAAGGCTGCCCATCTGTGGGCAGCCTTTTTGTTGTTCAGAGGGTTTGGCATTGGGGAACCTTTCTCCCTAACTATTCCTATTCTGAAGGAGGATACCGCGAAACTGTTTTTCGGCCCTCGCGGAGGACACATGAAAAAACAGCGTATCGGAAAGGGGAAATTCTTCTGGTCTGTACCGGTCCCCCTTTCCGATTCAGATCACACACATTTTCTGATATACTGCCTGTTTCTCTCAAATAGCTCCTCTACGATCTTTACCGCCGCATCTGTACTCTGAATGACGGGATCGCACAACAGAGCCTGAAGAGCCAATTCCTTGGAACCCTGGGCCGCTGCCCGGATCGAAAGCCTCTGGGCGGAGACCTGCTGGTTCATCAATCCAATCACACCATCCGGCATACTGCGCACCACCCTTTTATGGACGCCGTCGCCATCTACAGTGATGGGCAGTTCCACCGCTACATCGTCCGGCAGCTGGGAAAGCGCGCCATCGTTATAGACAATGGCAGAGGGAATGTTTTTTCTGTCGTTGAAAAAGATTCCCGTCACCACTTCAATTGCCTGTTCCCCCGAAGGCACCAGCCATTCATCGATCTCTTTTTCTCCGGAAACCAGCGCGGCAATTTCTCTTTTCATACGTACACGGTCCTGTGCATCCCAATCAAAATCATAGCCATGCTCTCCAGCCTCATACCCATAAGCCTGGTATTCTCCCAGATGATCGTCAGAGCACGTGGGATAAAGTCCGAAAAAGCGGAACAGCTTTCTGGAGTAGGGCATGAAGGAGGGGTCAAAGGCTTTTTCCTTCTCCCGGAATTCCGGATACAGGTCCTCTCCGGTTTCCTTATCACGAATGGACAGAATCCACTGGAAGTGGTTCATACCCGCTCCAAAGACGTCGATAGATTCCGGCTCTCTTCCCAGAATCTTCTCAATGTCGTGCTGCGCCATAAAAATGCCGTGGCACAGACCGATACATTTGATGCTGGAATACATGTTGACGCCCAGAATGATGCGGGTTTCCGGATTGGAAAAATTCAGGAACCATGCGTTAGGGCACAATTCTTCCATATCACGGACAATATCCATAATGACGGGAAAAGTGCGCATGGTAAAAAACAAGGCGCCGGGACCGCCATTTTCTCCCAGGCAATGGCGCACACCATATTTTTTCGGCACATTGAAATCCTGCTTCCACAGCTCGCAGCGCTCAATCGCCAGACTGTTGATGACAAAGTCGGCGCCTGGCAGTACTTCCCTGCGGTCCCCAGTCTTTTCGATGGTCAGCCCCCAGCCGGTGTGCTCGTTCAGCTTGACCGCCAGGCCATACATTCTTTCCAGGTTCTCCGGATCAATATCCACCAAGGAAAGAGTGGCTCCCTTCATCTTCGGGGACGTAAAAATGTCCCGGAACGTCGGTGTGCCAAACGACATGCTGCCTGCTCCGATAAAGACAATTTTAGGCGTTCTCATACATCAATTCATCCTTTCTTCTGTTCCGGGCGATAAAACTCCCCCGGTATGATTTCTGTACCATAGGCTTCCATCCAGCCGATCAATTCTTCACGGTCCGGACTTTTTCCCTGTGAAACATAGTACCCCGAAACCGCATTGGCTGTAAAAAGCGCTTGTCCCGGCGTAAGGCCCAGCAGCAGCGCCAAAACAAACCCCGCATTGAAATTGTCACCGCCCCCAGTAGACAGTCTGGGCTTCTCAATCCGCTTGTTTGCACAGCGGAAGCATCCTTCCGCACCAGCACAGCAAGCCCCGTCCAGATGGTGGATTACTACCAGGCTGCAGGAAAGCGCTTCTCTCAACCGCAGGGCCATAGCCTCACTATCTGACACTGGCAGCCCAATGCTTCGGGTCAAAACTTCTGCCTCGTTTTGATTCAGGCTGAGTACGGGTTGTATAAACGCGGCGAATTCAGAAATCAGCCCGGCTGCCTCCCGCACCTCTTCCACCGGGCGCTGAGAACAATCTGAGAGGTCCAGAAAGAGCAACTTTCTTCGGGATATTCCCGGCAGGATCTCCCGCAGAAAGCCCTTCCAGATGGAACTGCTTCCCTGCAGCTCACTCCAGTTCAGGAAGGCAATCACAGAGGATTGCTCCGCCATCTCACGTAGCCGCCCGGCAGAAAGCCGCGCCGTAAGACGTTCATAATCCAGAGATCCTATCCCCTCATTCCTGGCCAGCATCACCTTGCCGTCGTCGAATTCCAGCGCTTGACACAGACCAGGGTTGCTGACGCCGGTCAGCACACAGTTCGGATGCATCTGTTGAAACAGGGGAAGGATTTCCGGGCTTCCCAACGCCCCGATACAGTTGACGGAAGCACCCAATCCTGCTATGGCTTGGGAGAAGATCGGCATATTCCCGCCAAGCTTTATTGTCTGCAGCTGCAGTTCCAAAGAACAGCTCTTTTTTGCCTTTTCCGCTATGTAACCACCGAACTCTGCCATAGTCTCAAAAAAGGACGTCCCCGCTTCCCCTGTCTGTCTGCACACCCGGAAAATACTGTCGACATACCCGTCGAATCCCACCATCACGGCGGGAACAGCTGCCGTAGAACGCAGCCTTTTCAATATTTCATCCAAACCCGGTTCCCCCTTTCTGTGAAAGAATGTCGAAGACGATTTCAATTTAATTAATCTAATTAATTAAACGCATCAAACCCGATCCGCCTGAATTTACTATATCATTATATAACCCTTCCTCAAATTGTCAATAGGTTTGCGGCCGTCATAAATTTTGTGATGACCTATCTTTAATCAGATAAAATAATTTGGCGCCCCCCTTCCCTTCCGCCTATGCTCTCATACAGCCCGGCCCAGCCCTTGGAATCCAAAAGGCCCGGACCGGGCTGCTTCCGGTTCATAAGTCATCCCCTGTGCGGCGGCGCCTCAAAAGAGCATAGAATCCACATATTGTTCCATAAAGTAAGGGGAGGAGGACAGCTCCAAAAGCTCTGCCCGGGCGGCAATTCCTCTGCTCTCCTCCCGGCAGGGCAGGCTCAACAGTTCCAGCACAGCGCCCATGCCCGCCGCGTTTCCCACGGCGCGGGCTTTCTGCGCCAGTTCCGGTGGAATCAGGCCGATTCTGCCGGCACTTTCACAATTGATGAAGCTGCCGAAACCTCCGGCCAGCAGCAGTTCCTCTACCTCGTCAACCTTCCGTCCTGCTTCGTGGGCCAGAGATCGGACCCCCGCGCAGATGGCGGCCTTGGCCAGCTGAATTTCCCGGATATCCTTCTGTGTCAGAAGAATCCCGCTGTCCCCGATGCGTACCGCAGGTTCGCCGTCCTGCTCCGTCAGGAGAAGGGAATAGGGCTCGTTCTCCTCGTCAACACAGCCGGTCTCATCAACCAGTCCGGCCCTCAGGAGGGCAGCCATGGCGTCAATCAAGCCGGAACCACAGATTCCCGCCGCTTCTCCCCCTCCGATCACCGTGTACTCCAGCCGGCCCTCCCGGAGCCTCACACCGCTCACCGCGCCGGGCGCAGCATTCATGCCCATAGAGATGCCTGCCCCCTCAAAGGCCGGACCCGCCGCAGTGGAGCAGCAAAACAGCTTTTCACCGTCCCACAGGGCCATCTCGCCGTTCGTCCCCACGTCGATGAGAAGGGACAGTCCCCTCCTACGGGTCATCCCGCTGGAAAGCACAGCGCTCATAATATCACTGCCCACGAAGGCGGATACCAGGGGCGGCACCGTCACCCGCGCCCGGCCAAATTCCGGAATCCCCAGCGCGGAGGGTTTCAGCGTTCTTCCATAGAACTCTCTCACCTCAAAGGGAGCGTGAGAGAGAGGCTCCGTGCTCTCCCCAAAAAGCAGGTACAGCATGGTGGTATTGCCTGTCACGACAACATTTTCCACCATTCCGGAGTCCTGGTCCTGGCCGGCACAGAGCCGCAGAAAACTTTCCCGCAGCCGGATAAGCAGACAGCTTCTCAGCGCCTCAGCCTCCCCTTCCAACGCCTTCTGAATGCGTGAAATCACATCCGCCCCATAAAGGGCCTGGGGGTTGGGGAAAGAATCCTCTCCCAGAAGCCTTCCTATTCCCAGATCATAAAGATAAACCGCCACCGTCGTGGTCCCCACGTCGACAGCCACACCCAGACCTTTTCCCTCGGGCTCCAAAACAAAATCAGGAAGCTCTCCCTCGGAGAGCACCACGCTGTCCCGGGAGGCTAAAAACAGCTCGGTATCCCCCAGCGCCGTTGTCATACAGGCCAAACGCACCCCTGCCTGCAGCGCTTCTCCCAGTATTCTTTTCTCCTGCTCCCCAGGCTCAGACAGCGCGCCCCGCGCCGTCACACGGCATTTTCCGCAAGTGCCTTTCCCTCCGCAGGGCATGGAAAAATCCATCCCGGCCTCCTGCAAAACGCTTGCCAGGAGGGTCGGTTTCTGATATTGTAAGGTCAAATCATTCGTACCGCTGTGTATGGTGATCTGAAACATGGGGATGCCTCCGTTATTCCAACTCTGTTTTTCTCAGTATAGCCGGATCCATCTTTTATTTCTAGCATTTTTTTACGAACTTTTGGGAAATTCACATGATCCCATGGAAAGGAAAGTTCTTTATGATACTCCATTTGATTGCCTGCCAAGTCTTTTACCGGGAGGTGAGCTATCTTGCTTCCCAGAGCAAACAGATCACCTCAGTTTCCTGGATGCCCCAGGGCATGCACGATACCCCGGATCTGCTCCGCAAAAACCTGCAGTCCGAAATCGACCGTCTCGACCTGGCTCTGGAAAATGGAACCCTGCGGCACAGGCCCGATTATCTTTTGCTGTGCTACGGTCTCTGTTCCAACGGGGTGGCCGGGCTTTCCTCCCGGCACTATCCCCTGGTTATCCCCCGTACAGATGACTGCATCGGAATCTTTCTGGGATCGCAAGCGCGGTATCTGAGAGAATTTTCCAGATATCCCGGCACCTACTGGCTCAATAACGGCTGGCTTGAGGCCGCCTCTTTGCCAGGCAGCCAAAATCCGGAGCAGCAGCGTCAGGCCTACGCGGAGCAGTATGGCGAGGAAAACGCCGACTTCCTCCTGGAACAGCAGACTGCCTGGGTCAGACAGTACTCCGCCTGCGGATACATCACCTCCCAGGTTTGCGACCTGGCTCCCTATCGGGAGGAAGCCAAAGACGTAGCGCAGCGGAACCATTGGAATTTCCGGGAAATCCCCGGTGATATCACCTTTCTCGCCCGGCTGCTGGACGGTGATTTTCGCGAAGAAGAGGTCCTGCTCTGTCCCCCCGGAAAGACGGTGACGCCAAGCTACGATGCAAAAAAGCTTACCTTTCTCTGATAGATGCATCCCAAAAGATATTACCAAAAACCATAAGTTTTTACTATAATAAAAATTCCCGCCCCGCTAAAATAGAAGGGTAAGGTGACTGAAATGGAAGAGACCACTCTGAAAAAATTAATCTTCTACGGACGGCATTTCTCTGATCTTTTGAATCTGTGCTGCCGGATTGTAGACACACAGGAGCGCCGTTTTCTGGCGGAGCTCTGCCGGGATCATCCCGATTTCAGCCCCTACTGCCGCAATGAGGAGTGTGAACTGTTGAACACCTGTCTCTATGGCGTCAACGAGGCCTATCGCTGGGGCGGAAAGTATATTTTTTACTGTCCGGAAAGTTTCATCTTCATCGCTTCTTCCGTATCCGATGAAAACGGCAGTCTGGCCGGCGGCATGGTGCTGGGCCCCATCATTATGGGAGAGATGGACGACACCGTAGAACTGTACCAAAATTCGGACGTTCAGGAAAACGTCATGTCCATCGTCAATCTCTCCACTGAAATGGTGAATCACATTGCAGAGATCCTTGCAGGTGTCACGGAGGGCATTTCCGGAGTTTCCCACAGTCTGATGGGCGGCATCGCCTTCAAGCAGGAGAATTTTTTGCAGTCTCTCTATGAAAAGAAGGAAATTGCGGACCCTGCTCTGGCGGAGGTCTATCCGATTGAGACAGAAAAGGAGCTGCAGTCCGTCATCCGGGGCGGAGATAAGAGCGGCGCTCAGCGCCTGCTCAACGACCTGTTGGGAAACATCTATCTTCTCTCCGACTTCGACGTGGACCTCATCAAAATCCGTATCATCGAGCTGCTTTCGGTACTGTCCCGCGCCGCCATTGACGCCGGTGCGGAGACAGAGGAGATCATGTGGTTCAACGCCGCCTGCATCCGGGAAATGCAGAAATGCACCGCCATTGAGGAGCTGAGCGTCTGGATCACCGGGGCCATGCGGCGGTTTCTCAGCTATTCCTTCGATTTTTCCGCAGTGAAGCATTCCGACACCGTGTACAAGGTAATTGATTACATCCGCCGAAACTATTTTCGGAAAATCACTTTGGACGGCATTGCCAGGCACGTCAATTTCAGCAAGACCTATCTGAGCCGCATCTTCAAAGAGGAGACGGGGGAAAACATCTCCTCCTACATCAACAAGGTACGTATCGACCGGGCAAAGCTGCTGCTTGCCGACCAGAATATTTCCTTGGTGGATGTGGCCGCCCTCACGGGATTTGAAGATCAGAGCTACTTTACCAAGGTTTTTAAAGCCATAACAGGCCAGTCCCCGAAAAAATATCGGGAAAGCCGAAAAAGATGACAAGGAGGACACACATTTATGGAACGTCAGGAGTATTTGAACGAGATCAGCGCACTGCTGCAGAAGGGCCGCATGCCCAAGGTAAAAGAGCTGGTCAAGCAGGCGTTGGAGGCCGGGGTATCGCCCAAGGAAATCCTGGAAGAGGGACTGCTGTCCGGCATGAGCGTGATCGGGGAAAAATTTAAAAACAACGAAGTATTTGTCCCGGAGGTGCTTATTGCCGCCAGAGCCATGAACGGCGGAGTGGAGATACTGAAGCCCTACCTGGTAGAGGCTGGGGTTGAGACCAAGGGCGTTGTGGTCATTGGCACGGTGAAGGGCGACCTCCACGACATCGGAAAGAATCTGGTAAAGATGATGATGGAGGGCAAGGGCCTGGAAGTGGTGGACCTGGGCGTCGACGTATCCCCCGAAGCCTTCGTGGCAGCCGCCAAGGAACACCATGCCAATATCATTTCCTGCTCTGCCCTGCTCACCACCACCATGGGTGAGATGAAGAACGTGGTGGATCTGGTGAAAGCGGATCCCGAAATTTCTGGCAAGGTAAAGGTGATGGTAGGCGGCGCGCCCGTCACAGAAGCCTACTGCCAGAAGATCGGCGCGGACTGCTATACTTCCGATGCGGCCTCCGCCGCGGATGCCGCCCTGAACTTCTGTATTGCCTGACCGTCTCCCCTGCCGGCCCTGAATAGGGCCGGCTTTCTTTTTTTGCTGCTCCTTATTCCAGCCTTGCATTTTGACGGTTCATCGTGTATGCTGAGAGCCAAAGGAACCATTCCGGCAAACCGGTGAGGGATATAAAGATCCTGCCGTACGGCGCAGTCCGCGCAGGGGCAGGTTGGTTCAAATAACCTGGAAAGGTGTGTATCATTATGAGAGAAAAAAACAGCGGAAATCCCTATATCAACCTCTGGTTCGGGAATTTCTTCGAGCCGGCGTTCAGTTCAGAGGAATTCCGCACCGAGGGAATTGACAGGATCAGGGACATGGGCTTTAACAGCATCCTGCTGGATTCCAAGGCCTGGCAGGATTTCTTCGACCGCTACGCGGGACAGGAGGCCACCCAGTATGTGGCGGCCCAGGAACACATGATCTCTGAAATTCAGAAAAGCGGCCTTTCCCACTGCTTTCTGGCCATCTACCTCAATGGGGATAACCTGTATCCCAACATCCGCTACAGCCCGCCGGTTTTCGGCGAGGAGACCACTGCTCCCAGTGGCGAGCCCGGAAAATGGTACAAGTACTGGTCGGAACGCGCCCAGGCTTCCATGACGGAGCACGTAAAGGAACTCTATGCACTTTACGGAAAAAACGCCACCCGCGTCTCTGTAAACGGCACGGAGGACCGGCTTCCCCTGTGCAGCATGTGGGACCCTATCGTAGCTTTCAGTTTCGACAAGGAAGGAATTTCCCGCTACCAGACATGGCTGGAGGAGCGCTACGGCTCCATTGAGGCCTTTAACCAGGCTTACGGGCTTTCTGCCGAAAGCTTCTCTGCAATCACCCCGGAGGAATATTGGTACGACGAGAACGGCGCAAAGCCCACCGCTTGGGATTTTCAGGAGCACACGCCTCTCTTCCGCCGCTACACGGACAATCTGCGCTGGAAGGCAGAAGAGTTGACCCGGTATTTCCGCTCCATGCAGGAAAAACTGCACGCTCTGGACCCCGCACTCTATACCAGCCCTGTACTCTCCCAATGGGGCATGTTCTTCAACGTCTCCTCCCAGCCCCGTTTCCGCAGGGAGCCCGGCGGGCTGTGGGATACCTGCCAGAGAGGCATTGACCCCTACCGTATTGCCCCCCATGTGGACAACTGTACCTTTCTCACAGTTCCCATTCTGGAGGACTCCTCCCCCAGCGCCTATGCCTCCTCCTGCCAGAACAGCATGATGCGCGCCATGAATCCGGACCGTGAGTTCACCGTGGGTTTCTACCTGGGCCGTTATCTCTATTACGATATTTACAATGTGATCACTCCCTGCGAGATGATCGGCATGGCGGCCGCCTCAGGAGCCTCCGGTTATCAGAGTTACGGCTACGGCGGGTTGGATGACGGCGGTGTGATGCACAAGCTGCACGATCCCTTTGTCTCCTCTGTGCGCACCGGAAACCAGTGGCTCAAGCGGATCCTTCCCAAAATCAACGGCAGGCGCCTGACCCAGGCCGCGGTACTCTACCCTGCTCAAATGGCGCTGACGGAGCCCTACTTTGTGGAGGGAAATCCCCGCCGCCGTCAGGACCTCCTGGGCTATTACCAATCTCTCTGTGATTTGGGACTGAATGTGGACGTCCTCCACCCCGACCAGGCCGCGCAGGGTATTTTGGACCAATACCGTATACTGGCGGTACCCGCCGATTCCTGCTATGAAGAGGAAATCAATCCGCAGTTCGAAGCGCAGGCAGTGCGCTTTGTGGAAGAGGGCGGGCTGCTGCTGGTAAGCGCCGGTCATCCGCTGCTCCGGCGGGCATTCGGCATCGCTTCAGAATCTCATCCCGCCCAGTGCATCCGGTACCGGGGAGAGGGCATTATTCCCGGCGGCGAGGTTTTCGAATGCTACACTGGCGGCGAGGCCCTGGCGGTTTACGAAGATTCCGGAAAACCTGCTGTCTGCCGTTTTCCCGTTGGCAAGGGCGCAGTACTGGCACTGGGCATGGAGTACGGCGCGGAATACCTGATGCAGGAAACCGGAGCAGTCCCGGTACCCTACGGCAATCGAGATCTATACCCGCTCTGTGTGGCGGAGCATGACCCCATGCAGGAAGCAGTGTCCGCCTTTCTGCCCGCCCGGGTCCCAGTCCAGAGAGGCATTGAAACCGCGGAATTTGAAGATTGCTATGTGGTGGTGAACCACACCTCTTATCCCTGGGACTGCAGCGGCCTTCCCGGGAAAAAGGAGTTCCAGCTTCCCGCCGGCGAAAGCCTGCTGCTCCCCCATTCCGCAGTGTTGATTGAAAAAACCGTCTGAACCAAAGCGTCTCCTTCCGAACGATTTGTTCGGAAGGAGACGCTTTCATTCCGCCGGAGGGCAAGAGACCTGCACCTGCTTTTTCATCGTTATGCAGTTTACCGAAGAAAACCATTCCCGCCCTGCAGCAATTCCGCCGTGAGCTGTGCACCCAGGTGAAAAGCCTGGCAGAAGCTTTCTAAGTTCAGGATTTCCCTGGCCCTATTATCCGCAAGGCCGTATTCATCGAATTTTACCTTCTGCTCCATTGTCATGCTC
>OJKJ01000087.1_pt1 | contig 77267 bp, 72 predicted proteins | sample 1596491 | NCBI WGS metagenome assembly OJKJ01 (sample SAMEA4350160, study PRJEB24818) | metagenome | biome: human; feature: gut; material: faeces | place: Denmark | collected 2013-09
ATCCATATTAACCTCTATAGTGAGTAAGAATTTTCTGAGATAAAAATTAGTCAAATAATAATATTAAGTACAATCGTTTATAACGCTTGATGGAATATTTTTCATCGGTATAAACGATTGATACGAAAAAATCAATCGTTTGATTTTATTTTTGTTTAGGCTTAATTTCATGATAAATAACAATTAATTTTATATTTCTTGTTTTTAAAATATTACAAGACAAATGAAGTGGCAATTGTGAATACACGCAATAAGAGTATTTGCGGTTTCATTTTTTATGGTATCTTGAATATTAACTTCAATGATTAAATTATGCTTATTGTTTAGTATTTTATTTATTTTGTATTTACATTCGATTTTTCTTATTTAATTTATACATATAATAATATTATTATTTACAACGTTGTATCATTTTTGAAATAAAACATTATCAATTGAAATATTTTGTTACAATATAACTGGTTTAATAGTGATAAAACAATCTAGAAAATTTTCTTATGTGCTGATTTTATCGTAAATAATAATGTGCTTATATTAAATCTAGCCGCAATTATTTAGAGTATCGGCAGTAATTTTATATACTTGAGGAGATTAATTATGGAGGTTAAATTTTCACTTTATGTTTTATTATGAAACTATTTCTTGAAGGATACAATGGTGGAATTCATACAGCTATACTGCTTTTTAGTGATATATAACGTATAACTATATGCAGATACTGTGTAACCCTAAGTCACGCTTTTTGAAAAAAAAGGTAGTGAACTAGAAGAAATGCAATAGTGAGGATGGCTGATATGGCTGAAGCTCATTAATGAACTGGAGTGATAACATGAACCGAAGTGAATTGGTTGATTATATTCAGCATAATTATGGCGTGGATCCTGAGACCCCTTGGGGGAAGTTCCCTGAGTATATTGTTTTTAGGAGAAGAAATAACGCAAAATGGTTTGCAGTTATTATGCGCATTTCATCAAATAAATTAGATACAAATAAAAATGAAGAGATGGTTAATATCGTCAACCTTAAAGCTCCCCCTGAACTCATTGGCTCATTGCGGTTAAAAGACGATATTTATCCGGCATATCATATGAATAAAGAGCATTGGATTACGATAAAGCTGCCAGGGAGCCTTACCGATAGTGAACTCAAAGAGTTAGTCGAAGATAGTTATAAGTTAACAGCATAACAGTTTATTATATTGCACCCCATCCTTAGGGAAAGTTTCTATACTAGCTAGTTAAGTTTTTTAGCAATGATAAATAATCGAGGAAATGGCATTAAAACATAGCCATTATCTTGTTTTGGGTAAGTTTTTGTTAATAATTCATGATAACGTGCGAGAAATTGCTCTTTTTGCTTTTCATTTAAGTTTTCAAGGTAAGGCCTTAACCCTGTTGCTCTTAACCAATCAATGATTGAACCAATAGATGGCATGACATGGTAATAAGTTGTTTGCCATATATCAACAGAGCAGGTAGTAGCTGAAAGCAAATCATAATATTCAGTTATTGATAAAAGTGCTGTTCTATATACCGCAGAAATGGATTGCTCATTGGCTACTTTGCGCATTAAAGCATGCGTGGGTTCATTCCAATTATTTGGCATCTGAATGGCTAAAATACCGCCACTTTGTAGTTGGTTAACTAGGTGAGGAAATAATACCTTGTGATCAGGTAACCATTGTAAGGATGCATTGGCAAATATAAGGTCCTGCTTGGTTTCAGGAACCCAGGTTGCGATGTTCGCTTCTGTAAACTGGCAATCAGGAAGATTCTTTCTCGCTTCAACTAACATAGCGGGAGAATTATCAACTCCCATTATTCTTGCTAATGGATACATTTCACGAAGTATCTGAGTTGAATTACCGGGCCCACAACCTAAATCAGTTAAATTACATGCGTTAGAGACATGAATATGACTGAGTAAGTCGTATGATGGACGAGTTCTTTCCCGCTTAAATTGTAGGTACAAGTCTGGGTTCCAATCTTGCATGTGTGAGCCTCATTGTATTATTAGATGATTAAATCATAACCTATGGCTGAGCATATTGTATTTCTGGCTAAATATGAATTATTTGCGTACCCATCAGAACAGCTTGACCACCAACTTCTACCTGAATAATATTTTTTGTTTGCGAGTTAATTGTTACTTGAATTAATGACGGGCATCCCATTGCACGACCTTGTTCAAACAAAAAATGAGTTTCATTTGGTAAAACATAATTGACCAAATAGCAGCCAAGGGCTCCGCTAGCACTGCCTGTTGCTGATTCTTCATTTATTCCGTAGAGCGGTGCGAAATTTCGACAATGTGCTGTGGTCGAAGAGTTATGGTTTAGCTCAAATACATGAAAACCGATAGCTTTGAATTCACGACTTAGCCTTGCTATTGCCTCATAATTAGGCTGTAGCAAATCTAAATGACCAGTTTTAACTGGAATAATAATGTCGGGTAACCCTGTTGAAACTATCATGATAGGTAAGCCTGTTTCAGCAATAACTTCGTTAGTTATGCCAAGGGCTGTTGCTACTTCATTGATACTGGGCCCATTGCGTAAGGTTGGTAGTGTTTGCTCCATAACGATGTTATTTGGGCTAACAGACACGCTCAGAATACCTGCTTTGGTTTTTTGAGTGTAAAGCCCATCAGTAAGTTGCTTAAGTGAAGCTAAAGTAGAAAACACAGCTAATGTGGCATGACCACAAAAATCAACTTCACCTTCAGCAGTATAGAAATCTACTATAAAATCAGTTTCTTCGCCGTTATAGACAAATGCAGTTTCTGAAAAACCGACCTGCCGCGCAATAGCAATTTTTTGTGAAGTGCTGAGTTTTGGCGGGTTGAGGACAACACCTGCTGGGTTACCACCAGAATTATTTTGTGTGAAAGAATTGACAAGGTATACCAGGATAGCTTGCTCAACTGAATCGGTATTTTTATTTTGCATGGAGATCTTATTGATTGGTTAAAATTTAACAAGAAGTATAGACAATATATTAGCATTAACTCATTGTATAATAGAATAAATATAAAAAATCTATTGAGATAACATGATAGCGATGCAGAACTCAATATTATAAAGAGTTAAGTTGAAGTTGATTGAATATTTGATATAAGTTGGGTGATTTATTTTGATGCAGGTGAAAATAATTGAAATATATGCTGCATAAAATTATGCGGAAGAAATATACAAAACCCTTCAATACCCAGATGAATAGTAAAAAATTTTATTTATATGGCAATAAAACTTATTATTACCTAAGCTAGGTAATAAGCCTCAACCATTAGAGCAATGTTCAAAGCTATGTTTAAGTTGTTTAATAGCATATTTTTCTATGTCTCTTAAATTCATATTCATGGTATCCAACCCTTTGATATCCATTTTAAGTGTATGAGTGGAGTTGTCGTCACCGATCAAAGTTATATGCAAGCCTGTAACTTTTGTATTTTCTTCTAATATATTTACTTGAGTTAGATTAAATCGCATAAAAGTACCTTTTATGTAAATTATAATTATTAATTAATTTACTCTAATTGCATGTTTATTTCCTTTACAAATAGTTAAAAATTGTAACTGTCATTGTTCTTAAAATTATCATAATAAATATATAAATTTCTCACGATTTATTACTTAAGTTTAAGTTATGGAGACGTCATCACCTATAGTATCCATGATAGATACCTATTCCGTTGAATAATCGTCCGATTTATCCAATAAGATCTAGTGGGTAGCAAAATGAGGAAAATATCACTGGTTATTGAAGGGCGTTGTTTCTAAGGTATGCCATCATTTAGCAAAAAAAGCCCCTGCAAGCAGGGGTATCTAATGGAAATGTATATTTATAGTTATTGTTATAAGGTGCCTGTTGTTTAGATAGGCTATCAGATAATACCAGTGATTAAGGATTAATCCAAATCAGAGTAAGCATAAAATTAAAATAAATGTTTTACAGGGGGGCTTGCGTTTGAAATTACTAAGCAACTAATTGTTTTTTAATATTAATTTCTTTTTTTAGAACCTAATTCCAAGTGAGTGTAACTACATGATATCTAATGCTTATGATTAACTTATTGAGAATAATACATAAATCAAACTAAAGTTGGCGAGATGAATGTAAGGTTTTGACTGAATACAAAAACATAATAAGAGTAAAAACGAGTATTATTTTATAGATTATCTCACGGACAAATGGGAAATTATTGAAGTATAGTAAAGGAATATAATTAAAAAGATAATTAAATCGGTTTTGACTTGAAATATAAAATATTACTCCCATAACAGTTATAAATAATCTTTTTAATGTAAGGGATAAAAGATGACTAATGCACAGTGGGTAATACAAGCATTAAATGCGGTATTGGGTGAGAATATTGGTTCATTGCCTGTGGCTAAACAGTATTTTTCGGATAAATATATTCAAGTTGTTGATGGAAAACAAATTGATTTTAATGAATTTATTACACATTTGCAGGTATTGAAAGAAGCCACTGAGTCGATTGTTATTACTATTAAATCTATCGCAGAGGGGGATGGATGTGTTCATACTCAACATCTGGCAAAAGCCACTAAAAAAGATGGTTCAGTAAGTGAATTTGAGGTATTTGCTTGTTTTCAAATAGAAGATGGAAAAATTACCCGTTGCGAAGAATTAACAAGAATGGTTAAAGGTAATAATACTGATGAAGATTTAGGCTCAAGAACCTAAATCTTTATTGCTTGTACAATACTGAATACTACTATTGTAGGTAAAACCTATATTAAAACAAGGTTTTACCTTACTTCTATTCTATCTTATATTAACTTGGATAAATTAACTGTAATCCAGTACCAACTTCTTGTACTGGTGCATATTTTGCCAAATGTATTTTTGCGTTGAGATCTGTACAGTGGCATGGGTGTATAAATTTTATATCCTGCTGGTTAAAGTAATTACCTGTTTTTTCCAAAATTTCTTTTGATGCTTGCTGTAAATGAAATCCACCTATGACAGTGACAATATTATTTATGCCAGTTACATGCTTTGCATATTCAGTAATATTACAAATTCCAGAATGAGAGCAACCCGTTATTACAATTAGGCCTTCAGACGTTTTAATTGCAAGTGCTGAGTCATCAAACACATAGTCATCAATGATATTATGATTGAAGTCGAGTGTAGTACCAATTGGCTCTTTTCCCTCAAAACTATTGAGTCTAGGAATTTGGCCTAAAAAAATTATCTTTTCAGAAAGATAGTATGGTTTTGTCGCTTCTATACAATGAAAATAAGAAGCTAAAATGTCTTTAGATGTATTTGTCCCGATGACTTTAGATTGAAATTTTTTGGGAATTAGCGCATCCGGATGGTATATCAGGTGTTTAGTTTCAGGTGCTTCAATGTTACGGCGGTCAAAGTGTTGAATTAGGTGACCTAAGCCCCATGTATGATCATTGTGGCCGTGAGAAAGCACCAGGTCAGTAATATCGGCAAGATCAATATGTAAAATATTCGCATTATCAATAAATATATCTGAATAACCTGTATCGAATAATATTTTTTTATCATCAGCTTCGATATAGTAGCAAACACCGGGTTCACCACAAAAATAACTATCAATCAGGGTATTATTATCTACAAGAACAGTAATTTTTATTGTCATCATGAGCTCATGTTTAATAGAAGTAATCGTAATCTGTTGTATCAGATAAACAGTAACAAATTACTAAATGGCGATAAAATATAATTATAAAAAATGAGGAAATGAGAGGAATACGAGAAAATTATAAAAAAGGTCGGAGGAGACTATCGAGAGTCAACCTCCTAAATAAATTGCGATATAAGCTTATACATTGCTAGGCAAATTTTTTTACTTCTTTACTTCTTGTTGAATTTCATCACCTGTTTCATGGGGATTGGTTGGCTCTGTATGAAAAATAGACATAATATCTTCTAATAGATCTGATTGAGCTTCTAAAGCTTTTAAGGATGATTGCAACTCACGAGTCATAGCTGCATTCGCTTGAGTGGTGTTATCTAATTCATTGATTGCTAGATGTATTTGACTCACCCCATGGGTTTGTTCATTTGAGGCAAGCGCAACACTTTGGATCATTTCATTGATATTAGATGTGTCTTGTGCAATTGAAACGATATTGTCATTTGCATCCGCTGCTAATTGGAAACAGTGGTTAATCTTATCATTTGAATTATTAATCAATAGCTTGATTTCTTTGGATGCTTGAGTACAACTAATTGATAATTCGCGCACTTCATTTGCGACGACCGCAAACCCTTTGCCATGTTCACCCACTCTGGCAGCTTCTACAGCGGCATTCAATGCTAATAAATTAGTTTGAAAAGCAATATTATCAATGGTTGAAGTGATTTTACTGATTTCTTTTGAAAAATCGACGATATCATCCATGTTTTCTACAACATCAGAAATAAGTTCATTGCTTTTTTCAATGGTTACACTTGTCTCTGACATCAATTGGCACGATTGGTTGGTGTGAGCTGTATTTAATTTAAACGATGAATCGAGTTCTTCGACACTGGCTGCGGTTTCGACAATTGCCGCGGCTTGTTGATCTGCTCGAATAGAGAGGTCGTGATTCATCTGAGTGATATCTCCGAGCTCAACTTTTATATGATGAGTGTTGTCATAGATATTTTTAACGATATCAATCAGCTTACTTTGCATATTAGATACATGCTGTTTAAGTAATTTAATTTCATATAAACCTTTGTTATCAAAGGTATGATATAGAACGCCATGGCTAACTTTCTCAATACCATCAATAACTTGGTTTAGTGGGCGAATAAAGAAAAGCTGTAGAATAAATCGAATAAATAGAGTCACGAGGATAACGATTGAGATAGTAACGATTAAGCCAATCAAACTTTGCTTATACAATTGCTCACTTGCAAGAGCAATATCATGATAATTACTATTTAACTGTTGATGATAATTAACGTAGTTTTTCTCAAATGTATCTTGAAACCCTTGAGTAGGTTGGTTTAAAAAGTCATATGTTTTTCCTTGAACTAAAAATACAGAAAGTTCATTCAATGCAGCATATAACGCTCTATATGATTTTTCTAGTTCAGCAAATTCATCACCGTTTTTATAGATTGAGGTGGATGTGAATGCATCCCAATAGTTTCCTGTTTCTGTTATTTTTTTATGATAAAACTCGATGAGGCTATCTATGTCAGTGTTTGATGTTTTCATCTTGTTGATAACCAATAAATGACGAGAGCTAGCGCGATTCAATGTGTTACGTGCTTGTAATAAAGATTGCCACGTATTGTTCAGTTGTGTTTGTTCATTATAAATAGTGTCGAGTTTGGATAATGTCTCTTGATATTGCTTTAAAGAACTAAAGAAAAACCAACAGGTTGAAAGAAGAAGGACGATGAGCAGGCCTGAAATAAACCAGACTAGAGTTGTCGTTTTAAAACCAGAAAAAGAGAATTTAGCTGAACTAAAATTAATTTTTTTTAAATTACCAGACATCATTGATTATTTCCTTTCATACCATCGAGTAGTATGTTTGCACGCATACTAAGTACGACTTCTAAACATAACGTGATTAACCATGAGCAAATCGAAGTTGTCCAATAGCTAAAAAGTTATATGTAGTCACGCGGAAGCATCAGGCGTAGGGACTAAATGAATGTATCGGCACTAACTCTGGATACTTTATATCCAACAATTTGACTTAGCTCATAAAATTGAAAGTAATTAAGGGGTTTTACTGATCGAGAGAGAATGGGAGGAAATAATTGTTGTACATTGCTACTTAGAATACAGTTAATTTACGAATTATTTGTGATAATAATAGTCAACCTTTAAAACTTTGGCTTTGAGTGCGGTATGCTTTCTTTATTCTTTAAATGCCTTTTAGGCGCTTTAGCTGTATTGATTATTGCACTGTTTTCGCGTAGTAAAATTTACTATATTGCAGGTTTAGTTCCATTATTTCCTACATTTGCATTAATTGCACATGTTATCGTTGTACAAGAACAAGGCACAGAAGCACTAAGAAAAACGGCATTGTTTGGGTTGTGGTCACTCATCCCTTATGCAATGTATTTATTAACGGTATATTTGCTAGCAACGAAAATGACGGCTTGGGGAAGTTTAAGTATTGCAACTGTTATTTGGATAATAACAGCAGCAATATTGGTTTATATATGGCAACTCACTCAATAAATAACATAGGGAGAAATAATTAACTGTAAATAATGATAAAACTAAACTATCACGATAAGCTGATAGCTTAAGCCTTATGGGTTATAGTCGCAAAAATCTAAGTATTAACTATAATGATAAGCAGTGTTTTCCATTGAGTTTTACAGTTAAAATGTTATTAAGAACCTTGGTATTATTATTAGTTGCTGGTTGCGCGTATATTGCAGGAATTATGACTGAAATTAAACTTGATCCTGAGTTAGATACTGAAGGTCGAGTGAAAAGTTCTGTCGAAGATTTTCTTGCTTACCCCTCAGCTGCAAATTATAAAAATGTTCAATACTATGTATTGACCAAAAGTGAAGAGGGGGATGAAACTGGCTATTATTGTGGCGAAGTCTTTGGTTTTGAAAATGAATTACCCCATGGCTATAAAAGGTTTATCGTTAGACTCCATAAAAATAGAGCTGGCAAGGTAATGATATCCATTCCTTTTGTAGAAAAAACAGATGATATTATTCCCGCAGAGCAATTTGAATCTGTGTGGGACAGGTATTGTAAAAGAAGCTAATTTAATATAGCTCGTTGAGTGACAAACAAAACGAGCACCAATAATATTAATTTGTTTTAACTGCCATCGTTGCTAGGAATGTGGGCAGATAATTATCAACGACAAATCGTGGATTAGGTTGCCAGTCTTCTTTAAAGCCAGTGATATAAAAGCCTACCTTTATTTGCCCCCCAATAAGATCTGTTAATGAGTGACCGAACACAAAAGCTTCTCGCCTTGCTTGCTTTTGCGCTATTTGCTCTATTGATAGGGTAGATAGCTCGGAGTACGGCATAGTATGACTTGGTTTTATTATGCCTTGCTCATCATATCGCTTATCACGTTCTCCAATGAAAACAACAGGATTAAAAAAACTGGATAACAGTCGTCCATTTGGTTTTAAAACACGGTAGCATTCTTGCCAGACCGGGTTAACATCTGGAATATACAGGTTAGAAATAGGGTGAAATATTATATCAAATGATTCATCCGCAAACATGTGTAATGAGCGCATATCACCTTGAACAATCTCTAATGTTAAATTATCCCTTTCTGCCACCATTTTGTCTTGCTCAAGCTGTTTTTGAGAAAAGTCAAAAACAGTCACATTCGCCCCTGCGGCAGCGAGTACTGGAGCTTGTTGTCCTCCAGCAGAGGCTAAGCAGAGAATTTTTTTATCTTTTACATCACCTAACCAAGCGTCATCAACAGGAGTTGGAGTTAGATGAACCTGCCACTTTCCTTTTTTAGCTTCATTGATAGTTTTGGAATCAACGGGGGTTGACCAAGCAAGTTGCGATTCTGCTTGTTTATCCCATGCTTTTTGGTTGGCACTCATGAAATCTGTCATAAAAAGACCTTCTGCATACAATAATTTGTCACAGTGTAGCAAAAAATGAGCAAATTGAAATAAAAATGTACCAGTTAGTACATAATTAATTTCCTACCATTAAATGATATGAGGTGCCATTAAATTCAAAATTAGTGACATTACTCATTCCTATCTTCTTATGTGCAAAAAGGGACCTAAGATTATCTGCATTGATAAATGCAATAGGCTTTCCTTGGTTATACGAACATACGCTATCAAAAAGGATCTTTAGAATATTTTTTCCTCTATAATTTCTATCAATACAAACAGGGCCATAGAACCAATTATTCTGTATAATTTCCGTATGCTGTTTAATGATCAAATGTGCTATAGCGGGTAGGGATGAAGAATGAGGATCAAAGCTAAATACGACTGCGATAATTTTATTTCCATCTCTGGCTATAACAGTAGTTAGACTCCCTGAAAACATAGCGTTGACTTTAGCTTGAGGATATTCACCGAGTAACCCACCTTGTTGGGATTCAGAATTAGATTGCAATAATTGAGCCACAGCAGGACAATCTGATTGTGTCATTAATTCATATTTAATATTCATTATTCCCTCGTAATGATTGCTAAATACGTTTAAATTTATGATATGAAGAGTAGCGGGATTTGTGGGAGCACATTGTAATGTGTTACTTCTAACCCCATAATATCGGTTATTTATTCTTTGTCTATTGAATCAGTATGTTAACTAAATTTTATCCAGTATTTTTACTTGTTATTTCAAATGTATTTATGATGTTTGCTTGGTATGGGCATTTAAAATTTACAACAAAGCCACTGTATGTTGTTATTTTCTTTAGCTGGTTAATTGCATTGGTTGAATACTGTTTTGCGGTGCCAGCTAATCGGTTAGGGCATCAGTACTACAGTGCAGCTGAATTAAAAACAATGCAAGAGGTGATAACACTCTGTGTTTTTGTTCTTTTTTCGGTGTTGTATTTAGGTGAAAGTTTTACCATTAATCATTTAATAGGTTTTATTCTCATTTTTGCGGGGGCCTTTTTTATATTTAAGGGGCCATTTTAACAAAAAGAGCAGTTTGAGCTGCTCTTTTTGAATTTGACTTAGTTTATACCCATCCTTTTTCATGGAATTGTTTCAGTATTACAACAAATTGCTGCATTTCCTCGGGGGTTCCTAGCGTTAATCTATTCCAGCCAACCGCTGGTGGAAATTCACGACCTACCATGACATGAGCATCAGCCATACGTTGTTGATAGGTTTTTACGTCCCCTTTAACTTTATGGAAAATAAAATTAGCCTGTGATGGAGCATATTCCAGCCCGATTTCGTTTAATGCTTTTTCTACGATTTTTCTCGATATATCGTTGGATTTTAGGCTGTATTGAATAAATGATTTATCCTTTAGTGATGCAATCGCAGCAACCGCCCCTGCTGTATTAGTATTATCAATAGATAAAAACGTATCTACAGCAGCAATAATTTCGGGAGTTGCGACCCCATAGCCGACTCTTAAGCCTGCTAAGGCAAAAATTTTAGAGAAGGTACGTGTGACAATCAGGTTGTTTTGACCTTTTTTGACTAATTCAATAGCACTTGTAAAGTTCGGGTCTTCAACAAACTCAGCGTAAGCTTCATCAACGATAAAAAATGTGTTGTCAGAGTCTTTACTCAGCCACTTATCAAGCTGGCTATAAGGCGTGATCATTGCCGTCGGATTATTTGGGTTACAAATATAGACCATTGATAAACCATCAAAGTCATTAGCGGCTTGTTCCATTTTTGCTAAGTCAAATGATAAATCGGTTTTTAAAGGAATTTTCGTTATCGTCACCCCTAATGGTAGGGAGTATAGCTCTGCATAATTGAATGTTGGGTCAGGTGTGACGAGCTGAATATTGATACCCCGTTTCTTCGCTTTATTTGCCAACATCGCGACAGTGGCTTGAATGGTTTCAGATGAACCATTGCCTATACTAATGTTCTTATCGGATAAACTGTATAGCTCACCAATATTCTTCTGTAATTCAGCACGAGCATCATCAGGGTAGCGGAATGCATTAGGTAATGCCTTAATGATAGCTTCTTTAGCCTTTTCGGACATCCCTAATGAGTTTTCATTGAAATTCAATAGTAATGGGTGTTTTTCACTCGGCAAGACAATGTTACTATTTTGTGCAACCGCATGATTAAACAATGAATTAAGCGCAAGCCCACCAGCCACTAATGAGCTGGATTTAAGAAATGAACGACGATCCATAGTTATTCCCTGAAATTATTATTTTTGAATGTATTAGATTACTCATAATTATCTCAAAGTAAATAATTATATAGATAAAATGACTTTTTATTCACTTTATTGTTTGGTTAACTATTTCAAATCATTGCATAGGAAATTCAACCTTATCTATTTAATTGATATTAAAAGATAAAATTTTTTAACTCGGGAGTGACTAGAATAATAAGTAATTGTGCTATGAATTAAATTCGTTATATAATAATTTATATGATGATTATTTGGCTATATAATAGGAACAATAATGAAGCTATACATGTTTTATGTGGGTGGTAACGCAGGTAAATCTAATATTGAAGTGCATGATGTTCAGTTTGTGGCAGCAGAGCAACCTACAGATGCTTGGCCGACATTAAGAGAAAATTGGTTTGGTGATAAAGACAAGATCCATATTGATGGCTATGCAGTGATTAATTGGGCAGATGGGTTTGAAATAGAATTACGAAAAGAACCCTCAACAAGTGAATATCGCCTTTATTTTGTTAATGTAGGTGGATATATTCCAAGCAACCTTGCGGAATTACATGAGTTTGATTTATTCGTTGCTAAAACTGCACATGAGGCTAAACAAAAAGCACTTCAGGCGCTATTAACAAATAGTCAGCAACAACATAAAGATAATTTGAAAGATGTGGATGATTGCTTATTACTACAACAAGTTGGTGATTTTTATATACATCTAACTGAAAATAAAAATGGAAATCACTTTATTCCTCAGTGGCAAGGTTACCAGCCAATCGGAATATAAAATAATACCAAGGGTAGTGTTATTCTACCCTTGGTAAAAATTACTGACCTTGTACAGGGGTATTAGGCGTAATTTCTACAACTGCAACTTTAACCATATATTGTTTACCATTTTCTCCTTTAGGAGCATCTGCAGCAATTTTTTTCAGTGTTTCATCTGGCTGAGCTGTTTGAATTGATGTTGAATACTGCATCATACCACGGTGACGATTTGCATAATTAGAGTGACGATAATTATCACAAGGTCTATCATTATATTGGTGTTGATTTTGGTACCCACCACGGTGCCATGAACCATTCCCATCCCCTGGGTAAGCAAATGTTGAAAAACTGATAGCGATTAAACTTGCACTAAGAATTAATGGCTTTAATATATTCATGTGATATCTCCTTTAGAATATTTATTAATTATCATTCTGCCATTCTAATTATGTAATTCAATTACATTTACTTATCTAAATGAATAAACCATAATTCAGTCACTTTATATTCATTATTTCTTCACAATGAAAATAGTTTGTTAATGAAATGAGAGTGAGGTTAAATTATAATTCTCTGTTGGTTTTGTTTTATTGTTTTTCATTGAAAAACTTAGCGAGTTTACTGATTGATATAATTGATGCAACGGCAATATCTTTATTATAATCATCACATAATACTAACAGTCTATCGATGGCGGCTTCTTGTTCAATTGAACAAATATAATCACCTAATGCATTTATTGCAGCTATTTTAACATCATTGTTATTGCCATGAGTTAAGTTAACGAGATTTTTAACGATCTTTTCTTTCATAAAAATAGATTAAATTAGTCTAACAGTATAGAGGTTAGTATAAAACTAGCTAACAAAATAAAAAATGTTTTTTTTATTAATGTTAAGTTAATAGATATAAATTGAATCAATAGTGATAGGAATGTTTTAGAAAAATTTTCAATATTAAAGTTCGATTTTTATGAGAAAATAGCAATTGGTTAGAGGGAATATCAAATAGTAGAGCCAAAAGCTCAAATTGTTTATTCAAACTGATATAATCCATTTATACTAGTTCGATTTATCATAAAGTAGAAAGGGTGATGCGTTGAAGCGTATAAAAACAAAATTACTGATTGTACTGCTATTGGCTTTAGGAGTATTTGCATACCATTCTTATACGAGTATTGGTGATTCAGATGTTAAAAATGAAGCACAAAGCTTGGTGGAAAAGAAATTCGGCAACTCATCAGCAGTTGAGTTTAGTGATGTTGAAATAGTACAAAAAAATGAGTTTAAGGAAGGGGAGAGTTATCGAGTTTGTGGCTTATACCATTTATCTTCCCAAGAAGACGCTCTGCCATTTGTTGCGAATGTGATTGTTAAGGAAGGGAGTTTCTCTGAGCATGGGCAGCTGATTATTAGTGAAACACCGGAGTTAAAATTTTCCATTGAACAGTTGTGTGTTAAAAAACAAGCTAATTGATAAAAAAGCGCTCAAAGTAAAAGTTGAGCGCTTTTTTGTTTTCTAGAAAAATTAAATGATTAAGATTTATTCAAAAGAAGTTCAGTTTGAATTTTACAAGCTGAAACAGAATCATTTAATGATTTATTGAAGTCAGCTTCATTAGCAAATTTAGATTTATTGCTACGTACGGTATCAATCGCTGAAGTTAGATTTTTGCGGAGGTCTGACTCAACAGTGGCTAATTGCTTGAGATCGACATTTTCACTTTTCAGTTTAGCAATGGTTTCTTGGGTTAATTCACTGCTAGTTTTGTCAGTGCTGTATGCTTCACTTAGTGCTTGACCTGTGATTTCACAATAATCGTTGGCTATCTCACTAATATTTAATGGGGCATTATCAGCCATAACAAGGGCTGGGGCCAGGCAAAAAGCCAGTAATAAACGCTTCATAGTCATACCTCTATTTTGCACACAATGAATAATAACTCTATCTGGTATTAGAGAAATACTATAGCAGATTAGACCTAAAACGGGGGATGTCGAATGGGTTTTAGCATGATTTCATAAAAAAGAGCCAGTATAAATACTGGCCGCTATAATTAGCAAAAGCAATGTAAATGAAAATTACGTTATATAAATTACCATATAACGGTGTGAGGTAAAGCGATTTCCACTTATTTTGGTGAAAGTTAAGATTAAGTATGATCTTGATCAGAGTTTGGATAAATATTGGAAGAGCGTTATTGAAATATAGGAGAGTTAAAACAACCAGCTAGCGATCATGCAGACCACTGCTGGTTCTATTCATAACCTCACAGAGAGCTTATTGTTTTAACCAATGACCATGTTTTAATACATCTTCGACAAGTTCATGTAAAACAATATGTGCTTCGTTATCATCATGAAAGCCTTTAGTTTGAAAGGTTGTTGGGCCATTATCATGAGTAATCAATAGATAACTACCAGGGTAGACTTCTAAAACGCGAGCTTTCAGTTCTGCAATGAAGGATTCATATGATTTTTCAGGGAGCTGAGAAAGTGGGTCATCAGATAACTTAATATTAATTTCCATGCGTTAACCTCTTGTTTATAAATTTAATTAAGCTCAGTTTATTGTTAAGTGAAAGCATAAGCAACAATCTAATTATGATGATTGCAATTTGATTTATTTTGGCGCTGTGAATTAACGTTATTCATTGAGTCAATATTCCAAATAGCAAGTGAGTTAAATATAGTTAATATGATAAATGTTTTAGTTAGAGGATAAGCTAATTAAAATTGACGATGTGAAATAAATAATAGGCTTTTATTTGTTTAAGTGACTATTTGATTAAAATAAATACTATAATTCAATCATTTGATTGGTTTTTTGTTAAATAATAAATGATTTTATCATGCTTATATTTTTCAATATGTTACATGTCTTTTTTTGTAAATGTCTAACTTGTTTTTATTAAAACGTAATGTAGTTAATGATTGTTCAAGCGAAAATCAATTTACATTAAAGATAAAAAAATATAATTTCTGATAATCATATTAAGATGATTTAGCTTTTGTAAGCTGAACTCCTTTTTCTGGAGTTATATTTTAAATGTGAGGTTTTGATTTTCGATTAATTATTTATTAATCGTTCTAATAAAAAAGGAGTGTAATTTGATAGAATTTATAAACTCATTAACTAATTTTATTTGGGGTTCTTTACTTATTTATTTATTACTGGGTGCCGGCCTGTATTTTACTCTTCGGTCAGGGTTTATTCAAATTAGGCATTTTGGCCATATGTTTAGTGTCTTAAAAAATAGTAAACAGTCCGATAGTGCGGGTATCTCATCTTTTCAGGCATTATGTACAAGTTTAGCCGCTAGGGTCGGCACAGGAAATTTAACCGGAGTTGCAATTGCGCTAACAGCAGGTGGGCCAGGTGCTATTTTTTGGATGTGGGTCGTCGCTGTACTCGGAATGGCTACGTCTTTTATTGAGTGTACTCTCGCACAGTTATACAAAACCAAAGATGATAAAGGAAACTATCGAGGTGGGCCTTCATATTATATGCAAAAAGGCTTAAACCAACGCTGGATGGGCGTATTATTTTCCATTTTCCTGATTATTGCCTTTGGTTTAGTATTTAATGCAGTACAAGCTAATTCTATTGCTCAAGCAACCGCAGTCGCCTTTGATTTCAATCCAATTTATGTTGGCATTGGCTTAGTTTTATTAAGCGGAGTTATTATTTTTGGTGGATTGAAATCCATTGCGAAAGTTGCTGAATTAGTTGTTCCAGTTATGGCGTTAGCTTATTTGCTATTAGCTTTTTGGGTTGTTGGGCACCATATTGAACGATTACCTGAAGTTTTTATGCTGATAATCCGAAATGCATTTGGTTTGCAAGAGGCAGCCGGTGGGGCTGTCGGTTATGGTGTTGCCCAGGCAATGACACAAGGAATTCAACGGGGGTTATTCTCTAACGAAGCTGGGATGGGGTCTGCACCAAATGCAGCGGCATCTGCGGCACCTTATCCACCACATCCTGCGTCTCAAGGGTATGTACAGATGCTTGGTGTATTTATGGACACCATCGTTATTTGCAGTGCGACCGCCATTATTATTTTATCATCTGGCGTTCTAGAAAGTGGAATGGATAACATTAATGGGATTGAATTGACACAGCTTGCTCTTTCTTCTGCTGTTGGCAGCTGGGGAAGTACGTTCATTGCAATTGCTATCTTCTTTTTTGCATTTACATCAATCATTGCTAATTATGCTTATGCCGAAAGTAATATGATTTTTCTAGAGAATAATCATACGGCTGGGTTATTTATTTTCCGTTTAGCTGCGTTGGGTATGGTGATGTTTGGTGCGCTCGCTGAAATGCCATTTATTTGGAAACTCGCAGACTTATCGATGGGCTTAATGGCGATAACTAATCTAATTGCGATCCTTTTATTATCGGGTATCGCTTTCAAACTTGCTAAAGATTATAACCAGCAGTTAGTTGCAGGCAAAATACCGACTTTTGATATCAATCAACACCCTGAATTAAAGAAACAGTTTGAGGAAGGGATATGGGAAAAAGAAGAAGTTGATAAGTGGGTTGAGAAAGAAACATCTCGCTAATACAAAACATTTTAAGCATAAAATTCTTAGGTGATAGCCTGAGAATTTTTTTTATGAAATATTATCAATGCGTAATAAGAATAAGCGCTTACATTATAATTATTTGAGCTATAAGGTTTTTTAAGGTGATAAAATAAATGTATTATTACAATAAATACCAATTTCGAAACTAAATAGCTGAGAAAATTATGAAATTGAATCAGTATGCCGCAACGCTGTATGGGGTTATATCAATCTTGTTGTGGAGCACAATGGTAGGGCTGATCCGTAGTGTAAGTGAAAACTTTGGGCCTGTGGGTGGTGCTGCATTAGTGTATACAGTCGGTTCGCTTGTATTGGTACTCGTTATGGGGATACCAAAAATAACGAAATATCCTAAACGCTATTTGCTTTGGGGAACGGTATTATTTGTTAGCTATGAAATCTGTTTTGTTTTGGCGTTAGGATTAGCTAATAACCGGCAACAAGCTATTGAACTTGGTATGGTGAATTATTTGTGGCCAAGTTTTACTATCGCACTTGCTGTGTTTTTTAACCGCCAGCGTTTCACTTTATTATTAGGATTAGGGTTGGTTTTAGCTTTTATGGGGTTGATCTGGGTAATTTCAGGCAATCAGCCATTGTCGGTGCAAACTATTTTGGCAAATATACAAAGTAATCCCCTTTGTTATTTTTTAGCTTTTATTGGAGCCATTGTTTGGTCATTTTATAGTAATGTTACCAAGCGTATTTCTGGTGGTCACAATGGCATGGTATTATTTTTCATCATGACTTCTATTGGGTTATGGATTTTGTATTTTTTTAGTACGCCAACAGCGTTTATTATCAATAGCGAAAGCCTGTTGTTATTACTCGTTGCCTCTATTGCGACTGGTGGGGCGAATGCATTATGGACATTTGCGGTTATCAAGGGCAATGTGGCTTTTCTAGGGACGCTTTCTTATTTCACTCCAGTTATATCGACAGCATTCGCGTCTATGTTGTTAAGTACTGCATTAACGTTAAGTTTTTGGCAAGGTGTGTTAATGGTGACAATGGGGTCGGTGATTTGCTTTTTAGCGACTAGGCAAAAACCAATACACGGTTAAAAATGGCAGCGCATACTGGTGTAAGCGCTGCAACGGAAAATATACTGAAGTGAAATTTTTTGCGGACTTATACATTAATAAACTTATTAATGGCGACGGCAACACCATCTTCATCATTGGTTGTGGTGACAAATTTAACCATTTGGCGAATTGGCTCTAAAGCATTGCCCATTGCGACAGAAACACTGGCGTATTGCAGCATTTGGATATCATTGTTTTGGTCTCCAATACTCATGACTTTGTCCGGTGTAATGCCTAGTTTTTCACAGATACATTCTAACGCTGCGCCTTTACTTGAGGTTTTATTTGATACCTCAAGGAAATATGGACTTGTTCGAGTTAAAGAGTAATTATCAAAGACATTCTCTGGAATATAGCTGATACCCATATCTAATTTTTCTGGATGGTCAATTATCATAAACTTAGTAAATTCCAGAGAAGAGTCCATTTCATTAACGGGGCAATAGATAAGCGGAGTGTGGGTTAGATAAGCATCTGCCACCGTATAGTGGCTAATATGGCGGTTTGCCGTGAACATGCTGTTATCCGCAAGAGCATGCATGTGGACCCCGACATTTCTAGCCAGTTCCTCAAAATATTGGAAGTCAGCGAAATCTAACAAATTTTCTGCCAGATGACTGCCATCATTGGCTTGGTGAATGACACTACCATTATTACTAATACAGTAGTTATCCGCTGTATTTAAATCTAATTCCCGCAGGTAGGGGGATATACCCGAAAATGGCCTACCGGAGGCTAAAATAATATGGACACCTTTTTGCTTAGCTTGTGTGATGGCCTCTTTTACTACGGGAGATATTTGGTGTTGGGAGTTAAGTAATGTGCCATCTAAATCAATGGCGACCAGTTTGATTGACATCCAATGCCTCCTAAAATTCGTGCTTTCTGCCAATACCTTACTCCAATTATTCGGAATGTAAATTATACAAATAGTTATAATTTTTACGCGTACTAGAATAATGGGTATTTGATGTGAAATTGAACAGAATATAACGCAGGAACTCTGTTCAATAGTCAAAGGTTGAAATGACAATGTTTTATAGCATTAGTGTGTGAATCAATAGATTAATGCGGCTAAAATATTCTCACTCATAATTATGAATCAAATGAAGCGGTTGCTTAACATCTAATTGGATTTGGTCATTCTGTCTAAAATCAAATGGCGTAATGCCATATTCCTTACGAAACATATAGGTAAAGTGGGACTGTGACCCAAAACCAAAATCCAGTGCGATATCGAAAATAGACTGGTTGCTGTTGCGCAGTAAGTTAACCGCACCAGCAAGACGGCGTTGGCGGATGTATTTACCCAGTGAAATCCCTGTGACTTCTTTAAAGATTTTTTGCATATGCCAAAGTGAATAGCCTGAATAAGCCGCGAGCTCTTCTAAGTGGATCACGCGCCCTAAGTGTTCTTCTATCCATTTACTCAAAGCATAAACAAGTGCTAAGTGGTTATCTTGTGGCATCTCAAATGTTTTCTAGTTTTACGGTAGCAGAAGTATACACAACTTCATTTCATCATGACAAAGGCTGCTTGTGCGGTATTTCCTATTTTTAGGATAAAAAAAGCACAATCAGAATAAGTTAATGGTCAATAGCACCTAAAATGAGCGAAATTTTTGTAAAAAGAGGTCAATTGCATATTTTCCTCAAATTTAAGGCTCGAAATTAGAGTACCATTTATTTTATAAACGCATTACGTGCAATGCCATAAGTGATATCAATCATAAAATAGCAGTACCTTAGTATTGTAATCATTTGAAAAATAAAATCATCATAGAAATATGAAGGAATCATCGGTGTTTGGTCGTAAATTAATTATTGTTATAAGTGCAATCTTGGCCTGTATTTTTCTCTATCTTTTAGCGATGGATAGCCTGTGCGACCAAGGTGGAGAGGACTTTATTTTTGGTATTTGTCGTGTAACTGACTTGTTACCATTTTGAATTTGCTTTTTAATGCACAATCCATGATATTGAGTTGGGGTAACTATCCTGCGGTATCATTTTGTTATGTGATGAAAAAAAATAACTAATAGCACCAGCTTCTGGTTCGTAGAATAGGGTAAAAACAGCGCCAGAAGAATGTAGTGTTAATAAGAAAATTCAAATAAACTTGTGTCATTATCATTAGTTTGGGCGATAAAAAGCAAGTAAGAGGACGAAAGGGTAAAGTTATGGCGCAACAGCAACAGACGCTAAAGCGGGGATTAAAAAATAGGCATATCCAATTGATTGCTTTGGGAGGCGCTGTTGGTACAGGGTTATTCCTCGGAATAGCAACAACCATACAAATGGCAGGGCCATCAGTTTTACTGGGCTATGCATTGTGTGGGTTTATTGCTTTTCTTATCATGCGCCAGTTGGGAGAAATGATTGTTCAGGAACCTGTCGCGGGTTCATTTAGCCACTTTGCATTTAAGTATTGGGGTGGTTTTGCGGGCTTCCTCTCCGGGTGGAATTACTGGGTTATGTTTATCCTTGTTGGGATGACAGAACTGACGGCCGCAGGTAAATATATGCAACACTGGTGGCCTGAGCTCCCGATATGGGTTTCTGCCGCGGTGTTTTTTATTGCGGTAAATGCCGTTAACTTGGTTAATGTTCGCTCTTATGGGGAAACTGAATTCTGGTTTGCATTGATTAAAGTTATTGCTGTCGTAGCTATGATTATTTTTGGTTGCTACTTACTACTTAGCGGTCATGGTGGCTCACAAGCGAAAGTGAGTAACTTATGGGAGTATGGCGGTTTCTTTGCTAATGGTTTTAATGGGCTAATAATGGCTTTGGCTATTATTATGTTTTCATTTGGGGGCTTAGAGCTAGTCGGTATTACGGCCGCAGAGGCAGAAGACCCAGATAAAAGCATTCCAAAAGCGATAAACCAAGTTGTGTACCGTATCTTGATTTTTTATATTGGCTCGTTAGCTGTATTGTTAGCGTTGTACCCTTGGGTTGACCTTGATGGCAAAACAAGCCCATTTGTATTAATTTTCCATGAATTAGGGGATTTACTGGTTGCTAATTCGTTGAACGTTGTCATTTTGATCGCTGCGTTGTCTGTTTATAACAGCGGGGCTTATGCGACAAGCCGTATGTTGTATGGTTTGGCACAACAAAGTAATGCACCTAAATTTCTTGCAAAAGTGAATAAAGGTGGCGTTCCAGTCATGGCATTATTAGTTTCAGGTATTGCGACTTCTGGCGGGATTTTAATTAACTTTGTGATGGAAGGTAAAGCTTTCGAATTATTAATGTCATTGGTTGTGACGACGTTAGTTCTGAACTGGATTATGATTTGTGTTTCAAATTTGAAGTTCAGAGCGGCAATGAACAAACAAGGTGTTGAAACGAAATTTAAAAGCATTTGGTATCCATTTGGGAACTATCTATGCTTAGCATTTTTGCTGTTAATTTTAGGGATTATCCTGACAATGGACGGCTTGCGCATCTCGGTATTAATTATGCCATTATGGATAGCGGTTCTATGGGTTGGGTACCAGTTCTCAGGGGCTAAAAAGCAAGATTTAGCTAAAAGCCAACAGCTGAGCTAAATTTGATTTTCTGATAATAAAAAGGTCGGTGGGAATATCCCACCGGCCTTTTTATACAGTAATGAAGTACTTAAATTACCATTGCCAACGTAACCAAGCGAATAATACGTTACCGTTATTATAAGTTCCCGGAATATAAGTGGCTTGTAGCGAAAGTTTGTCATATTCCACTGATACCAGAGGAAGCGGTGCTGGGATCGGAATATAGTACATATCCTTGCGGGCAGTAACACTTAGAGTGAAGCCAGCTCCCATGCGAAAACCATCAATGTCCCCTGGGATCCACATTTTTTGGAATGCATAACCACCAATTGGCTCCCAATCATTATGTGAATCTTTAAATGCCATTGCATAGATAGCATGCCAGTCATTGTCTTCATCATAACGATATTTACCAAAGCCCAGACCCCAAGGGCGCTCGTTATATTCATCTGTTTTTTTCTTGTCGTACATTGCACGGTTGTGCCAAGTCACAGCGGGAACGTATAGCTCATATTTGTCTGAGTCCCATGTGGTACTGACATTACTTTTAAATGTATCCCATAAATTTGCTGATTGCTCTTGTGCAACGGCAGGCGATGATATGCAGGTTGAGGCGCTCATGAGTAGCGATGCACCTACGGCCAACTGTATGTTTTTATAAACTCTCATTGTAAATCCAGTTCTGTATCGCAGATATAAAAATGATGATTAGCTCGCTAATGATTATCAGATTAGCATTATTATTATAATTTTGAGCGAAATTATTTTAATTAAGATGTACAGAATATAACAGTATTTATTACATAGTTAAGGATAATAATTGGCTGGTCATGGTAGAACCGTTTAATTTTGCCTGTTTTTAAGTAGGATAACCGATAGATAAATTGGATGTTAACTTATCAGATTGGTTATTGAATAGGCTAATCCTCCTAAAAATAACCAATAATAATAGATAAGGTATTTCATTTTCTTATTAATAAGGCCGTTATTTGATAAGAAAAAATGAAAGAGAATTTTTTAATCAAGAATAAGAGAAAACATTGTGTCACTCATTATTGTTGTATTTAACGTTTTGTAATAAAAAGATATTTTTAACAATTTAGGTGATTACGACTAGTAATGTTGATAGAGCAGACATTTATGAAAAATAGCGTGCAAACAAATCTAAAAAGTATGATGCACATCAAATAATGACTTGTCTCAATGGGATGAAATGAGTGTTATAGGCGGCAGGTATAAGCTGCTGCATGTCAACACGGGTAGGAGCGAGTACTTAAAGGTTTATAGCATATACATTGCTGTGCGTAACCTTGGCTTCTAACTAACAAAGGAACATCACCATGATGAAACGCCAAGAACCACTGACTGAATATCAAGCAAAATGCTTGGCTATCGCTACAGACAAAATATTATCACCAAAACAAAAAGCCAATTTTTTAGCGATAGAGGCCGATAGCAATATTCCTTACCTTGCGATGAGCCAACCCCTAGCGGATGCGTTAAATGAACGTGTTATTTGTGATATGTATGAAGGAAATGCACCGTATAAGCCACGTTATGTATTGCCTGATTATGTAAAATACCTCAAGCAAGGTTCAAAATACTTAGAGTTAGCCCCTGCTGAGGACTTTGATGACGCCCTTAATCATCTGATGATTTTATACCACCACGTCCCTTCGGTAACCAATTTCCCTGTGTTTTTAGGGTATTTAGATAAAGTCCTCATGCCATACGTGGGTGAGTTGACAGAAGAACAACTGTATCCAAAACTAAAAAGATTCTGGGTGCAGTTAGACCGAACTCTACCTGATGCTTTTATGCATGCCAATATTGGGCCAGATGACAACGTTATTTGCCGTTTGATTTTACGGATTGATGCAGAACTGAAACAAGTCGCACCTAACCTGACATTTGTCTATCACCCACAACGCACACCAGAGTCACTTTTCTTACAAGCGATTGAGAATATTTGTGAATGTAGTAAGCCACATATTGCAAATGATATTATTCATAATGCGGCATTTGATGAGCAAGGTTACGGTATTGTCAGTTGTTATAATGCATTACCTGTTGCGGGTGGCGGAAGCACTTTAGTTCGCATTAATTTGCGCGAAGTTGCGTTACGCAGTCAAAATTCAGCTGATTTTTTAAATGTGCAATTGAAAAAGTATTGTGAGTTACAAATGGAACTCATTGAAACACGTAGCGCATTTTTATATGAGGAATCTAATTTCTTCCAAACCAGTTTTCTTGTTCAAGAGGGGTTAATTGAGCCAGAACGCTTTGCACCGATGTTTGGTATTTATGGTTTAGCAGAGGCCGTGAATATCTTGATGGAAAAAGATGGCGTGAAAGGCCAGTACCAAGCGAATTCACCAGCTTTACCATTGTCTTATCAAATTAGCGAACAATTGGCAGACTTTGTTGAAACAACACCGGTTAAATATGGCTATAAAAACCGAGCTATGCTTCATGCGCAATCTGGGATTAGCTCAGACATAGGAACGACGCCGGGGGCTCGTATTCCATATGGTGAAGAGCCTGATCCTGTGTCGCATATTCAAGCCGTTGCACCTCATCACAAACACTATTTATCTGGGATCAGTGACATTTTAACCATCGATGAAACGATTAAACAAAACCCGCAAGCATTAATGCAATTGTGCAAAGGGGCGTTTAGTTGTGGGATGCGCGAATTTACCGCAAACGTGGCAAGTAATGATTTAGTCCGTGTCACTGGCTATATGGTGCGTTTGTCAGATATCGAAAAATACAAAGAACAAGGTTCTAGAAGCAATACTACCTGGTTAGGTGAAGAAGCGACTAAGAACTGTAAAATTACAGCCCGTCAGCAGCGAGTCATCAGCAATGAGCAATCGATGCGCTACGCTGAATAAGGTTATTCCTTTTTCCTGCGTAGATGGGCCGGGCAATCGACATGTTATCTTTTTGCAAGGTTGCAATTTACGTTGTTTGAATTGCCATAATCCATATACCATGGCGCTCTGTGACCATTGTGGGGACTGCGTTTTAACCTGTCCTCACAATGGGTTATCATTTGTTGATGGTAAGGTTATATGGGATAGCGATGCCTGCCAGCTCTGTGACACTTGTTTACAAACGTGCACTAAGAATTCAAGCCCAATGACAGTGTCGTTAAGTGTTAATGATGCTATCAATGACTTGAAAAAAAATGTTGTCTTTCTGAATGGTATAACCATTAGTGGCGGGGAAGCAACAACACAATTACCTTTTATTATTGAATTATTTAAAGCGATTAAAGACACACCTGAACTGAAACATTTAACCTGCTTTATTGACAGTAATGGCCATCTTGCTTCTGCGGGGTGGAGTAAGGTAATTGAGTATACTGATGGCGTAATGATTGACTTAAAATCATGGAGCGATGAGTGTGCCTTAAGATTAACTGGGAAAGATAACCAACGTGTATTTCAATCAATTCAATTTCTGGCACAAGCGGGGAAATTGTATGAATTGCGTTTATTATATATTCCTCAGCAAACAGATTATCTAGAACATATTGATAAACTGGCTGATTTCTTAAATCAACTTCCTGCAAACACACGAATAAAAGTTAATGCTTTTCAGCAACATGGCGTAAAAAATGAAGCGGCTAACTGGCCTGCGGCAACCCAAACGGAAGTAGAGACATTTGCCCAGCTATTAAAACAGCGAGGTGTCGGTAATATTCATTTGCCTAATGTGTACTTATAAGTCGCGCTAATTTTTCCTGTGTAATATATTTCCCCTTTTTATCTAAGTCATTAAAATTCATTCACTAACCGCTGGTATTTGTTAAATGATATGAGACAATCAAGGCGGTTTTATTGTTTGATTTAAAATGATTTCAGTAAACCTCGCTTATCAATCTATTCAAATGCTTTAGCCGAAAAGGGGAATCACTCATGAGGATCAATGCGTTAACCATAGCCGGAACAGACCCATCGGGTGGGGCGGGTATTCAGGCGGATTTAAAAACTTTCTCTGCGTTAGAGGCTTATGGTACGAGTGTGATGACGGCATTGGTGGCTCAAAATACCCGAGGCGTGCAATCCGTCCAAGACTTACCCCCTGAATTTGTGGCGGCACAATTAGACTCTGTTCTCAGTGATGTGCGAATTGATAGCGCAAAAATCGGCATGTTATTTAACCAAAGTAATATCGCAGTTGTGGCGAAGGCGCTGAAGCAATATCCTATTCCGTATGTGGTATTGGATACTGTAATGGTGGCTAAAAGTGGCGACCCGTTACTATTACCCGATGCGGTTGATGCACTGCGCCAACAATTATTGCCCCTCGTTTCTATAATTACACCGAATCTCCCTGAAGCCGCGGTATTACTAGACGAAAAAGTTGCACAAACAGAAAGCCAAATGTTGACTCAGGGGTATAAGTTACTTGAAAAAGGTTGTCAAGCGGTGTTGATGAAAGGCGGGCACCTAAGTGATGCTGAAAGCCCTGATTGGTTAATCACACCTGAAGGTGAATGGCGCTTTACCTCTATTCGCGTAAATACTAAAAATACCCATGGTACTGGGTGTACTTTGTCAGCGGCTTTGGCTGCTCTGCGCCCTCGTTGCTCTGATTGGCAAGAAGCGGTTACGCAGGCTAAAGCCTATTTACAAGCTGCGTTAGAGCAAGCGGACAGTTTAGAAGTTGGCAAGGGGATTGGCCCAGTACACCACTTCCATGCATGGTGGTAGTCTGTAATGATTGAAAGCCCGAACACTAGGGCTTTCTCGTTATATTTTAAGCTAATAAGTTACATTGAGGCGGCAACCGGCACTGAATAGCATTCGGCTGCACTGCGAACGTAAAGGTATCTCCCGATAATGGCTCACCATCAAGGTTTAAGATCATATCGTGAGGAGATGAAATTTTTACCCATGATAATTGCCTTTCGACCAAGTGCTCGTTTTTATCGTCTGAAAATAGGTTTGCTAAAAATGCGGGTATGACATCCCTTGCAGGAATAATCAGTAAATTTAATGCGCCATCATTAATTAGTGCTTGCGGTGTCAGTTGTTGCCCTCCGCCCGCTTGGCGGCCGTTTCCGACAGCGATGACCAACGTTTCACCTTCCCAACTAAAGTTTTCGCCCTCAATGCGGCAAATATCCGTTTTCAGCGTATCAGGGCGCAATAAGCCATTTATCACGTAAGCGGCACCGCCCAATGCTGATTTCAGTGCTTCAGGCGTTTCGGTGGTAATACGCGTCCCAAAGCCGCCAGTTGCCATATTGAGAAAATAATATTGCTTATTGACTTGCGCAATATCAATGGGAACTGCTTTACCTTTTAATGAGAGAGCAAGGGCGGCTTCAATATCCAGTGGAATATTCGCGCTGGTGGCAAAATCATTTGCCGTTCCCATCGGGAGAATTCCTAAAGTAGGGCGAGAGTCACTCGGGAACTTCATCAAGGTACTGGCAACCGCATTTACTGTGCCGTCACCTCCTGCGGCAATGATGGTATCAACGCCGTGTTTTATTGCCTGAGAAATAAAATAATAAGTATCATCCAATTCCCACGGAATACGGACTTGAATTTGATGGCCTTCATTACGTAAGTGAGTAATGGCCTTTCGCAGCTCAGCGTGATTGGCTTGTTTACCATTAAGGATAATCATGGCTGACTGATATTGATTCATATATACCCATCCATTCGGCTTAACATATGGCAAATATTCGTTAAAATGAGTATAAATGGATTTATAAGATATTGATGAGCTTATTTTAGATTTTTTACAGTAATAGCGTTAACAAGAGAAATGAAATAGAAATTGCAGATAAAAGAAATGGCTAGCTCAAGGGAGATTGAGCCAGCCAAGGAGGTGGTTCCTAGTCTTATTTTATGACTTTCTAGTTCTTCGTTTTCAAGAGTGACTATACGATATTGAATAGCCAATTGATGTGATCTGTTGCATAAAATTGGATATTCAGTGCACTTTTCAATGTAAATGTCAATAACGCGAATGATTCTCATATAAGAAAAAGCATATAAAGTGAAATAATATCATATTATAGATAAAAAAAAGCCAAAATATCAAAACGTTAAACGATGAGATTTTGGCTTTTAGCGAACAAACTATTTAAAAAACACGGAGTGGCGGTTAGCCTGCAATTTGCTTTTCTGCCTGAGTTTGGTGAGGTGCGCGGGTCGTTGTTCCTGCTAAGTTACGGATCAACAAACCAAAATTAACATCGACATCCTCAGGGATTGGCAGGTAAACCACATGGCCGTTACCGGGTGCAACATCAATCGCTTCACCTTTGCGGTTTGCTAATGAGTCCAAAGTAAAGACAATATTACCCGCCGGGGTCATCATCTCTAAGCTATCCCCAACGCTAAATTTATTTTTTACATCAACCTCAGCCATACCATTGACACGTTTACCTGTGAATTCACCCACAAATTGCTGAGTTTCAGAAACAGAATAGCCATATTCATAGGTTTGGTAGGCATCGTGAGTGTGGCGACGCAAGAAACCTTCAGTGTAACCACGGTGTGCTAACCCTTCTAAAGTAGATAACAACGTTGGGTCAAAGGGTTTTCCTGCGACAGCATCGTCAATCGCACGTCTATAGACTTGTGCAGTACGAGCACAGTAATAAAACGATTTTGTGCGGCCTTCAATTTTTAATGAGTGAACACCCATTTTTGTTAGGTTTTCAACGTGTTCGATTGCACGTAAATCTTTAGAGTTCATGATATAAGTGCCATGTTCGTCTTCAAAGGCCGTCATATATTCGCCTGGACGTTTAGCTTCTTCTATCATAAAGACTTTATCTGTTGGCGCGCCCGCACCTAGGGTTGGTGCCACATTTTGTACAGGGATAGGTTCATGCACATGGACAATATTACCCACATCATCTTCTTTACCTTCTTGTACGTTATATTCCCAGCGGCAAGCATTGGTGCAAGTCCCTTGATTTGGGTCGCGTTTATTAATATAACCGGAAAGTAAACAACGGCCGGAATAGGCCATACAAAGGGCACCATGGACAAAGACTTCAAGCTCGATTTCCGGTACTTGTTGACGAATTTCAGCAATTTCTTCGAGGGATAATTCGCGAGATAAGATCACTCGTGTTAAGCCCATTTGTTTCCAGAACTTCACCGATGCCCAGTTAACTGCATTGGCCTGCACAGATAAATGAATATCCATCTCAGGAAACGCTTCACGAACCATCATAATAAGGCCAGGGTCAGACATGATCAGAGCATCTGGGCCCATTTCAATGACGGGGGTTAAATCACGAATAAAGGTTTTTAATTTCGCATTATGAGGGGCAATATTCACCACCACATAAAACTTTTTACCCAACTCATGGGCTTCCTGAATGCCTTTAGCTAAGTTTTCGTGATTAAATTCGTTATTTCGTACGCGTAAGCTGTAACGAGGCTGTCCTGCATAAACGGCGTCTGCGCCATACGCGAAGGCGTAGCGCATATTTTTTAATGAACCGGCAGGAGACAAAAGCTCTGGTGTAAACATGGTTATTCTCTATCTGATGTCAAGTCAGCACTCACTCATACGAGAGAGTGTTTTTAAGGGATGAGGATTTTACTCCTATTTGATAAAAAAACCAAATATCCCACAAGAATAGTATGTCTATTGATTGCTTAATATTCATCCCAACGGTAGCCGAGGCCATATATTGAACGAATAAAGGTTTTTTCGTTATCGAGGGACTCTAATTTACGGCGTAAATTTTTGACGTGACTATCAATTGTACGGTCCGTTACTACGCGGTGGTCGTCATATAAGATATCCAGTAACTGGTCGCGAGAAAACACCATACCTGCATTATCAGACATAAACTTGAGTAGCCGAAATTCAGCGGGCGTGAGTTCAAGTAACTGTGAGCCATAGCGTACTTGAAATGCATTTTCATCAATAATAAGCTTGGTTTGATTATTGCTATTAGTTTGGCTATTGCTAGTTGTCATATTTGGCTGGCAACGGCGTAAAATCGTTTTGACTCGAGCCACGACTTCTCGCGGGCTAAAAGGCTTACAAATATAGTCGTCAGCCCCAATTTCTAACCCTAATAAACGGTCAATTTCTTCGGTTTTTGCTGTCACCATAATAATGGGAACATCACTGAATTTTCGTAGTTCACGACATACTGAAATGCCGTCCATACCGGGTAACATTAAATCTAATAAAATGAGTGCAGGTTGATGTTGTTTAACATAGTCGATTACTTGGTCACCCCGTGCAATTAATGCGGGTTGATAATTTGCAGCTTGTAAGTAATCGAACAGCAGTTGGCCTAGCTTGGGTTCATCTTCCACAACCAAAATAGGGGTATTGCTCTGTTCAGTCATGATCATAAACCTTTGTCTTTTAATTGAATCGGTAAATTAATGGTAATTTTGACACCACCTAATGGTGACGGTGCTGCGGAAATTGTTCCATGGTGAGCCTCAACAATATTATAGCAAATGGCCAACCCTAAACCTGAACCGCCACTGGCGCGATTACGAGAACCTTCAGCACGGTAAAAACGTTCAAATAAATGTTGGCATTGCTCAGCAGACAGCCCCGGGGCGCTATCTTGCCAAATTATACTGAGCTGGTTGTGGTCTTGTGTGACTTGAATGGCAATTTTACCTTGTGGGTCTGTATAGCGTAAGCTGTTTTCCATTAAGTTATAGAATAACTGAGTGATGCGGTCAGGGTCTGCAAACACGTTGCCTTGTGCAATAAATTGCCGTTCAACTGAAAGTTGTTGGTCTTCTAACCGCCAGCGAGCTTGGCCTATCGCCATTTCAATTAAAGGAATGATATCGGTAAGTTGCATACGATAGACCAATGAGCCTCTATCCGATAACGAGAGCTGGTGGAGGTCATTAACCAGCTTAATTAAAGTTTGAGTTTCATTCAGTAGGGAATTGATTGTTTCGGGAGTGGCTTGCCGGACGCCATCTTGCACCGCTTCTAATTCGCCTCGCAGAACTGACAACGGCGTGCGGAGCTCATGGGAAATATCCGCCATATAATCACGCCGCATTTGTTCGTTTTTTTCAAGGGTAGAGGCCAGATGGTTAAAATCTTTAGCCAGTTGCCCAAGTTCATCGCGGCCAGACTCAGGAACCCGCGTGGCAAAGTCTCCATTGGCGAGCCGGTTAGTGCCTTCGAGTAACCGCTTGATGGGTTTCAAAAAACTACGGGCAAGGAACAATGTGGCAATCAGAGCCACAAATAAAGACAGCCCTGCGATGATCCAACTGGTATACATTTGTTTGGTATCAAAACGGCGGTCAAGGGCGCTGCTGATTCCCGTTTCATAGCTGGCAACGAGCCAACCGACGGTTTCGCCATTGCTAGTAACAATAGGCTCACGGAGAACTTTGCTCGGTAGGGGCGTGTCTTGCCCGAAAATTAGCCGGTCCTGTGTATCATAAACCCAAAAAATGGTTCGCCAGCGCTGTCGCATCGGGCCACGATGCTGTTGATGTTCTACAGAGCGCAGAATGCGAAAGAAAATGCGATCATTACCAATCAAAAACCGCCAATTCCCCATTTCTTCATATTGTTCCGCAAGGGCGGAAGAAACCTGCTCAACGCGTTGTTGGTCATTTTCTTTAATATAGTCAATAAAGCCATGTTGAAAACTCATGCGCACGCCTTGGTGCATAATTAGCACTAGCAATAAGCATGTCGCAAAAATAGCTAAAAAAAGCCGAGTACTAACGCTATTTAACCTAAGCTTCATGGTTATTCTCCACAATCTTATGCGTTAATGATTTTTTGCGCTGCCAACGTTGCCTTAAGCTATCAAAACTTAAATACACAACAGGAGTGGTAAATAAAGTCAGCAATTGGCTCATTATTAAGCCACCGACAATGGTGATCCCGAGAGGTTGACGTAGTTCTGCTCCATCACCACTACCTAACATTAACGGTAACGCACCAAAAATGGCGGCGAGTGTCGTCATTAAAATAGGGCGAAAACGTAATAAACTGGCACGGAAAATGGCTTCTTGAGCGGTTAAACCCGCTGTTCTTTGTGCTTGAATAGCAAAATCCACCATAATAATGGCGTTCTTCTTGACGATCCCAATTAATAGCATGATGCCGATTAAAGCGATTAAACTAAATGGTGTGTCAAATAACTCAAGGGCTAATAATGCACCGACACCAGCAGAAGGCAAAGTTGATAAAATTGTCAGTGGGTGAATATAACTTTCATATAGAATCCCAAGAACTAAATAGACAGTCACAATAGCGGCTAAAATCAAAAATAATTGTGACTTCAAAGTTTCTTGGAATATTTGTGCCGTTCCTGCAAAAGACCCTCGCACTGTAGATGGCACGCCAAGCGCAGTCATGGTTTTTTCTATTTCGACGATGGCATCATTTAAGGTATAACCGTCAGCGACATTAAATGCGATAGTGGATGAAGCTGATAGCCCCTGGTGGTTCACGCTTAATGGCGCATTCGCCGGCTGCCAACGAGCAAAATAAGACAGCGGGATAGCATCGCCATCTTTATTGATAACAAACATTTTGTCGAGGGAACTGACATCTTGCGTATATTCAGGAGCAACTTCCATCACTACTTTATATTGGTTCATCGCTTCATAAATGGTGGAAACTTGGCGTTGGCCAAATGCGTTGTTAAGCAAACTGTTAGCTTCACGGACATCGATACCTAGCTGGGCCATTAAGTCCCTATCGTAGGTGATCGCCATTTCTGCGCCTTTGTCTTCCTTATCTGAGTTCACATCTGTCAGCTGTGGCAATTCACCGAGTGCTTTACGAATGGCGGGTTCCCAGTCACGCAATGCAGAAAGCTCATCCGCAAGCAGCGTAAACTGATAGCTGGCATTGGCTTGTCGACCTCCCACACGAATATCTTGTACTGGCATCATAAACAGGTTAGCCCCTGGCTCATTGGCTAATTTCATGCGTAACCGATTAATGACTTCAGCTGAACTTTCAGTACGTTCACCCAGTGGTTTTAATGAGATATACATAAAACCGCTGTTTACCCGGCTACCGCCAGTAAAACCGGTGACATTATCCGTCGCTGGGTCGGCTTTAACTTGCTGCATAAAACGGGTCATTTTTTCTTTCATTGACTGGAATGAAATACTTTGGTCTGCGCGAACAAAGCCCAGCACACGGCCGGTATCTTGTTCAGGAAAGAAAGTTTTCGGAACGGTAATATACAGATAAACGTTTAAGCCGATTGTGGCAAATAGCACCGCGAGAACACTACGGCGATGTTCGAGTACCCATTTTAAAGCGATGCCATAACTTTCTTGCAAGCGCAGCAACACACGTCCAAACCCGCGATGTTTGGCTTTGACGTTGCGAGGGCGTTTCTTCAGTAAGTAAGCACACATCATAGGGGTGAGCGTTAATGAGATCACCAAAGAAATACCGATAGCGGTTGCAAGGGTAATGGCAAATTCGCGGAATAAACGGCCGACCAGTCCATCCATAAGCAGTAGCGGAATAAAAACAGCCACTAAGGAAATACTCATGGAAACGACGGTAAAGCCGACTTCATGCACGCCTTTAACCGCCGCAATAAACGGTTTTTTACCATTTTCGATATGACGCGAGATATTTTCTAATACGACAATGGCATCATCAACCACAAAGCCCGTCGCAACCGTTAATGCCATCAATGACAAGTTATTTAAACTAAAGCCACATAAATACATGGCCGTAAAAGTCCCAATCAATGAGACAGGGACAGCAACGGCAGGGATCAAAGTAGCGCGACCTGAGCGTAAGAACAGCAGCACCACGAGGATCACCAAGGCAACGGCAATCAGTAGAGCACGTTCCACTTCGGCTAGAGACGCGCGAATGGTCGGTGTTCTGTCTTGTGCCACTTTTAAATCAATAGCGGCAGGGATCATGTCATTGAATTCAGGCAATTCAGCACGAATACGGTTCACTGTTTCAATAATATTGGCGCCAGCTTCACGACGAATGACAATCAAAATAGCCGGTTTACCGTCTGCCATACCGGCAGCGCGTACGTTTTCAATGGAATCTTTAACATTGGCGACATCGCTGAGCTTTACAGCATTGCCTTGGCTGTAATGAACAATAATTGGTCGATAATCGGCTGCTTTTTTTAACTCATCATTAGTCTGTACTTGATAACGTTTTTCGTCATCATTGATATAGCCTTGCGGTTGGCGAACGTTAGCACTACTAATGGCTGAGCGCACGGCATCAAGGGAAACCCCTTGGTTAAATAGGGCGGTTGGGTTGAGCTCAACCCGTACGGCAGGGAGCGAGCCGCCACCAACTGAAACTTCACTAACCCCTTCAATTTGCGCAATTCGCTGGGCTAAACGGGTAGATGCAATATCATAAATTTCGCCAGTACCCATGGTCTCTGAGGTCATGGTTAAAATCATAATTGGCGCATCAGACGGGTTAGACTTGTAATAACGTGGACGGCTTGGCATACCGCTGGGCAGCAGGTTTTGCGCCGCATTAATCGCAGCTTGCACTTCCCGAGCCGCGTTATTAATGTCTTTGTCGAGATTAAACTCAAGGGTAATAGTGGTTCGCCCAAGCGCACTGCTTGAGGTCATTTCGCTGATCCCAGCAATACTGCCTAAAGAGCGTTCAAGAGGTGTCGCAACAGAGGACGCCATGGTTTCCGGTGACGCCCCAGGAAGTGACGCTGTCACGTTAATCACAGGGTAATCTACTTGAGGCAACGGAGAAACGGGTAAAAATAGAAAGCTCAGGGCACCACACAAAGTAATCGCAACGCTAATCAGCGTCGTTGCTACCGGGCGGCTAATAAATAGAGCAAAGAAGCGCTTCATTATGACACCTGTGCCTTCTTCGCTTGGCGACGGTCTTTAAAATAATGAGAAAGACGGTCGAACAATAAGTAAATAACCGGTGTGGTAAATAAGGTGAGGATTTGGCTCATAATTAAGCCACCAACCATACAAATTCCTAATGGTTGGCGTAATTCTGCACCGACACCTGTACTTAGCATTAATGGCAAGGCTCCTAGTAATGCCGCCATGGTGGTCATTAAAATTGGGCGAAAACGCAGTAGGCAAGCTTGGTAGATGGCATCATAAGGGGACATTCCCTGTTCACGCTCTGCAGCAAGGGCAAAGTCAATCATCATAATGGCGTTCTTTTTCACGATACCAATTAATAAGATGATGCCGATGACTGCAATAACATCAAGGTCTTTCCCTGCCATCATTAAAGCAAGTAATGCGCCAACCCCCGCAGTCGGTAAGGTGGATAAAATCGTAATCGGATGGATAAAGCTCTCATATAAAATGCCTAATACGATATACATCGCCACAATTGCGGCTGCAATTAACCAGATAGTGCTGCTTAGTGCAGCTTCAAAGGCTAAAGTCGCCCCTTGGAATTGTGTGGTAATGGATTTTGGCATAGCAATTTGTGATTCGGCCAATTTCACGGCATTGACGGCTGACTCAAGCGAAGCGCCATCCGCCACATTAAACGAGAATGTCACCGCGGGAAATTGGTCGAGGTGATTAATTGCTAATGGCCCATTACCTTCTTGAATATTTACCAAAGTGCTTAGTGGCACAATGGCTCCATCAGTGCCTTTTAGACGAATATCATTCAGCGCATCCATACCATCACGTGTCTGTGTGTCATGTTCTAATATCACACGATATTGATTTGACTGTGTGTATATGGTCGAAACCATTCTCTGCCCAAATGCATTATATAAAGCGTTATCAATGGCTGACATTGTGATACCAAAACGGCTTGCGGTATCACGGTTAACATTCACATAGGCAACTAGCCCTTTATTTTGCCAGTCACTACTGACATCGGTGAGTTCAGGTTGTTGCTCTAGGGCATCTAACAAGCGTGGAATCCAAGTGGTTAATTCCTCTAGTGAACCGGCCTGTAACGTAAATTGATACTGTGTGCGTGCAACTTGCGTATCGATGGTGAGATCTTGCATAGGCTGCAAATATAAATTCACCCCGGCAATGTTATCCACGGATTGCTGTAGACGATCAATAATCGCCACCACTCTATCTTCACGCTCATCAAGGGGCTTTAAGGTAATTTGGAGACGCGCATTGTTTAATGTTGGGTTGCTACCATCAACCCCCACATAAGTGGTGACATTATCAACCGCAGGGTCTGCCAATAATTTTGACGCGACTTCCTGTTGCTTTTGCGCCATGGCCGCAAAAGAAATAGATTGACGGCTTTCAATTGACCCTTGAATAATTCCACTGTCTTGCAAAGGGAAAAACCCTTTTGGGATCCACATATACAGCAAAACAGTCAGCACCATGGTGCCTAGCGCCACAGAAAGCGTTAACCATTGGTGATTAAGAATACGTTTTAACCAAATTGCGTATCCAGCAACCATACGGTCAAAGAAACGCTCACACGCTAGTTCAAAACGGTTATGTTTATGTTGCGACTCTGGTTTTAATAAACGCGCACACATCATTGGCGTTAACGTCAAAGAGACGACAGCGGAGATCAAAATAGCCACGGCTAGGGTAATGGCAAATTCGCGGAATAACCGGCCGACAATATCCCCCATAAATAACAGCGGGATTAATACTGCAACTAAAGAAAAGGTGAGGGAGATAATGGTAAACCCGATTTCACCCGCCCCTTTGAGTGCAGCGACCAGAGGCTTATCGCCTTTTTCTAAGTAGCGGGAAATATTTTCAATCACCACTATCGCATCATCGACCACAAAACCTGTGGCGATGGTTAATGCCATTAGGGTGAGGTTATTGACAGAAAAACCACAAAAATACATGACTGCAAAGGTACCAACGAGGGACAGCGGTACCGCAATGCCCGGTATTAAGGTGGCAATTCCATTGCGTAAAAACAAATAAATCACCATCACCACGAGGGCGATGGCTAACATTAACTCAAACTGTACATCATTAACGGACGCTCGAATAGTACTGGTTCTATCGGTTAAAATATCGACATTAACCGATTTAGGTAAGCTTTCAATTAATTCGGGTAACAGCGTACGAATGGTATCTGTGGTTTCAATGACGTTAGCACCGGGCTGCCGCTGCACATTGATCACAATCGCCTGTTCATTATTTGCCCATGCCCCTAAATAGGCATTTTCGGCACCTTGTGCAATCGTTGCAATGTCGCCTAAACGTACAGGCGCACCATTTTGGAAGGCCACAATAAGCTGACGATAGTCGTCAAGTGACTTCATTTGGTCGTTAGCAGAAAGCGTCACTGCTCGCGTTGGCCCATCGAAACTCCCTTTTGCGGAGTTGACGTTAGCATTGTTGATGGCTAGGCGGATGGTTTCGCTATCCAGCCCTTTGGCTGCCATGGCTTGTGGGTTTAAATTCACGCGAACAGCAGGGCGTTGACCACCGGCTAAGGTGACTAAACCCACTCCATTAACTTGGGATATTTTCTGGGCAATTCGCGTTTCAATAATATCCTGTACCTGCGTTAATGGCATCGCATCAGAGGTGACCGCTAAGGTGAGTACAGGCGGGTCAGCAGGGTTTACCTTATTATAAATCGGAGGATAGGGTAAATCCGAAGGCAGTAAACTACTGGCGGAATTAATCGCTGCTTGGACTTCTTGTTCGGCAACCTCTAGAGGCAACGTTAATTGGAACATCAGTGTTATAACTGATGCTCCTCCTGAACTTTGCGATGACATCTGTTTAAGACCCGACATTTGCCCAAACTGGGTTTCCAAAGGCGCAGTCACTGCAGAGGTCATCACATCGGGGCTGGCTCCCGGGTAAAGGGTAACAACTTGAATCGTCGGATAATCGACTTCGGGCAGGGCTGAAACAGGTAAGAAGCGATAGCCGATGATCCCTGCAAGTAATATAGCCACCATGAATAATGTGGTAGCCACAGGGCGCAAAATAAATAAACGAGAAGGCCCACCGCCTTTTAACATTTCAGGCTGCATTACGCTTTCTCCGCGCTATTGGCTTTACCTTTGCGGGGCTCTTTTTTGGCGATGCTTTCAGCGGTAACGACTTCGACAGTTGTGCCATCGGTGAGTTTATCAACACCATCGGTGATGACTTTGGTATTTGCTGCGAGCCCACTTTCAATAACGACTTGTTGGCTATCTTGCATCCCCACGGTCACATTGTGTTTGCTGACTTTATTATCATCACTCAATACCCAAACATAATGACCTTCATTGCCCATTTGCAGTGCAGCGGTTGGGATCACCACGGCATTTTGCAGCGTTTCAACTTGCATTTTTACGTTAACAAATTGATTAGGGAAAAGTTTTTCTTCTTCATTGGTAAAGCGCGCTTTTATTTTAAGAGTGCCGGTCGCAGCATCAATTTGGTTATCAGTACTGAGTAGCTCACCGCTTGCGATTAGCGCGATATTGTTTCTGTCCCAAGCTTCAATCAATACTTTTTCACCGGAAGATTGTGCTTGCTGGATCGCGGGAATATCACCTTCAGGTAAAGCAAACAAGACATCTGCGGGTTGAGTTTGTGTGATAACAACAAGAGGGGTTGAGGTTCCTGAAGAGATAAAGTTTCCGACATCAACTTGTTTTAAACCAACCCGCCCTGAGATGGGGGCAGTAATTTTACTGTAGGTTAATTGCAGTTTGGCATTATCAACAGCCGCTTGGTCGACTTTAATACTGCCTTGTGCCTGTAATACCGCCGCTTTTTGGTTATCTAGCTCTTGTTGTGAAATCACTTTAGTGCCAGCAAGCTTTTGATAACGCGCTAAATCTAATTGCGCATTAGCTAACGTTGCTTTGTCTTTAGCTAATTGCCCCTCAGCTTGTGATAGCTGAACTTCAAATGGGCGAGGGTCAATCTGTGCCAATAAATCTCCCTTATTGACATATTGCCCTTCGGTAAAATACAGCTGCATTAACTGGCCTTCAACACGGCTGGTTACAGTGACAACATTTGCCGCTTGCACCGTGCCTAAGCCTGATAAAAATCGCGGAACGACTTTTTGTTCAGCAACGGCAAACTGCACAGGGGCTAACACACGTGGTGGGCGGCCCATCGCGCTTCGCTGTGAGTTTGGTTTTGCTACGGTACCAGTAGATTGTGTATCTGATTGTTTTTCTTGATGATAAAAGTACCAAGAAACGCCAGCTACCGCAATAATGGCAATAAAAATGGCAGAGCGAATAAAAGGTTTACGTTGTTTTTGTTTATTCATTTTGGGTAATTCGCTTAACTCAAAAAAAGTGGATGAGATCCGTCAGGCTGTATACTAAAAAACTAACAAAAAAGAGTCAGTTAGACATATTAGTAGTTTAACGTGATAGGTACAAAGAAAAATGGAGGAAATATGAATAAGTGTCAATTTCTGTACTTGTATACTTCAGTGCTTGTAAAGGGGGAGAGCGGGGGAATAATTTTGTAACAATTAAGATTGCCCCCTGAGTAAATAGGGGGCAATCGATTTTATAAACTAGAAGCTTTTAATACCGCAGATTTTTCGTTTGAAGACTCTGAATTGACAGTCCAACCTTTCCAAGATAGAGGAATGAAGGCTACAGCAACCGCTAATAATGAGACGCCAGCGACATAATAGGCAGGTGCCATGTGAGATTGCTGCAACCAAGCACCAGTTAATATTGGTGTTAAACCACCAAAAATTGCATAAGCCACATTGTAAGCGAATGACAGACCAGAATAGCGAATTTCAGGTGGAAATGCGCGTGTACTGATAATAGGAGTGGTTGCAATCGCACCAACAAAGAAGCCCATCAAGCCATAGTTAAAAATCAACGTACTCGCCGCAATATCACTGGATAATGACGAATAGAAGTAAATTGCCGTTACGGCTAATCCACCCCATGATAAAGTCATTGAGGTACGTGTTCCGGTTTTATCGCCTAACCAGCCCCAGAAGATACAGCCTAATGTTAAGGTCAATGTCGCCGCACAGTTGGCTTGCAATGCCACATTCCTATCAATGTTATAGATCCCTTTTAACACCACATCTGGTGTCATCAAAATGGTGACAACGATAGCGGTTGATAATGACCACGTCAGTGCCGCAGTGATCATACAAGCTTGTTTATGAGACTTAATGACGGTTTTGACGGGTAATTCTTGTGACAAGGCCTTTTTGGCTGCCAGTTCTTTAAATATCGGGGTTTCTTGTAAAAAACGACGTAAATACACAGAGATAAACCCAAAAACACCACCAAGAATAAAGGGAATACGCCATGCAAAATCATGAATTTCAGTTGTGGTATAAGAGCGCTCAATAATAATTGCGACGATAGAGCCTAATAAAATACCACCGGTGATCCCAGAAGTCAGTGTACCGACACCTAAACCATAACGTTGTTTTGGTGTATGTTCTGCAATAAATACCCATGCACCTGGCATTTCACCACCAATCGCGGCACCTTGCATAATACGCATTAACAGCAGTAATAATGGAGCAGCAGCACCAATAGTTTCAAAAGTAGGTAAGAAACCAATAACAAATGTTGGGAATGCCATTAAGAAAATACTGAGGGTAAACATTTTCTTGCGGCCAATTTTATCCCCGAAGTGAGCCATGATAATGCCACCAAGAGGGCGAGCAAGGTAACCTGCTGCAAATAGACCCAGTGTTGCCATTAGCGCGAGAAATTCGTTATCCCCTGGGAAAAATAGTTGGGAAATAATTTTTGCGTAAAAAACAAAGATAACGAAGTCATAAAACTCAAGAGTTCCCCCTAAAGAGGATAAGCCTAATGTTTTATAGTCTTCTTTGCCCAAAGGTCTCGCAGAGGGCTGGCTGGCGGTTTGCGGTGTCATTATAGTTTCCTTCTAACTACCTGTAATACTAAATTGCATAAATTCAAAATAATAAGCATTGACTCATAATAATGAGCTAATCATTTTTATTGGTGCAGATAAGAGGTATAAAACGTTGGATGGGTATAACTTAGTTTAATACACAGTATCTTTCTTGCATGAGTATATTTATAGCAGGAAATTCTATATTCTGTAAACCTCAACCCTAAAAACAAGAATGACATTCCAATTAGTTTTGATTTGTTAGCGTATTGATTTGGTGTGATGATAAATAACCTTATATGATGTTAATAATATGAATTTTGCAGAATATCGTATATTTAAATTAGTGAGTTATAACGTTAATTATATTTAATTTAATAAATTCTTACTGAATTATGGTAAGTAAATATTACCTAGATATTATTCGTTATAATTAACTTTATTAATCTAGATAAACTAAATAACTATAAAATCATTTAATTAATAGATAAATAAAAGGGTTGTTTGCGGGATTTTGGTTTTTTAGCTGGGCTTTGCTGTCGGAGGGAGTGTTTTGTAAATTGCACGCGCCTAACCTAAGAGTAGGGCGCGTGCAAAGCGAATTTAAACGAGGAACAGTGTGGCTAAGCCAAGGAAAATAAAGAAACCGCCTGTATCTGTGATGGCGGTGATCATCACGCTAGAACCGATAGCAGGGTCCTTGCCCATTTTCAGCATAATGAGTGGAATAACCACGCCCATAATAGCCGCCATCAGTAGGTTCAAGATCATCGCTAATGTCATGACTGCACCCATAGCGATATCGCCATAAAGGAAGTAAGTGACGACACCCATAATTCCTCCCCATACAACCCCATTAATAAAGGCGACACCAAGCTCCCTTAACATTAAGAAAGAGAAACTATTGTTTTGTATCTGGTGCAGGGCAATGGCACGAACAATCATGGTAATGGTTTGGTTTCCCGTATTACCGCCAATTCCTGCCACAATAGGCATTAATGTGGCAAGGGCGACTAATTGGGAAATCGTATCTTCAAAAACCCCAATAACACGAGAAGCCACAAAAGCGGTACATAGGTTAATGGCTAGCCATGTCCAACGGGTTTTAACGGCTTGGCCGACAGGGGCGAAAACGTCTTCTTCAGGGCTTAACCCCCCCATACGACGAATACTGTTATCGTTTTCTTCACTAATGTTATCAACGATATCTTCAACCGTCAGGCGGCCCATTAGTAGGCCGTTGTTATCAACAACAGCCGCAGAAATTAAGTCATAACGTTCGAACGCACTCGCTGCGTCTTCGCCTTTTTCATCAGGCAAGAAGGTCACTGTGTCAGTCTTCATGACATCGGCCACTATTTTTTCAGGGGATTGCGTTAAAATAGTGGTTAGAGGCAATTCACCTTGTAAATAATTACTGTTATCGACAACGAAAATTTTGTCGGTCGCTTCTGGGATCTTGCCCCGTTGGCGTAAATAACGTTGAACCGTTTTTAGCGTCACATTTGGGCGTACGGTGACGAATTCAAAATCCATCATTTGGCCGACGCTATCTTTCGCATATTGTAAAACTTCGCGAATACGGCTTCGCAGGCTAGGTTCTAAATAGGTGAGGAGCCGACGCATGGTGTCACGAGGTAAATGCTCAGCAATATAAGCTTGTTCGTCAACATGCAAGTTGGCAACGGCGCGCAGTAGTTCTCTGTCAGACATATCCTTAATTAGGCTATCCCAAACAGAAACCGAGGCCTCAACTAACACTTCACCACGTTCGTTATTATCAACAAGACGCCATAACGCGAGACGCTCATCATAAGGGAGCATTTCTAAGATATCGGCGATATCCGCAGTGTGTAAATCAAGTAGCAATTCTTTTACAAGACTAATTTTTTCACTAATTGCTTTGTCATCAATACTGACGTGTTGATCATTTTCAACAAGCGCATGGACGAACTCTTCGTCATCTAAAAATAGCGTCAGGATTTGCTGGCGAATATGTGCCAGTTTTTGAGAGTGCGGGTTGACTGTTGGCGCCGCATCGGTTGAGAAAGCAGATTGTGACATTTTAATCCTTAAAGCAATAGCAGCGCAAAAGCGCTTTTTATGAATTCGTCTGCGAGCGGACGAAATTTATTATCATTATTGTCGCCTATTTAAATAATATATCAAATAGTTGAGTCAAATAAGCGGTGATTTTCAAGTCATCAATGATGAATAATAAGAACAAATCACTACAATAATGGCCGCAAATTACTCATTTTCTGCGCAAATAGTTAACGACCAACCGGGAACATCTTCCCAATAGCCACTTTCCTTTTCTAAATCTAATAACATCAATGCATTTTGCACGAGATATTCAGATGGTAAATAGATAGTCCAGTGCCCATCATCCGTTTCTATCCGTAACGAAGAAGGGATTGTTGTAGATTGGCGTTGATTATTTAACAAAATGGCTAGCCGCAAAATTTGGATAAGCGGCATAAATTGTTTTCTTTTAAATAAATTAAATTTAGGGATATCGTCATACTTAATAGCCCTACGATGATTACGTACTAATGTGGCAAGCAATAACTGCTGTTCTTGGTTGAAACCCGGTAAGTTAGTATTTTGCAAAATATAAGCAGAATGGCGGTGCATACCACTATGATTAATACTTAAGCCAACTTCATGGAGCATAACCGCCCATATTAAAATGGATTCTAACTGTGGATTGAGTTGTTTAGGGTTTTGCTGCCCCCATTGGAAATAGAGCTCTTCCATCGTTTTTAATACACGTTTCGCTTGCTCTCTATCAATATTATAATGCTCAGCAAGGCTTAATGCAGTACGTTGACGGATATCTTGGTGGCGGAAGCGGCCTTCCATTTCATATAAAACACCTTCACGTAATGCACCGTCAGATAAACGTAACTCTTTAATTTCTAATGAATCAAAGACGGCAAGTAAAATGGCTAAACCTGGGACAAATACGTGTTTACGTTCATTAGAGAGGCCCAGTATATTTAGTGAGCTAAATGACTTATATTTTAATGCCATTTGCTTGATTTCGATAAGGCGTTCACGGGTGATAATACCGTCTTTATAGCCTAATTCTTGTATTACACTATGAGCAGCTTTGATGGTGCCCGAGGCACCCATCGCGACGTCCCAAGTTTGTTTCTTAAATAAAATCGCAATGCTTTCTAATTTTAAGCAAGCCCCTAGGTAGGCGCGATTAAAAAATTCAGGGTTGATTTCTTCATTTGGGAAGTAAGTGCGAGCAAAGCTCACACAACCCATACGGCGGCTTTCAATCAAAAGCGGTTCAAACTTCTCACCAATGACTAACTCAGTTGAACCACCACCGATATCAAGTACTAATTTGCGGCCTTTTTCGGGTTGGGTGTGTTCAACGCCCATAAAAATCAATCGAGCCTCTTCTTGGCCTGAAATGATTTCAATAGGATAGGGCATGATTTCTTTTGCGCGTTGCAAAAATAATTTCACATTCGTTGCGACACGTAATGAGTGTGTGCCAACAATACACACGTTCTCAGGGGAAAATCCTTGTAACCGTTCGGCAAACAACGCGAGGCAGGCAAGGCCACGTTCCATGGCTTCTTCACTTAATTCATTGGTATCACTTAGGCCATCGGCAAGGTGAACACGTTTTTTCAAACGAGTGAGAACTTGCAATGCACCGTTGACAATACGAGCAATGACCATATGAAAACTATTGGAGCCTAAATCTATAGCCGCAATTTCTTGTGGTCTCGGTGTTGAGGCGTTGGTTATTGGCATATTTTTAAGCTCTTGTATCAGGTGTTTCGATTGATTTTAAATAATCATACACAGCAAGCTGGGCTTGGATTTTTCGTTTATTTCCGCGGGGAACATAATGATTACTTAAATCTTTGTCAACATAACGTGCTTTTACGGTATCGCTAAATTGCAGCTCTAAAATATCCAATACCCGTTGTTTTAAATGCGGGTCGACTAAACTAACGGCAACTTCAATGCGGTAGTCAATATTGCGCGTCATCCAGTCAGCGGAGGAAATAAAGACTTTTTCGTCACCCGCATTGGTGAAAACATAGACACGGTCATGCTCAAGAAAACGGTCAACAATGCTGGTTACTTGAATATTTTCACTATAGCCGACTTGACCCGCCACTAAAGAGCACATTCCTCTGACTAATAAACGAATTTTGACACCTGCATTGGAGGCATCATACAGTTTGTCGGTCAATTCTTTGTCGACTAGATTATTAATTTTTAATGTGATGCCACTCGGCCGTTCAGCGAGTGCATTTTCGATTTCTTGGTCAATTAAGGCCATTAAACGAATCCGTGTATTTTGTGGGGACACCATTAAATTATCGAAAGTCACTGGGCGATAGGGGTTTTCTATAAAACTAAATACCCGACGAACTTCGTTGGTGATCAGCTCATTTGCTGTGAGTAGCGAGTAATCGGTATAAAGCCGAGCGGTTTTTTCATTAAAATTACCCGTACCAATATGAGCGTAGCGAACGATTTGGCCTTCTTCCATACGCGAGATAATAAACAATTTCGCATGGATTTTAAGCCCTGGTGCGGAGAAAATAACATGCACGCCAGCTTCGGTTAACCGTTTTGCCCAATGAATATTGGCGGCTTCATCGAATCGAGCTTGTAACTCAACGACCACCGTGACTTTTTTTCCATTATGGGCAGCATGAATGACGGAATCGATAATGCGTGAGTCTTTCGCAACACGGTAAATATTAATTTTTATCGACAATACATTCGGGTCAAAAGACGCTTGGCGCAATAATTCTAAAGTATGTTCAAAGGTATAGTAGGGATAATATAACAGCACATCGCGTTCGCGAATGGCATCGAAACCGTTACGGAAATTATCAAACCAGCGGTGACGCAGCCTTGGTAATGGCTTGTTTAATAGGTTTTTATTTCCTTCATTAGGGAAATTAATAAAGTCTTTAAAATTGTGGTAGCGGCCACCGGCAATCACGGAGTCATCGCTGGATAGCCCCAGTTTTTCACGTAAAAGAGCAACCATTTCGTCAGGCATATCACGCTGATAGACAAAACGGACGGGTTCTGCGGTTAAACGTTGTTTTAATGTAGATGACATTATTTCGAGCAAGCTCGATTCCATCTCTGTTGCGATGTCGTACTCTGCATCACGCGTCATTTTCATCGAATAGGCATTGAGCTTATCGTAATCAAAAAAACCTTTGAAAATTTCATCGAGCGTATAGCGAAGGATATTATCAATTAGGATCATTGACTTGCGACGCTTTGGCATTTCCGGCGGTAAGTTAACAAACCGAGGTACTTTATCAGAGGGAATTTCCAATAGCGCATACTGAATGTGATTGCCATTGATGATTTCAACGGCAAGGTACGTGTAGTCATCTTTTAGAAACTCAACCAGATTGGTGTCAGGATTAATTAATATTGGCGTAATATGCTGGCGCAGGTTCTGCCGGAAATATTGACGTAACCAAATCTGTTGGCGAGGCGAAATTTGACGTTCGTTAATCAAGAATATTTGATTGCGCGCCATTTCTAATAGCAAATCATTATAGAGAATATCGAACTCTTGTTCTTGTTTGGCAACTCTTGACTGAATTCTCTTTAACAAGTGGCGAGCACCGCTTGCCGAACCCCGTTCTTCATTAATTAAAATACGGCGTTTAACGTCGGCGAAGCGGACTTTATAAAACTCGTCTAAATTATTGGAATAAATACCCAAAAAACGCATTCGCTCAATAAGAGGGTTACGCTTGTCGGCTGCTTCTTGTAAAACACGCTCGTTAAAAGACAGCCAGCTTAACTCTTTTTCATGATAGAGACGTTCTTGGGACATTCTAACTCCATATTAGACTCTTGTTACTTTGTGGCTATGATACCAGCCAGTTAGCTAAATGTGTTGTTTAATTGCTTTATCTTGGGTAATAACACTTTCTGGATTAGCAGATTGCTGTTTCATCGTAAAATATTGCTGCTGAAAAATACACATACGGATAGCGGTGTGATAACGACCATTGACAAAGAACTCGTCGATCAGTTCGCCTTCAGTATGGAAGCCTAGTTTATTATAAATATGGATAGCTTTGACATTTTCTTTATCAACAATAAGATAAAGTTTATATAAGTTTAGTACAGAAAACGCGTAGTCCATTGCTAATTGCGCAGCGCGACTCGCATAGCCATGCCCTTGATGGCTCGGTGCAATGATAATCTGAAATTCAGAGCGTCGGTGAATATAATCAATCTCTACCAATTCGACTAGGCCCACTTTCTCACTGTCATTTTCAACGATAAAGCGGCGTTCAGACTGGTCATGAATATGTTTATCGTAAAGATCGCTTAATTCAACAAAAGCTTCGTAAGGTTCTTCAAACCAATAACGCATAACACTGGCATTATTATCAAGCTGGTGAATGAATGCTAAATCTTCACGTTCAAGTGGGCGCAACCTAAACGGATGAACTTGCCCGGTTGTCATAAAAATACCTCTATTTAGTTAGGAAAAATGTGTTGTTCTTCGATTACAAGGATAACATTTATTTACGATAAAATAATGACACAGCACAGAGAGATGATCACCTTGTTGAAAAATAATTCATTTTACTTAGGGGGAGGCTGTTTAACTCAATACAGTTCTATGTTATTTCCATGTGAAATACGACGAAAAAAGGGTGGATATCCACCCTTAAATCTCTATTTATCGCTGTCACGAAAGTTACTCGTTAGCATAACCTTGTTGCGGTAAAATTTGGTTATCTAACACAGCGTTACCTTTTTGCATTGTTAATCGGCCACTGATAAACCATTCAACGACTAATGGGTAAATCGCATGTTCTTGAGCTTTAACCCGCTCGATAATATCTTCTTCGCTATCTTGTTCAAAGATAGGCACTTTGGCTTGTAAAATAACCGGCCCGCCATCCAGCTCTTCGGTAACGAAATGCACCGATGTGCCATGTTCTTTATCCCCATTTTCCAGCGCCTTACGGTGTGTATGTAAACCGGGGTATTTAGGTAGCAAAGAAGGGTGGATATTGAGTAATTTTCCAGCAAAGTGGTTGACGAATTGGGCTGATAAGATACGCATAAAACCCGCTAATACGACTAAATCAGGCTGGAATTGGTCAACCTGCGCGAGTAGTGCAGCATCATATGCTTGGCGGTCAGTATATTGTTTCGCATCTAAATAACAGGCTGGGATCCCAGCCTGTTGTGCTCGAACAAGCCCATAAGCATTGGCTTGGTTGCTAATAACAGCAACAATTTGAGCGCCAATTGCCCCAGAGCGACAGCTATCAATTAATGATTGCAAATTACTGCCACTGCCAGAAATGAGGACAACTATTTTTTTCATTAGCGGATCACAACCTGCTCTTCACCCGCAGGTAATGCACCAATTGTACCGATTTGCCATGCGTTTTCACCAAGCTTGTTCAACAGAGCAAGTGCATTTTCGACTTCTTGCTGTGGCAGAGCAATAATAATCCCCACACCACAATTGAAGGTACGGTACATTTCATGGGTACTAACATCACCAGCTTGCTGTAGCCAATTAAAGACTGCGGGCCATTGCCAGCTGCTGCCGTCAATAATCGCTTGTGTGTTGTCAGGTAGTACGCGAGGAATATTTTCCCAGAAACCCCCACCGGTTATGTGTGCAATGGCGTGGATATCGCTATTTGCGATCAGCTCTAATACATTTTTAACGTAAATGCGTGTTGGCTCTAATAAATGGTCAGCTAAAGGTTTCCCATCTAATTGCGTTTCTTCTGGGTTGGTTTGACTGACTTCAAGGATTTTGCGAACCAGCGAATAGCCATTTGAATGAGGGCCGCTAGAAGCTAAAGCAATTAAGGCATCCCCAGCACTCACTTTGCTGCCATCGATGATTTCTGAGCGCTCAACAACACCCACACAGAAACCGGCTACATCGTAGTCTTCACCATGGTACATGCCAGGCATTTCAGCGGTTTCACCGCCAACTAATGCGCAACCAGATTGTTTACAGCCTTCTGCAATACCTGTAATCACGCTAGCAGCGGTATCGACATCCAGTTTACCTGTTGCATAATAATCAAGAAAGAATAGAGGCTCTGCGCCTTGGACGATCAGGTCATTGACACACATAGCCACAAGGTCAATTCCAATGGAGTCATGACGTTTTAAATCCATTGCTAAGCGTAATTTGGTACCGACACCGTCAGTGCCTGAAACTAAAACAGGTTCACGGTATTTTTGCGGTAGGGAACATAATGCACCGAATCCCCCAAGCCCCCCCATAACTTCTGGGCGGCGGGTTTCTTTTACGACACCTTTAATACGTTCAACCAAGGCGTTACCCGCATCAATATCAACACCGGCATCTTTATAGCTGAGAGAGGTTTTATCAGTCACTACGGCCCCCAAGGCAATTACATTTTTGAGAAAAATAACATCATTGACATTATTCTAACAGGCTAGGCAAACGTTTGCGATAGCTTTGTGTTGGAAATTTTTGGGTACCACAATCAAAGAATAGGAGAACGTTATAGAAGCCGTACAGCAAAATAATAAATGATTTTATTTAAATCAAATTTGCGGTTTAGCCAATTTCAACTTAACTGAGATAAGGTATAATTCTAAAAAAAATTGTGTTAATCGTTGTTGTTTTGACCAAAATCAAGCGTTATCTAGTGGCAACCAAAGCTAAAAGAGGTATAATCCGGCGATTTTTTTGTCCGCCGCCGTCTTAAATAGTAGGAGAAACCCATGAAGATCGTTGAGGTAAAACACCCTCTCGTTAAACATAAACTCGGCCTGATGCGAGATCATGATATAAGCACAAAACGCTTTCGTGAACTGGCCTCAGAGGTTGGTAGCCTACTGACTTATGAAGCAACTGCTGACCTTGAAACTGAAAAAGTGACTATCGATGGTTGGTGTGGTCCTGTAGAAATAGAACAAATTAAAGGTAAGAAAATCACTGTAGTACCAATTCTCCGTGCTGGTATTGGTATGATGAATGGTGTATTAGATAGTATTCCAAGTGCACGTATCAGTGTGGTGGGTGTTTATCGTGATGAAGAAACACTACAGCCAGTCCCTTATTTCCAAAAACTTGCATCTAACATTGAAGAACGTATGGCATTAGTGGTTGACCCAATGTTAGCGACGGGTGGCTCAATGATTGCTACCATTGATTTATTAAAAAATGCGGGTTGTACCTCGATTAAAATCTTAGTACTTGTTGCAGCGCCAGAAGGTTTAAAAGCGTTGGAAGCTGCGCATCCAGATGTTGAATTATATACCGCTTCAATTGATGAGTATTTAAATGAAGAGGGGTATATCGTTCCGGGTCTCGGTGACGCGGGCGACAAGATATTTGGTACTAAATAATGATAAGCCGACTGAGAAGTCGGCTTTTTTTTGATTAATTGTAGAGACTCACTGCTTATTCAGTGATTAGCCATTTCGCTAAAAGAGGATAAAGTCACATGACTCGTCGCACCATCAGTGTTGAAGAAAGACCACCATTATTACAAACTATCCCACTGAGCCTTCAACACCTGTTTGCTATGTTTGGCGCAACCGTTATCGTACCGATTCTGTTTGGTGTAAACCCCGCGACAATTTTGCTGTTTAATGGAATAGGAACGCTGCTGTACTTATTTATTTGTAAAGGGCAAATTCCGGCTTATTTAGGTTCAAGTTTTGCATTCATTTCCCCTGTGTTGATTTTATTACCATTAGGTTATGAATTGGCACTTGGCGGCTTTATCATTTGTGGCGTGTTGTTCTGTATAGTTGCGCTGATTGTTAAAGTTGCAGGAAGAGGGTGGATCAACGTTATGTTTCCCCCAGCGGCAATGGGGGCAATCGTAGCTGTAATTGGTTTAGAGCTTGCTCAAACCGCTGCAGGTATGGCAGGGCTATTGCCTAAAGATGGTGCAGTGGTAGATTCAAACACGTTAATTATTTCCCTGACCACATTATCAGTCACTATTCTCTGCGCGGTCGTTTTCCGTGGGTTTTTATCTATAATTCCAATTTTGATTGGTTTTTTAGCGGGTTATGCATTGTCCTATTTTATGGGTATTGTAGACTTTACCCCGGTTATTGAAGCGCCATGGTTTGCTATCCCAACATTTTATACACCACGCTTCGAATGGTTTGCTATTTTAACCATTTTACCTGCGGCCTTAGTAGTTATCGCTGAGCACGTAGGGCACTTAGTGGTCACGGCGAATATTGTTGAGCGTGACTTAATGAAATCGCCAGGTTTACATCGCTCAATGTTTGCGAATGGCTTCTCGACGGTGATTTCAGGTTTCTTTGGCTCGACACCGAATACGACTTATGGTGAAAATATTGGGGTAATGGCAATTACCAAGGTATACAGCACATGGGTAATTGGCGGAGCCGCAATTATTGCTATTTTATTATCTTGTGTTGGTAAATTAGCTGCTGCTATCCAATTAGTGCCGGTTCCTGTCATGGGCGGGGTTTCACTCTTATTATACGGGGTAATTGGTGCATCAGGTATTCGTGTGTTGATTGATTCAAAAGTTGATTATAACAAGCCACAGAATTTGATTTTAACCTCAGTAATTTTAATTATTGGTGTTAGTGGTGCGGTTATCCATATCGGTCAAGCGGAACTTAAAGGTATGGCACTGGCGACGATTGTCGGGATCTTTATGGCACTATTGTTCCGTTTTATAACATTTGTTAGGCCTGAAAAGCAATTTGTAACATCTGAAGTGCAAGAGCTTGATAGCAATAAAAAATAAGCCATGTGACTTTTCCTATTGCCGTTCGGTTGATCGAGCGGCATTTGCTCACCGTTCTTATTCATCTATCCGTGTTTTTTATGGTAAACTGCTAGATGAAAATTGATTTGTACAGCCAGAGGCGCTTCTGAACACACCATCACAGCTTTCATTACCACTATATCTGCCAGATGATGAAACCTTTGCAAGCTTTTATGCAGGGGAAAATGGGGCGTTGCTGTCTGCTATTCAGTCTGCTATTAATCAACCACACGGTAGTTATATCTATTATTGGTCGCGAGAAGGTGGTGGAAAAAGCCATTTATTGCATGCGGCTTGTGCTGAACTGTCTGAACAAGGCATTGCAGTAGGCTATGTCCCTTTAGATAAACGTGCATATTTTGTCCCTGAAGTACTAGACGGTATGGAGCATTTATCACTCGTTTGTATTGATAATATTCAGTGCATCGCGGGTGATGAAGAGTGGGAAATGGCGATTTTCAATTTATATAATCGTATTTTGGAGATTGGCCGAACTTGTTTATTAATCACTGGGGATAGGCCACCTCGGCAAATCGAACTGAAATTACCTGATTTAGCCTCTCGCCTTGATTGGGGACAAATTTATAAACTGCATCCACTGAGCGACGAAGATAAAATTTGGGCACTGCAATTACGTGCTCGTATTCGTGGTTTCGAATTACCGGAAGATGTGTGCCGTTTCGTATTAAAACGTTTAGATAGAAAAATGGGAACCTTGTTTGATATCTTAAACAAACTTGACCACGCATCCATCGTTGCTCAGCGCAAATTAACGATCCCTTTCGTAAAAGATATTCTAAAACTTTAGTAGACTAAACGAGTTGGCAGCCGCATAGCTGCCAAAATAGTGACTATAAGATTTCACAGACTTGCTCAGGTGGGCGGCCTAAGCGTGCTTTATCACCATTAACAACGATAGGGCGTTCAATCAACTTAGGGTTCTCATGCATCGCTTTAATGAGTTGGTCCTGAGTTAAGTTGTCATCGTTTAAATTCAATTCCTTATACAGCTCTTCTTTGGTGCGCATTAATTGACGAACATCTTTAAAGCCTAACATTTTAAGGAGTTTTTTGATCTCAGCTACCGTTGGGGGTGTTTTTAAATATTCGACCACCGTGGGAGTGATACCCTTATCAGTTAAAAGGGCTAGGGTTTCACGACTTTTAGAACAACGTGGGTTGTGGTAAATCTTAATCGAATCCGTCATTATTTTAACTCCTTACGGTTTTGCATTTTTGTCACGTAATTGTAGTTTTCTAAGCGCATCAATGCGAGCGTCATAACGCTGTTGTTCATAGCTGCCTAAACGGCTTTGACGGCTAGCATCGCTGAGATAATTAATCGCAGTGTCATAATTACCCCGTAATGCCATTCCTTCTGCGTAAGCGGCGAGTTCTTCTGTACGTTTACCTTGCTTTGCAGACGCTTCAGCCAGTAAATCCCAGCCAATCGGGTCATCAGGGTAATCAAACGTATATTTATTCAACAAGGTTGTTGCTTCTTTATACTGATGATTATTAATTAATGCGTTGGCAAGGTTAACAATGAAAACAGTATTTTTCGGTGTTTTTTTCAATGCGTTTTGTAAACGCGAAACTGCTCTAGCAACTTGATTTTGTTCGATATCGACATCCGTCATACTATCAATAAACCAAGGGTTATCAGGTTGTTTCGCTAATAGCTCTGTCAGGATTTTACCTGCTTCTGCATATTTTTTGTCCTGAGAAAGAAGTAACGCTTTACCATATTGTGCCGCAATTTGCTCTTGTGCAGAACCTTTCCCGTAATTTTCAATAATTTGGTCTAAGGCATGTTTTTGCTCGGTGCTATACATGGCCAAAATACGAACGCGAGCTAACATAAAATCCAGTGATGATGGCACACTCACTTTAGGATATTGATTAGAGCGGTTTCTTGCATCCGCTAAACGGCTATCCGGTAAGGGGTGCGTTAATAGGATTTCAGGGGGCTTCGACATATAACGAGTTTGGTCTGACATCGTTTGCATAAAATCAGCCATGGCGTGTGGGTCAAAGCCAGAGCGCCTTAATGTCTGCAAGCCAATACGGTCAGCTTCTTGTTCATTGGCTTGGGTAAAGCTGATCATACCTTGTTGAACCCCAGCCATTGTTCCTGTTAAAGCGGCAAAACCGGCTTGAGGATTCGCCATCACTAACAGTAAAGAACCAATGGTTCCTGCAATCGCGAGAGGAGTGGTGCTTTTCTGGTCTTCCATCATTCGCGCAAGGTGTCTTTGCGTGACGTGAGATATTTCGTGAGCCATGACTGATGCGAGCTGGCTTTCATTTTGGCTGTACCGAAATAATGCGGAATGCAGCACGACATTCCCCCCAAAATAGGCATATGCGTTAATATTGGGGTTATTGACTAAATAGAACTTAAACGGTGTTTTAACTGAGTCGGCATTTTTTACTAAGCGCATGCCAAGTTTGTTAACATACTGAGTTAACAGTGGGTCATAAATAAGAGGGGTACTGGCTCGTATTTGGCGTGTGATTGCGTCTCCCATAATAATTTCTTGGTTGATGCTAAGAGTGCCTCCCGCCGTCGTTCCTATATCGGGTAAGGTATCTTCAATTGCGCTATAAGCAGGTAAAACTGCACCGTTCATTAGCGCAGCGATCATGAAAGCCAATAATGGATATTTTAAAGTTTTCTTCATGAAACGTGAGTATCCCATACAACATTTAAATTTAGGGTAAGTACCGACTTTATTTCGGGTATGTTTAAGTAAGGCACCTAAAAACGCGAAAAGTTTAAAACACATGATAGCAAAAGCTATCGTAAAATCTGTTCTTCGGTATAATTTTCGTTACTTTAGGAACTGTCCTTTGCACTAATTCCCCCAGGAGCAATAAATGCTGGAATTGTTTTTACAGTGGTATCGTCGGCGTTTTGCTGATCCACAAGCCATAGCCCTCTTTACATTACTCGTATCGGGGTTTGTGATCATCTTCTTTTTCAGCAGTATACTGGCTCCATTGCTGGCGGCAATTGCTTTAGCTTATTTACTTGAATGGCCAACCAATTTATTACAGCGTATAGGGTTATCTCGTTCAGTTGCTGTCGGTATTATTTTGACCTTATTCGCTGGAATAAGTGCCATGGTTATTTTAATTATTGCGCCGACGGCATGGCAGCAAGGGATTAATTTGATGGCCGATCTACCAAATATGGTTAACCGTTTCAATGAATTCGCACAGAAATTACCAGAGCAATACCCCGCATTAGTGGATGTTGGCATTATTGATATGATGGCAGATAACCTTCGTAGCCGCATGTCAGGCATTGCAGACTCAGTGGTTAAAGCGTCAGTTGCATCATTAATTGGTATTTTTACTTTGGCGGTTTACTTAGTTCTAGTGCCTTTGATGACATTTTTTCTTTTAAAAGATAAAGAACGTATCAGCAAAAGCTTTCTTAAGTTATTACCCAAAAATCGTTTGTTAGTGGGCAAAGTTTGGGTCGAAATGAATGAACAAATCACCAACTACTTACGAGGGAAAGTAACAGAAATGGTGATTGTTGGGGTGGCGACCTATTTATGTTTTGCTTATTTTGACTTGCGCTATTCCGTATTGTTATCGGTGCTTGTCGGAGTAGCGGTATTAATCCCTTATATTGGTGCAGTAGCGGCCACGATCCCAGTGGTTATTGTTGCGCTCTTTCAGTTCGGTATTGGCAGTGAATTTTGGTACCTAATGTTGGTTTACTTAGTGATCCAAGGTTTGGATAGCAACGTTGTTGTGCCTTTATTGTTTTCTGAAGCGGTAAATTTGCATCCACTAGTGATTATTTTATCTGTTGTTATATTTGGTGGGTTATGGGGCTTTTGGGGCGTATTTTTTGCAATACCATTAGCAACACTGATTAAAGCGGTCATTCACGTATGGCCGGAAGAGCCAACGGAATCACAAAACTAGGTTAGGAATAGTGCTGTATGGGGGCATACAGCACTAAGATGTGGCGATTAAGCGTGTGTATTAATGTAATCAAGCACGATTTCGTGGTGGTTACTGGTTTTAAAATTGTCAAAGACGTGTTCTATTTTCCCAGTAGGGTCAACGAGGAAGCTAATACGATGAATCCCATCATAGGTTTTCCCCATGAATTGTTTTTCACCCCAAACCCCAAATTGCTCACATACTTGGTGGTCTTCATCTGATAATAAAGTGAAGTTCAACATCTCTTTTTCAGCGAAACGAGACAGTTTCTCTGGTTTGTCTGTGCTAATACCTAATACTTCGACACCTTTCGCTTTAAGTGTATCCATTTCATCACGTAGACCACACGCTTGAACAGTACAACCAGGGGTCATCGCTTTAGGATAAAAGTAAACTAATACGCGCTGACCCTGATAATCAGAAAGATTGATGAGCTCACCATCTTGGTCAGGAAGGCTAAATTGAGGCGCCTTATCACCGGCTTTCAATGGGTTCATTACATATATCTCCGTTAACTTTGCATGTTGGGGTTGTTAACAATACTTATGTTGCCTTTAGCATTTAGCATTGTACACAGTTGTTGAAATTTATTTTTTATGATTATGCCATTATCGTCCAACGGGTCGTGTGCAGTAATCTGAATCTCCAGTTGAGCGGGCATATCATTATTGGCTGGTTGTGTTTTAGAAACAAGCTCTGCGATATTACACTGCGAGGTTGTGAATAAATTTGTGAATTGCTCGACAATACGGGGTGCATCGTCAACAACAACATTCACTGTTACTGTCGATGGGTAATAGGTTGTTTGAACACTCTGGGTTCTTTTCATTACGATGAGCAAATCGAGCTCGGCACCCTTAGGTGGCAATGTCGCCTCTAAAAGGGTGATAGCATTCCAACTGCCTGAAAGCATCATAATGAAGGTAAATTCCTTGCCAAACATCGCTAAGCGACTATCTTCAATATTACAATCACACTCGCTGACTAGCCGTGTAATAGTATTCACAATGCCCGGACGATCTGTTCCCAGCGCAGTAATGACAAGAAATTGCTGTTCAGTCTTAGGCAAAGTCTATTCCTTAGTATTTTAATTATGTCAGTTAAACATTTGATTAGAATATAGCAGTAAAATTCTAGCACTAAAAACTGACTGACTATGAAGGTAAGGAAACCATAAAAAAGACAATCTGCCAAGAGGGGAAATAGACTCTTGCGAGAAATATCAGTGAATTATTACTTCTATTTAAGTTAATGTGCTCGGCATTAACAAAATTCATTAAATTCTTGCTGTTGGGTGGTTTTCTTCTTTGAAATGAAAAAGTAACATGGTAGTTCAATTATTGAGGGGGTATCGCTATGGCTAATGGAAACGCAAATTATAAAGATTTTTTAACGGGAAGCATTGTTGCAGTTATCACACCAATGGATTCGGCGGGGCGTTTAGATAAAGCCAGCTTAAAAAAATTGGTGGATTATCATGTTGAAAGCGGAACAACTGCGATTGTTTCTGTTGGTACAACTGGCGAATCAGCAACCTTAACGCACAAAGAACATGTGGATGTCGTGAAAGCGACACTTGAATTAGCGGATGGCCGTATTCCTATTATTGCAGGAGCAGGCGCAAATGCGACAGCTGAAGCTATTTCGCTGACAAATGAGTTTGAAAACAGTGGTGTAGTTGCTTGCCTGACGGTAACACCTTATTATAATAGGCCTTCTCAGGAAGGGTTATATCAACACTTTAAAGCAATTTCAGAAAACACGAGCTTGCCACAGATTCTTTATAATGTACCATCACGGACTGGCTGTGATATGTTGCCTGAAACCGTTGGGCGTTTAGCAAAACTGGCGAATATTGTTGCAATTAAAGAAGCAACAGGGAACTTAGCTAGGGTTCATCAAATCAAAGAACTGGTTGATGATAATTTTGTACTGTTAACAGGTGATGACGCAACAGCACTTGATTTCATGCAACTGGGTGGTCAAGGCGTTATTTCAGTCACATCCAACGTTGCGGCACCACAGATGGTAAAAATGTGTGACTTAGCGCTTGCAGGCAAATATACTGAGGCGCGTGAATTAAATAAAAAACTGATGGGGCTTCATCTTCAGTTATTTGTTGAACCAAATCCAATTCCAGCGAAATGGGGCTGTCATCGCTTAGGCCTGATTGCAGATGGTACATTACGGTTGCCAATGACACCGTTAACCACCTCGGGCCAGCAAAAAGTTGAGGAAGCCTTGAAGCTCGCTGGGTTACTGTAAAATTTAGGGAATTTTAATGGCAACATTATTGCAAAAATCGAAGGTTATGAAGGTTGCTGGCCTGTCACTTGTCGTGTTACTGGCAGCCTGCTCCAGCGATCAGCGCTATAAACGTCAGGTCAGTGGTGATGAGGAATATCTCAATGCTGCGCCATTGAAAGTGTTGAATGTGCCACAAGGGCTGACATTACCAGAACAAAATGGTGAGTATGATATCCCTAAAGCCACATCAACAGGGGCAATAGGGAAAGCGTTAGACATTCGTCCGCCAGTACTGACAATTTCGCAATTAGCGGGTTCTCGTACAGAGGATAGCGCTCAAGCAAGTCGTTTGTTGCTAGAAAATACACCTGAAAATAGTGCACTTTGGTCACAAGTTACGATGATCTTAGAGCAAAGAGGTATTCCAGTTTCATCTAAAGATGATGGTTCTCGCTCAATTGAAACCGATTGGGTCAAATGGGATCGTGCAGATGAAAACGTACCGATTGAGAGTCGCCATAAAGTAACAGTGCAACCAGAAAATGGTATGATGGCGTTAACGGTAACCAGCTTAGGCTTACGTCAAGGTGGTGAGACCATTACCGATGTTGTCGAAACTCAACGTTATAACAAACTGTTATTGAATGAATTAACCGATAACTTATATACGTTGCGTGATACTTCAAACAAAAATAGCATTCAAAATGCTTATGGTATCATTGATGTTCAAACAGGTAGTGATGATACTGGCTTACCTTTAGTTGTTGTTCGTGCGCCATTTGATGCAGTATGGGAACGCTTACCACACACCTTAGAAAGTGTTGGCATGAAAGTGGGTGACCGTACACGTTCAAGTGGTTCTGTGATGGTGACTTATAAAGGTTTAAGCAGCTCAGAATGGCAGGCGTTGGGCATTGATGACCCAACTGTGCCAGAAGCGGATTATAAAGTGCAGGTCGGTGATTTAAATAACCGTAGTACACTGCAATTTATCACCACCAAAGGTGTTCCTTTAACACAAAAACAAAATGATGAAATGGTTGCTGCACTGAAAGCGGCGTTTAGTAAAGCACCAGCTAAAAAGCAGTAATTCAACATTTTTAGATGACTAATTAAACCGTAGCTTAAATACAAGCTGCGGTTTTTTTATTTAAATTGGATGGGTTTGTATTGGGGTAAAGATATTAAGCTTCATACGCATAGGCTGGTGGTTATCAGCTCTGTATTTTGTTTATTTAATGCTTATCGTAACCTATATGCTTAGTTAATTATTAATTAGCTTTCCATCAGTTTCAATTTTCCTTCTCTGGAAGGCTAATTTTATCTTTCATGTTTTCACTTAAAACAAATGGACAAAAAATCAGTATTTATGGTTAAGTAATCGTTTGCGTCCGCTCCGGAATTTTATTATCATGATTAGCAGTCAATTATAAAATATTGAATATCAGCTAGTTAGCGTTTTACATGATGAATTTCAGTAACTGACTGAAACAGAGCAGAAAATTAACAATGAATAGGCCATTTGAATGGTTTTTGTTCTTCTGTTACTTATCTGAATCTGCTGTGCAGGTTGATTTTTGTTTAGTTTAATCACATCCCTGGAGTGTGTAAGATGCAAAAGAAAGCTGAGTTGTATCGTGGTAAGGCAAAAACAGTCTATACCACAGAGGATCCTGATCTACTGGTTCTGGAGTTCCGTAATGATACATCAGCACTCGATGGTGAGCGTATCGAGCAGTTTGACCGTAAAGGTATGGTAAATAACAAGTTTAACCATTTCATTATGAGCAAATTAGAAGCAGCCGGTATTCCAACGCAAATGGAAGCATTATTGTCTGACACTGAAGCTCTAGTGAAAAAGTTAGATATGGTGCCGGTTGAGTGTGTGATCCGCAACCGTGCAGCGGGTTCACTGGTAAAACGCTTAGGTGTTGAAGAAGGCATGGTGTTAAACCCGCCTTTATTTGACTTATTCTTAAAAGACGATGCCAAACACGACCCGATGGTGAATGAGTCATACTGTGAGACTTTTGGTTGGGTGAGTAAAGAAAATTTGGCTAAAATGCGTGAGCTAAGTTACAAAGCCAATGAAGTGCTCAGTAAAATTTTTGCAGATGCAGGGTTAATTTTAGTCGATTTTAAACTGGAGTTCGGCTTGTATAAAGGCCAGGTTGTCTTAGGTGATGAGTTTTCCCCAGACGGTAGCCGTTTATGGGACAAAGAAACACTGAATAAAATGGATAAAGACCGTTTTCGTCAGAGTCTTGGTGGTTTAATTGAAGCTTACGAAGAGGTCGCCCGCCGTATTGGCGTGCAGTTAGATTAATTAATTTCCTATAATTTGAATGAGATTTTAGCCTGCATTGCAGGCTATTTTTTTAGTTATTAATCGGGCGCGACTGTTGGTTAATAAAATGTGTGATCCATGATGAAAGAGTGGTATCAGTAGTATTTATTTGTAGTTGCTGACTAAGTGATATCAATGTCGGTGCAGGAAGTGGGCTTTCAACTTGTAACTCTGGATGGCTTAATATTTCCGTTGGTTGACCATCAGCGATGAGTTGGCCATTTGATAAATGCAATACGCGTTGAAAATGGCGAGCAACAAAATCAAGGTCGTGGCTAATAGAAACGACGCTTACCCCTTTTTCGCGTTGTAATGTCAGCCAATCTTCGAATTTTCGCATCCAAAAGGCATCAAAGTCACGGCTTGGTTCATCAAGTAGCAATAGTTTAGGTGAAACAGCCTCTAAGCAGGCAACAGCAACCATCCTGCGTTGGCCTGCATGTAAATCTAAAGGGTGTTTATCCGCCACATCGGATAAGTGGCAAATTTCAAGTGCTTGCTGTACTCGCGCTTGAATATCACGTTTATGATGTTTTTGGCGTTTTAAACCAAAAGCAATTTCATCACGTACACAACTATGAAAAATTTGTTTCTCAGCTTCTTGGAATAAGATCCCAATATGGTTAGCTCTTTGTGGGGAGGAAAGAAGATTAAGCGGGAGGCGATCAAGCCGAATATCACCTTGTGTTGGGCGCAATAACCCCGCTAAAAGGCGCAATAGCGTTGATTTACCTGCACCATTATCCCCAACTACAGCGACCCATTCACCAGGGCGAATAGATAGAGATAAAGATTGTATGTTATCAATAGTTGAACTTGGCCAACGATAACTCAGGTTTTCAAGCTGTAACATATCGCTCCTTAAACATCTGTAGCAATTGTGCTTCATCGTGGGGAATATTTCCTTGCCAATACCCTAATTTGAGCAGTTCACCTACCGCGCGCCAAGCATCTGGCATATTGATTGTTTCAATGGCATCAAGAAAAACATCATTTAAACCACCTGTTGCGACCATTTTCCCAGCCTCTAAAAAGGTTTTACCCGTACTCAGCAAAAGGAATGAGTCACAGAAACTGGTGGCTGGTAATAAGTTGCGCTCAAAAAAAATAATGCTACAGCCTGTTTGTTCTGTATAGCCTTGTAATTGCGTTAAGATGCGTTGTGTTGCACTCGGTGTGAGCCGACTAAAGGCTTCATCAAGTAACAGGAGTTTGGGTTGCATCGCTAATGCGCTTGCTAACACCACTCGTTGCGCTTCACCGCCTGACAAGGTTGCAGGATGGCGCGTTCGCAGTGCCCTACAAAACGTCAGTTCAATGGCAAGCTCAACTCGCTCACTAATTTCGTCGGGTGTTAAACCGAGGTTCTCAGGCCCGAACGCAATTTCCTGTTCAACGGTAAACGCGCAGCCTGAAAGTTGTAATTGGGGGGATTGCTGAACTAGTTGGCGTGATATAGACACCTGAACCACGGAGTTGTCAGCTAAGGGCGCTCGTAATATCTCTGCGGTTCCTTCGATTTTCCCCTGAATGAGGTCATTGTGCCAACCGGCGAGTATTTGCGCTAATGTGCTTTTTCCACTGCCGTTACCGCCAAATATGCATAGCCATTGGCCTGCGTTTAGCTGAAGATCAATCGGCCCTAATAGGGACTGCTCCGCACCTTGTGGAATGAAGCGCATTTGTTGTAGATTTACCACCACAGAGAGAGACCACCTTCAATGAAAATTAACAGAACTAACCCATATCTAAGTAGGGCTTGGAGTGAGCTATCTCTAGGCGGGTTTAATGTGGTGCGTTTGGCACAATAACGAAAACCACGCATATCTAACGCGGCTCCACGAATGCTTAGTTCACTTAAGGTATTACTGGCAAGTGGAAATAATAGGGCAGGTAACGATATAACACGTTGCCAAAAGCGCCCATCAAGAGGAACGCCTCTCGCTAATTGTGCTTCACGGATAGTGTTCAATTGCTGGCGAAATTGTTCTGCAAGTAATAACGGGCCCGCGAGTAGGTATGCAAAACTTGCAGGTAAACGGCTTGCAAACAAAGCACGAATGAAACGTTCAGTCGGTACATACTGCAGCCAAAGTTGAGAAGCGCTAATAATCGTTAATAACTTAAACCACAATGCCAACGCAAATTCAGGGCGGCTATTTTTTAATGTGGCTCCGGTTAATAGCTGAGCTAGCCAGCCACCATGAATTAACCAAAGCCCTGCCGCCATGGGAAGCATAATCCACGCAACTATTTTCCATCGGTGGCGTGCGGGCCGCCAAAATAATAAAACACCAAATGTGCTGCAACCTAGCAGAATTAATGTCCAGCTCAATGGTAAGAAAAGCGAGCTTACACTGAGCCAAAACCAAATTGTCAGCGAGGTAAATGGATGCATTTAACGGACCTTAGCCATATTTGGATAATTACGTTGGACACGTTCTGGTAATTGTCGAACCAATAACCAAGCAATAATGGCTGATGCGACTTTATCTGCAATATTGGCGCCTAATACTGTAATTGCCACCGATTCTAATAAGTTATCGCCAACAGCATGAAAATACGCGACAAAAAAGTCAGCGCCGCTACCGGTTGTTCCTGCAAACAAGTAAGTGCGAATGGGAACAGCAACGATCATCAACGCAAAAGTAATGACAACACCGGATAAAATCACTCTTGGTAAGGTGCGAAAACCACCTGCGCGAGCTAATAACCCCGCACTCAGACCAATCATCATCGCGACAGGGGCGAAAGCCGCTGCAATTGGGCCGCTGAGTAAACCCCATAATAGATTTGTTAATAATCCACTCAATAGCGCAACCCAAGGGCCTGCTAATAATGCACAAATTAATGTTCCTATAGAATCTAGGAATATCGGCAGTTTTAACATTGAGCTTAATTGGCCAATAACCATATTAATAGCAATAGAAAAAACAATTAAAGTCAGTGTACGACTAGAAATAATCGACGTTTTACTCATGACAAAGTCATTCCTTACAGTAATGGAATAATAAAATTAGCGAGAAGTGATGATAAGCTCTTCATAACCAGACAAAGGGCAAGGTTCACGAGTGAAATTAACTTTTTCAAGTTCCCCAATAATCAGCTCTAATGTTGTTCTAACAGTACAACCCGGCATCATATGGCCACCGAGAACTTTCCCTTCTTCATCAGAGACAGACAAATGCAGGTGTTCGCCGTTAGCATCTAAAGTGCCAATTAATGAAACAATTTCGAATTTGCCTGTTGTGTGAAAAGTGTTCTCTTGGCCTGCAAAACGCAGTGCGACATGAGTTAAGCTGCCGACGCTACTGGCAATAAATGCCGCTTGTAGGCCGTGCTGCTCAATTTTTCGTTTTAATGCTAAAAGCGCATCTTCCCCAGGCATTAAGCGGATAGCAATAAAACGAGCGTTAGAAAAGGGGGATAAAGATTGGTTCATATTGTTAATCCTAATCATTGTGCTTGCGCACAGCGTCGCACAACCATGTAAATCATTAAAATTATAAATAATGCTAAGTTATGATTTTTCTGTATTAATTATTGGTGATTATTATACGTAATTGAGATGGATTGTCTGGTTGTAAAGGTATTTAGGACTATCTTCAGCAAAAGGCACCACAAGTTGGTTTTTATGATGATAAATATAAAAAAAATGCAGAAATAAAAAAATAAACAGTGATAAATATTCCGAATATTTAGCTTAAGTTTTGGTGGTGATGGGAGTTATCTGTATTGCCATGCTAATTTTTGTACAATTCGGCTTGTCACCGTGAAATATGCTAAGAAGGCATTTTTTAAAAAGTACTAAATAGATAATAAAGAACAACTAAAATGTCACACTTGAGTTAATACATTGTGTGGAAATAGTAAGGTTTTTTATTAATAAAAATATCGTCACCGTAAAAATAAAAAGAGTTGGCGTTAATATTTGCTTCTTTGATGATGAGCCAATAACATGTTTTTAAATCAGTCTATTTGCTGCTAATAAATTATAATTATGCGTTTTACAGGGATAAATCTATGAGTCATGTTGATCCAACATTAATCATTCTACTGGTATTAGCCGGGTTAGGTATCATTAGTCATAATATGACAGTCACTCTTGCGATGTTATTTTTATTGGTGGTCAGAATAACACCATTGAATAATTATTTTCCATGGGTTGAAAAATATGGCTTAACCATTGGGATACTTATCTTAACTATCGGTGTTATGGCGCCAATTGCGAGCGGTAAAATAACGGCAAATGAAGTATTGAGCTCATTTTTGAATTGGAAATCGATTCTTGCAATTGTCATCGGGATCGCCGTTTCTTGGTTAGGTAGCCGAGGTGTCACATTAATGTCCCATCAACCTTCTACTGTTGCAGGCTTACTTGTTGGAACTGTTATTGGTGTTGCTTTATTCCGTGGTGTTCCTGTAGGGCCTTTAATTGCTGCCGGGATCTTGTCACTATTAATTGGTAAATCATAGTATTACGATGGTGAAATTGCTTCCTGTTATTATCGAACAGCTACATATGGTTGGCATGCGTCGTCTTATGGTTCTTTCTGGCGACAGTGCGTGGGTGGAACAGCAACTCAACGAATTTCAGACAGCCATTGATGGCGACTGGTTAACCATTTCAGTGAATTTGCCACAAGGGTTTTCCCCAGAGAATGCACATCTATTATTGGGCCGTGAATTTTTACATGGCATCTTTGATGCGCGTAAAGGTTTTCATAGTGAAGCCCTAGCCATGCTTGCTGGCACGTTAAAAGCAGGGAGCTTGTTAGTTTTATGTACTGCACCTCAAACTGAGTGGGCGACAAATGCTGATCTAGACAGCCTACGTTGGAATGAACAATTGGGTCTAATTCCGACACCGAATTTTGTTCACCATCTGCAACGGACTTTCCAAACATCTTCCGATATTTTATTTTATCAACAAGGAGATGAGCCTGATTTTTCATTGCTAAATAACAAACCATTATGGCAAGCACCGACAGGCCAGCCAACAGAACAGCAGCAACAAATAATTAGCCAATTATTAAAAGCAAAACATGGCATTTGGGGCTTGATAGCCCCGAGAGGGCGCGGAAAATCTGCAATAGCTGGGATGTTAATAAAACAATTTATGGGAGAGTGTTGGTGTTGTGCTCCCGCCAAAGTGGCGACGGAAGTTTTAAGTCGGCATGCAGGACAAAAGATTAATTTTTGGTCCCCTGATAACTTATTAGCGTACTGCCGCAGCAATGAAAAAATAACAGCAGATTGGCTAGTCATCGATGAAGCTTCTGCTATTCCTAATTATATATTACGTGAGCTGGTGGGGTATTTTCCCCGAGTTTTATTAACTACGACAGTCGATGGTTATGAAGGAACAGGGCGTGGATTTACACTAAAGTTCTGTGCAAGTTTAGCCCATTTCACTTTACTACAACTTGATAACCCAATGCGCTATGCGGCTAATGATCCCTTAGAATTGTGGGTCAATGAGGCTTTATTGTTGCAAGAACCCACCACTCAAACGGTTCTTGCTGGAAATACTGAATATAAAGCGTTAACTCAGGCATCATTAGCGGAAAATAATGAGCAATTAAAAGCGTTTTATGGCCTATTGATGAGCGCACATTATCGAACGTCACCATTAGATTTACGACGGCTATTGGATGCCCAGCAACAACATTTTATGGTGGCAAAAGCCGAGTCTCATGATTGTACCTATTTAGGTGCATTATGGATGGTAGATGAAGGACAGTTAACCGAATCATTGAGCTGGCAAATATGGGCTGGGCTTCGTCGACCAAGAGGAAATTTAGTTGTCCAATCTTTAGCAGCTCATAGTTATTTCCCCATTGCGGCACAATGGCTATCTCGCCGAGTGATGCGTATTGCCGTTGATGCGAACTACCGTAGGCGCCAAATTGGTTTAACACTGCTAGCAAAACAAAAAGCGTTCGCCACAGAGCAAGGCTTGGACTTTATATCTGTTAGTTTTGGGCTAACACCAGACTTAGTGGCTTTTTGGCAAAAAGCAGGTTTTAGGCTGATACGAATAGGTTCGCATAAAGAAGCCAGTAGTGGCTGTTTTACCGCGATGGCTATTTTACCTATTTCAAACCGTGCATACCAACTTTGTGAACAAGGCGAATCCCGATTAAAACGTGACCTATATTGGCGCAGTGATTTACAAGAGTTTGCGTTCGAAACGGATCCACAGCAGCAACTAGTGACAGATGATTGGATAGAACTGATCGGTTTTAGTGAGTTTAAGCGCCCAATTTCGGCGAGTACAAGTGCAATTATGCGTTTATTGAGGGAAGAAACAAACGGGCTTCCTCTCCTCAGACGGCATTTTGTATTATGTGAACCTATCTCCAAGATTTGCGCGGATGTCGGTATTACAGGGCAAAAGCAATGGTTAAAACGAGTAAGAGAAGAGGTTGGTATACAGGTAAAACAATACCAACCAGCACTTTTAGCGGAGATAAAGCAGAAAATTACTTCTTCTTGTCTTTAGGCCAATCGTCTTCATCATCCCAAAGATGGTTATTATCCTGATGCGGAGGGATTTCAGGCTTGTTATCTAAAAATTTTTTGGGGTCCAATTTCATCATTTCTTTGACTGAGTTCCAGATAAGCCCAACCAATAGGAGCAAGATTATCCACCAGTAGTCTGTCAACCATTGCATATTCACCTTCCATTCGTCATTCTTTGAGCTGTCTGTGCGTTGATATCGCTCAGTTACCCTAGTACATACTAGTGTATGCCTCTATTGTGTTTTTTTGCATCTTTTCATCGAAACTAAATGATATAAAGAAAAATAAATATCTATCATTGAAACCTCAAAGATTCCTGAGAAAGAAAGCTATGGGAACAATAATCATTCCAATCGGCAAAAGCGACTTTTCATTAAGCGTGTTTACCATTAGAGTATACCATTGATATTATTATGAGTTACCACAGATTTTATGCGGCTTTTACCATTTGATTTATTTTTTAGGGAGGGGGAGTAATTTTGAAAAAATTGTTCCTCATTGTTATTGGATGGTTAGCTGTTGCGCTGGCTTTTGCTGGCGTTATTCTTCCTGTTTTACCGACTACGCCTTTCTTGTTATTAGCGGCATGGTGTTTTTCTCGTTCATCTCCACGCTTTCACCATTGGTTATTATATCGCTCTTGGTTTGGGGGATATATCCGTCACTGGCAAAAGCATAAAGGGCTACCGAAAGGGGCAAAACCAAAAGCAATCATATTGATAATACTCACTTTTTCACTATCAATCTGGGTTGTTAGCTATTTATGGTTAAAAATTGGTTTATTGGCACTGTTGTGTTGGCTGCTTATTTTTATGTATCGGCTTCCAGTTGTTGATGAACAAATTGCCACGAAAAAGAAAAAAGCCCCATAAATTATGTAGCGTAATCTATGAGGCGTGATAGAAGTTGCTCTGTTAGCTTAGAAATTATTCAGGAGCTTTAATATAGCGTTCGAATACATAATCTAAGTTACTGTTTAGCCAGTTTTTTCCGCAAATATCCTCTTGTAGGAGAACTTGTTTAATGACTTCTGGCGTTAAAAGCTGTTCAGCTTCATGGGATAAAGGCCAGTAGCTAATATGCCAAGGTTCATAGGCAACCCCTGCATTTTTTGCAGTGAAAGGGCGATAAAAATCAAATGTCGCCATGTTATCCGTCAGCCAGTGGTTCAGTTCAGCAAAATAGCCACCAGTTTCATATTCCCAAGGCTCTAACTGTAACGTTTGCCCTGAAGGAATACGTAATGGGTCATAAACATCTATTTCGGTTCCCCAATGGTGGCGGCTTGCACCGGGTAATGCTGACCAATGTAAAATAGCTTCACAAAGCTCGCCTTCAGAAAGCGTTGTAATATCTAAAGGTTGGCTTTGTGCATCAAGAACAGGGCGGAGACCGGTAAATTTTTCATTCCAAATTAACTGTTGACGTGAAAAATCACGAAATGCACTTGCCGATTGTAACTTGAACCCTGACTTTACAGCCGCTTGTTGCATGGCTAAAAATGCTTTGGTGGCATTGAACTGTAGGCGATGAGAACCGCCAAGTGTCACTAAATGGTCAGTTGAGCGGCCTGTTAACATGGCAATAGTGATCATAATAACAATAACTCCATGACCCGTTCATAAATTAAGGCCAGCTGTTGCAAGTCTTTGACGTTAACGCATTCGTCAACTTTATGTATGGTGGCATTCAGTGGGCCGAGCTCAATAACTTGAGTCCCCATTTGGGCGATAAAACGGCCATCGGAGGTTCCACCGCTTGTGGATAACTCTGCATTAAGACCAGTTAATTCATGAATTGCTTGCAAAGTTGCAGTGACAAGTTCTTGTTTTTCAGTTAAAAATGGTTGCCCAGATAATGACCACTCTATTTTATATGTTAAGCCATGGCGTTCTAGCATGCTAGTGACCCTGTCACGTATTTGTGTGTCGGTCAATTCGGTGCTAAAACGAAAATTAAATTGAACAAATAACTCACCAGGGATCACATTACTTGCCCCTGTACCACCATGAATATTGGCAATCTGCATAGTGGTGGCAGGGAAGAATTCGTTGCCGTTATCCCAAATAGTTGATGTGAGTTCTTGCAAAAAAGCAGTTGCTCGATGTACCGGGTTATCCGCTAAATGAGGATAGGCAACATGCCCCTGCGTTCCCATAATGGTAAGATTTGCCGTAATAGAGCCTCTACGGCCATTTTTTATGATGTCGCCTAAATGAGATTGGCTTGAAGGCTCACCGACTAAACAGTAATCAACGCGTTCATTACGTGCCATCAATGTTTCGACCACTTTGACCGTGCCATCTAGCGCATCGGCTTCTTCATCTGATGTGATTAAAAAGGCCAAACGTCCTTGATGTTGAGGGTGCTTTTTGACAAAGCGCTCTGCGGCGACAACCATTGCTGCGACTGAGCCTTTCATATCAGCAGCACCGCGACCATACAAATGTTGATTGATAATTGTCGGGTTAAAAGGGGGTGTTTGCCAATTTTCACTATTGCCTGCTGGTACGACATCGGTATGGCCTGCAAATGCGAGGGTTGGACCTTGAGTACCTCGATGTGCCCAAAAATTTAATGTGTTACCAAAATGCATGGGTTCAACGGTAAAACCGAGTTGGTTTAAACGCTCAGTCAGTATCGCTTGGCAACCTTGGTCATTAGGGCTGATAGAAGGGCGTGAGATCAGTTCTTTGGCAAGTTGAATAACTGGGCAATCCATCATAACCGCCTGATTATCGAATGAAGTTTTGGTAGTCATTTGCGCTAAACCCAACTAAGTAACGGTTATCTGGAGAAACAAGTACGGGTCTTTTGACCATGGCGGGCTCTGCAATTAGCACTTTTTTCGCGCTATTTGAGTCAACCACTGCATTTTTTTCATCATCAGTCAGTTTACGCCAAGTTGTTCCTCGTTTATTTACTAACACTTCCCAATCAATATGTTCCATAAAGGTAGAAAGTAATTCATCGCTAATACCATCAACACGATAATCATGAAACTGATAGTTAACTCCATTGTCTTCTAAGTAACGGCGTGCTTTTTTAATGGTGTCACAGTTTTTAATTCCGTACATGATATAAGGAGAGTTAGATGTATTGGGCATATGATTTTCCTCAAAAAACTAGCGATAATCCATACATAATGAGGCAAAAATCGCTTAGGATCTAGCCCAAATGTGAGAAATATATAATAAACTTATAATTAAATTATTCGTAATTTAGCTTTGTTAATTAATATAATTAGAAAAAATTATCTTGAACGCATATAAATTAAGCTAGCTTCAAGACGAGAGCGAACACGTAATTTTTTAAGAATATTTCTAATGTGAACTTTAACCGTTTCTTCAGAAATAAAAAGTAAATTAGATATTTCACGGTTTTTTAAACCCACAGCCATTTCATGTAAAATTTCAGATTCTCGCCGTGTCAGTGATGAGAGTGGGTCATTATAATTATGACGTGAAATAAGATGCTGATATATTTTTTCACTGAAAACTAATTGCCCTCTAGAGGCTTTCTTCATACTATAAAATAACATGTCAAGCTCACTGCTTTTTAATAAATACCCTTGTGCTCCTGCATCAATAGCGCCATATATATCTGTTTTAATTGTTGAAGCAGATAACACTAATAAGTAGCTATTATTGCAGTGTTTACGAAGTAATCGTATCGTTTCAAATGTTTTAATACCTTGAATATTGGTATCTATAATAATTAGATTAGGCTGTAGCTGCCTTGCAATGCTTAAGGCCTCGTAACAACAAGAGGACTCTGCTGTGACAATAAAGTGCGTATCGGTATTTATGAGCTGGCGCAATCCCAAGCGTATAAGAGGGTGCTCATCAACAATCATTACGGTATATTTAGACATAGAGGGTTCCTTTTTCATGTCTTAAAATTCAAGGTCTAGTTTGATACTTTCCATAAAATAGACAGTTTAATTTTGATATATTTATTATATTTAATTGGAGTATTAATAATTGTAAAATCAGTATGGGGAATTCTTAATGTTACTTCTTTGCTTAATATATTATATCCCTCGCTAATAACAATAAGATACTTGTTGATAATACATTAAAATTAGAAAATTCATATCTAATATTTAAATCAATATTAAACGGAGAAGGTATTTAAGATAGGGTTCATAATGTGATTAATTTTTTATATATATTAACCTCATAAAACTAATAATAAATTATTTTTAGTTAATATCTTAAAAATTAGAGAGGTGTTTCGATATAGTAAAATATAATCAATGTGATTACGTTTTACTCTAGCGGTGACCTAACTCTATTGTAACTGAAAGATTTTTCTGGAAATTGCCAGTATGATCATGATTTGCTAGAGAGATGTGTTTATACTGTTATCGCTCTTACCTTACTTATTTTGAAAGGACTTGACGATGGATGACAAATTAAAACAAAGTGCTCTTGATTTTCATGAGTTTCCACATCCTGGGAAAATTACGGTTACCCCAACTAAACCACTAACAACCCAGAGAGATCTCGCATTAGCATACTCACCAGGTGTTGCAGTGCCATGTCTTGAAATTGCAGATGACCCACTTAAAGCTTATCGTTACACCGCTAAAGGTAACCTTGTCGGGGTCGTGTCTAATGGTACGGCTGTCCTTGGGTTAGGTAATATCGGTGCTTTAGCTGGTAAACCTGTCATGGAAGGAAAAGGTGTACTATTTAAAAAGTTTTCTGGTGTTGATGTCTTTGATATTGAAGTTGATGAAACAGACCCAGACAAGTTAGTTGATATCATTGCGTCTCTTGAGCCGACTTTTGGCGGTATTAATTTAGAAGATATCAAAGCACCAGAATGCTTTTATATTGAACAAAAACTTCGTGAGCGGATGAAAATCCCTGTATTCCATGATGACCAACACGGTACCGCAATCATCTGTACTGCCGCTGTTATCAATGGCTTACGTATTGTTAAAAAAGATATTGGTGATGTGCGTCTGGTGGTTTCTGGCGCAGGGGCGGCATCAATCGCTTGTATGAATTTATTAGTCGCGTTGGGGTTGAAACGCGAACATATCACCGTTTGTGATTCAAAAGGAGTGATTTACAAAGGCCGTGACGAACGCATGGATGTCACCAAAGCCGCGTATGCAATTGAAGATAACGGCCAACGTACTTTGGCTGATGCGATTCCTAATGCAGATATTTTCTTAGGCTGTTCAGGTCCACGTCTTTTAACGCCAGAAATGGTGAAAACCATGGCAAAAGATCCTCTAATCTTAGCATTGGCTAATCCTGAACCCGAAATTTTACCACCTTTGGCAAAAGAAGTTCGCCCTGATGCCATCATCTGTACTGGTCGTTCTGATTACCCAAATCAGGTTAATAACGTATTATGTTTCCCATTCATTTTCCGTGGTGCGCTAGATGTTGGCGCAACAACGATTAATGAAGAAATGAAACTGGCTTGTGTATATGCCATTGCAGACCTTGCATTGGCTGAGCAAAGCGAAGAAGTGGCTTCTGCGTATGGCAACCAAGATTTATTCTTTGGCCCTGAATATATTATTCCGAAACCATTTGACCCGCGTTTGATTGTGAAAATTGCGCCAGCAGTGGCAAAAGCAGCTATGGATTCAGGGGTAGCAACGCGTCCAATTGAAGACTTTGATGCCTATATCGAAAAATTAAATCAATTTGTTTATAAAACAAATTTATTCATGAAACCTATTTTCTCTCAAGCTAAGACGGCGAAAAAACGCATTGTATTAGCAGAAGGGGAAGAAGAGCGTGTATTGCATGCGACTCAAGAACTAGTGTCTTTAGGTTTAGCTTTCCCAATTTTAGTTGGGCGCCCAAGTGTGATTGAAATGCGTATTCAAAAACTCGGCCTACATATTGAGTTAGGTAAAGATTTTGAAGTAGTTAATAACGAAAACGACCCGCGTTATAAAGAATATTGGCAAGAATACTACCAAATCATGAAACGTCGTGGTATTTCCCAAGAAATGGCGCGCCGTGCGGTGATTAATAACCCAACCTTAATTGGTGGGATCATGGTGTTGCGTGGTGAAGCCGACGGGATGATTTGTGGTACGGTGGGCAGTTATGGCGAACACTATGAAGTTGTTAAAGATTTATTTGGTTTCCGCGAGGGTGTTCATGCAGCAGGTGCAATGAATGCATTGTTATTACCAACGGGTAATACGTTTATCGCAGACACTTATGTCAATGAAGACCCTTCACCGGAAGAGCTAACTGAAATCACGTTAATGGCAGCGGATACAGTAAGACGCTTTGGTATTGAGCCAAAAGTGGCTCTGTTATCGCGTTCTAGCTTTGGTTCTTCAGATTGCGCATCTGCACAAAAAATGCGTGATACGCTAACGATGATCAAAGCACGTGACCCACATTTGGAAATTGATGGTGAAATGCATGCGGATGCCGCATTAATTGAATCTATCCGTAAAGATGTGATGCCTGATAGTCCATTAAAAGGTTCAGCAAATTTATTAATTATGCCAAATATGGAAGCAGCACGTATTAGTTATAATTTACTGCGTGTCACAAGCTCTGATGGTGTGACTGTAGGGCCTGTGTTAATGGGGGTTGCGAAACCTGTGCATATATTAACACCAATTGCTTCGGTACGTCGTATCGTGAATATGGTGGCATTGGCAGTGGTTGAAGCACAAACAAATCCACTCTAAGGGTTAATATTAATTAATTTGTGTTAAAGGCTTCTATGGTTTCATAGGAGCCTTTTTGTTGAAAATGATTCTCATTATCTGTATCTTGTGAGCTTGACTACATAAGATGGAAAGCATAATGATTTCAATTAGATTGACCTCTCGAATAGCCACTTTAATGGTTGGGTTATTTTTTCTTATTGGTTGTACACAAAAAATTGAGCCAACAAACGTACAATTGGATAGCCAGCTAACAGCAAGCGACCAAATTATTGACTTAGCAACAGGTAAGTCTTTAACACCTCAGCAATTAGTTGAGCAGCTTGCTCAATCTCCACGTGTGATTGTTGGAGAAAAGCATGATAACCACTATCACCACCAAATTGAGCAATGGCTTGTACAGGAAATGCCAAAAATACGGCCTCAAGGTGCGGTTTTACTCGAAATGCTGACACCGTCACAGCAAAAAGGTGTGAGTCGAGTACAGGCACAGATGCAGAGTAATCCTTATATTCGTGACGAAAAGTTACAGTCCGCCATAAAATGGAACAGTGGTTGGCCTTGGGAACAGTATGGGGCTTTAATCCGTCATTTGCTAAGCTCACCTTATCCATTACTTTCTGCAAACCTAGATAAAGAAGAGGTGCTTTCCGCCTACGCTAACCCATCATCAATAATGGGGCAGTATTCGACTCAGCCTATTGTTCAAGAACTCATCAGTAAAACGATTGAAAGCTCTCATGGTGGGGAACTTACAGCGGAACAAGTGGTAAAAATGACCTTTATACAGCAGTTGCGTGACCGCCGTATGGCAGAGTCGTTATTAAATGCACCTACACCCGCGCTCTTATTTGCAGGTGGCTATCATGCAACAAGAGCTATTGGGGTACCTTTACATGTACAAGACCTCGCACCTGACGAATCAGTCAAAGTGTTAATTATTTCAGAGAGAGGGGAAGAAATAGACCATTTACATGCTGATTTTGTTTGGTATACACCTAAATGATGACTAAATAATAGCAACCTAATGATTTCAAAAAAGTTAATTTTGTGAAGTATTCTTTATTTTCATTAAGAAATGATTTCCATTTTCATTTGTTATTAATTATCATTTGCGTTTATGTGAAGATACATAAGTACATAAGATAAAAATGAGTATAACAACATTTGAAAATGAGTATTTAAAGCGAACGACGAAGATGAGTGGGTGGTTCGCATTGGCAATTGCTCTTCATGTCGCTGTGGTTGGGGGCTATATATGGGTAACTTATAATCAACAATGGGAAGAGCTATTGCCTCCACCATCAGTGGTGATGGAAATTTCGATAGAGTCGCAAGCCGAACAATTGACAGAAGTTAACATTGGTCAACTACAAGAGTTAGCGGTGGCGAGTCAGGCCTATGAGGCTCCATCAGAAGAGAAAATTATCCCACCATTAGCCATCAATGAGCAGGCAGAAGTGCAAGTGGCTAATACGGCGAGTACAAAGCGAAATGTTGAAGTAAAAAAACAAAAACATGAAAAGCAGGTGGTTGAACAAAAACAAGCGACTGATTCAAAAGCCAATGATGCCCCTGTCACCAGTGATGCAGCAGCACCATTACAGACGCAGAAAATTGCCGCAGAATTTAATAGCCAGTCACAATCGATAGAGAACGCGAAAAGGCTGTGGGAAGCACAAGTATTGGGTAAATTAAATAAATACAAGCGTTTCCCTGAAGATGCCGTAAGGCGAGGGCGAGTTGGTCAATCAGCAGTAACATTTACGGTTGACCCACAAGGTTTTTTACTTGATAGCGAGCTGGTGAGTTCATCTGGAACGCGATCGTTGGATAGAGAAGCCTTGCAGGTTTTATCAAGAGCGGCACCTTTACCTGAACCACCTACTGAAATTTTAATCAACGGGCGGGTAACAGTCAGGATCCCTATTGATTTTACTCTTAATGAAAAATAGATTGGATGAATTATGCGTAATAAACTTACTGAGTTTTGTCTTATTACATTACTTGGTTTATATGCAGCAACCAGTGCTGCGGAGGATAGAATGTCAGCACCAATAGCCAAAAAACAACCACATACAATGACTACTCACGGAGATGTCCGTGTTGATAACTATTATTGGTTAAGGGATGACCAACGTGAGTCTCCAGAAATTATCGAATACTTAACGCAAGAAAATGACTATACAAAGCAACAATTAGAGAAAGGTGAGTCGTTAAAAAAAGAGATTTACGATGAACTCTTTTCGCGTATGAAGCAGGACGATGAGTCAGTTCCCTATAATTATAATGGTTATACTTACCGCTCACGAGTGGTTGCGGGAAAAAATTATTCTATCTATGAAAGACGTCCGGTAAATAGTCAGGGTGAATGGGTTGTATTAGTTGACGGTAATGAACGTGCCGAAGGCACAGAATATTATCGTATGGGCGCGTTAGCTATTTCGCCAGATAATACCACGCTTGCCATTGCCGAAGATCGTCAAGGGCGTAATGAATTTGCAGTGTCATTTCGAAAAATTGATGAGAGCGAGTGGCAAGAGAATGTATTAACCAATACATCAGGGAATATTGTTTGGGCTAATGATAACCAAACGCTATTCTATGTGAATAAGGACAAGCAAACATTGCTTCCTTATCAAGTGGTTAGGCACCAATATGGTACACAGCAAACTCAAGACAAACTGGTGTATGAAGAAAAGGATGATACTTTTTACGTTAGTTTAGCGAAATCGACGTCAAAAGATTTTATTTTAATAGGTATCACGAGTACTGAAACTTCTGAATATCGGTTAATTGATGCAAATCAGCCACAAAATGATGCTAAAATCTTAAAACCACGTCAAGTTGGGGTTGAGTACTATCCTGATCATTTCAATGGTAAATTCTATATTCGTTCTAATCACCAGCACCCATTGTTTGGTTTATATATTGCAGACAATATTTCAGCGCCGTGGGTAAGCTTTATTACACCACGTGATGGGGTTGATCTTGAAGGTTTTGCGTTATTTAATAACTGGTTAGTGGTAGAAGAGCGCCAAAACGGCTTAGTAAATATACGCCAAATCAGTTGGTTAACGCATAAAGAAAACCAAGTGAGCTTTGATGACCCAACTTACATGGCGTGGATTGGGAATAACCCTGAGCCTGATACAGACACATTACGCTACGGCTACTCATCAATGACCACACCGTCTTCAGTATATGAAATTAATATGCTAACTCAAGAAAAACAGCTTTTAAAACAAGAAGAAGTTAAAGATTTTAATAAGCAAAATTACCAAAGTGAGCGTATTTGGGTCACTGCACAAGATGGGGTAAAAGTCCCTGTTTCCTTAGTTTACCGTAAAGATCTTTTCAAACATGGTCAAAATCCATTGTTAGTCTATGGTTATGGCGCTTATGGATATGGCATAGACCCTTCTTTTAGTTCATCTCGTTTGTCTTTATTGGATCGCGGTTTTGTTTACGCGATTGCACATATTCGTGGTGGTGGTGACTTAGGTAAAAATTGGTACATACAAGGCAAAACAATCCACAAAATGAATACATTTACTGACTTTATTGATGCAACCAAAGGGTTATTATCAGAAGGTTATGGTAAAGCAGGGCATGTGTATGCCATGGGGGGCAGTGCGGGGGGCTTATTAATGGGAGCGGTGGTGAATATGGCGCCTGACTTATACGAGGGTGTTGTTTCCGCTGTTCCATTTGTAGATGTGGTAACTACAATGTTAGACCCATCAATTCCTCTGACTACTGGGGAATACGACGAGTGGGGTAACCCTGAAAATGAAGAGGATTACTGGCGAATTAAAGCGTATAGCCCTTATGACAATATCAAAGCACAACATTACCCACATATTTTAGTGACGACAGGGTTACATGATTCCCAAGTTCAATACTGGGAACCTGCAAAATGGGTGGCTAAATTGCGAGATATTAAACAAGGTAATTCATTATTATTATTAGAAACGAATATGAATGCGGGCCATGGCGGTAAATCAGGGCGTTTTAATGCACTCGATGATATTGCCCAAGAATATAGCTTTATTCTTATGCTTGAAAATAAAGACAAATATTTTCCATATTTAAAATAATAATTAACCTATAAAA
>OJKJ01000089.1_pt1 | contig 76407 bp, 64 predicted proteins | sample 1596491 | NCBI WGS metagenome assembly OJKJ01 (sample SAMEA4350160, study PRJEB24818) | metagenome | biome: human; feature: gut; material: faeces | place: Denmark | collected 2013-09
GGGGCGTCTGCCGGAATAAGCCAATCTGTCTTATTTTTCACAGGCGGAATATTCGCCTGCTCTTGACATGCAACGATAGTTGCTGTTATATATAAAACAAGGGCTGAAAGTCCAAAAAGGAACTTTCAGCCCAGTGATTATCATAGAAGATCAGCATTTACAGACTTTTTTTCACACACTCAAAGAAGTCGGAATTCTCGAAAGCCCCCTGCGCAGGATCCTCTGCCAGTAGAAGAACTGCTTTTCTGAGACTCCATTTGCTCTGCGCCAGGCAGTTTTGGACATTCCGCTGTTTATGCATTCATTCCGGATTTATATCCAGTGCTCTGCACGGATCTGATGTGTGATCTTATCCATAAGACAATTCCTTTAAAAAACTTGTAGTTTTCTGGAGTTATTATCTCATGGATAAATAAAACTGGCACGGTACTGGTTATTTATCATATATATGATTTTAATAAATAATGCAAAAATGAGCTTGCTCTGTCTCCAGGGTAAGCTCATGTATTTTACATCAATGGTCTATGGAATTGCATCGCTCCTTCAGATCTTAGTGCCCCTACTATAGCTGACACCTCATCATGCGGCAAAAACAATACATTTGATATTTGATACATCGTTGGAGTATATCATCCTTCTTATTATTTACAACTTTGTCCATTATTTCATGAACTTTCTCATCAGCCTTCGCATAATCTGTCCCAGGAATATATCGATTTAGATACTCTTTCATTAATATTAATTTTTCGTGGACAGTAATTGAAATATCTGACTCTTTAACTGATTTTCCTTCTAAGTCCAGTTACTTAACCATCATCACTAAAATTGCTTTATCAGTATCGTCTACCTTCTTCATAATATCCATTAGCTGCATTGTTTCACCAGCAACTTTATTTGATCGTTTATGAACTGCCTCTTGAAATCCCTCTTCAGATTTATATTTTGTGTCTTCTTTCTTCAACTAATTCTTCTGGCTCTGCATTAATTTTAGTTTAAAAGCTTCAGCTAAAAGCTGATTTTAATATTCTTCATCCAATTCAGAAAATGATAAGACTAACCTTTTAACTTTATCTGGATCAAGACTCATGAAATGCCCCTATCTATTTTAATTATAACATTCTTTTGGATAATGAGCAACGAGTAGGAGGTATTACCACTATACCCATATTATATTCGATTACTATTTTTCCATAAATTACATATCCTCCGAGATTTGGCTTTCTGCCTTTTCAATGGCCTTCTTTATTTTATCCATGACCGCTCGTGGCTGCTCATCTGAATCATCATGGGATATTCTCATAATCTCATGATCGATATATGTGCTTACTGCAAATCTGACACTGGTGAGCCATTCTAAGTATGTGTATTCTTCTTTAGGTCTTACCGTCATTCTTTTATTCCCTCTTTGTTAGATGAATTCCTTATTTCCCCTTGCTCCTACAAATAGTGATGTGTTTTATTATTTCCATCTGAAATTGTAATTTCCCTAACCACATATTTTTTAGAATGTTCTATCTTCAATATACTCTTTTAACAAATCATGAATAGTTCCACAGTAATTAACAGTAACATCGTTTAATATATCATTATCTACAAAACATTGCACAGATAGTCCCAACGCTACTAAATAATCTACATGGCAATTCATAAGGTTCTTAATATAACTATAGTCAGTAATTTCATTACTCGCAACAAGAAGATATGTCCAAAACATCCCTGCCGCATATTCTTCTGAAGGAAGTACTGCTAATTCAATATGATTTCTAAATCCATCATTATTAATAAGTATTGCCGAATAAATTTCTTCTGCCTTATCAAGTTCGTATTTCCCTGTATTCATTATATCAATTATCTCTTTAAACATTATCGTCTGAAGCTCATATGGCATTTTGGATGCCATCAGATACGCTTCGTACAATTTCAATCCAGAAATAATTGTATCAAATACATTTATCTTTTCTCTTAAATTAGCTATATGTACCAAATCTTCTAAGCATGCATCGAAAGTATGACAATACTCTTCAAATTTATTCCAATTTTCATTGAATAGTATTATAGTTCTTTCATCTAATACCCGTTCGATACCGATATGATATTGCTGGCCTTGTTCATCTTTCTGTTCTGTTTCTATTTTTTTCTGCACAGTAAGTATATCATCATATGCAAATTCTATTTGGCGTTCTAATTGATCAATTTTCTTTAAATATTTCACTTTTTCAATATCATCTTCCAAACTTCCGAGATTACGAACACACACACCCAATCCACCTAATGCCAGGTAATCATCCACCCTCTTTCTAATAGCACTAATCTCACATTTAATAGGTGTAATATTCCCATTATTTACATACTCCACATCAGCACAATAACTATCAACGATTCCAACACTTTTTAAATAATCGTTAAAAATGCTTTCACATTCCATCATTTCATGAAACAATTCATTCCAATTCTGTGTTTCTATTGCATCTTTCTTCATCTCATTATAAGCATGCGCCGCTCCCGCTCCCAAAAAGTTGCTCAAAAATCCCATAACAAAGTCCTCCCATAAATAAACTAAACTCATTATCATTATATCTTATAAAAAGACAAATTCCAATAATTTTCGTCAAGACATGTATTTATAATGATTATTTATAATTGTTACTGATTTAATCCAAATGGTTCCACTAGAGGTAAAACCTCTTACAAAATAAGGAAATTGTCAAACATGATATCAAACTTAACTATTTCTCATTAAAAAGCCGTACCATTGCTGATACGGCCCTCCAACTCAACATATTTCAGTATACGAAATATGATATTCAAACAGACTCACTCTTTTATCTTGCCTAACTCTCTGTACCAAATCTTCAGAGGGACTATTTAGACAAATTATTCCATATACGTTCTCGCCTTTTTCAATTTTATTTTGCTCAAACCAATCCAAATATGAAACTATCTGATTGTAAGCGTCATCATACCCTTCATCTTTCTTCAACTCTATTATATATAGATTCCCCTCCTTATCTTCAGCCAATAAATCCAACCTACCTTCAGGAATAATATATTGTCTCCCATATTCCCCTCTTCTTCTATAAATTTTTAATGGAACACCAAAAATATCATTCCACGAATCGAGCCTTGTTGTAAGTTCATCTTCAAGCAACTTCTCATTTGAGAATTGAAATTTCTTTTCTCCAATATTAATTTGTGGTTCAGCAATATGTACGTTGGTTGTTTCATCTAACTCAAAATTTTGTAAAACCAACTCTTCGTCATCTAATACCCGTTCTTCTAAGATCGGCTCATCATCTAGTAATGCAATATCATCCTCGCTTAATTCATCTTCTGGCTCTCTATAATACAATAGATCATTTTCAAATTCTGTTCTCTTTAATCTAGTATTTACGTTTGACGCAGCATTGACTTTATCAACTATATCTTTAGGAAATCTGTGCTTACTATTTCTAACAAATTTTTTTGCGTCTTTATTTCTACCTAATTTAAGCAAAGCTTTAACATAATTCCTTATTGAATATGGTAGATCACGTTCCTCATCAATGCATTTTGTAAATACCTCTAAAGCCTCATAGTATTGCTTATCAGTGTAGTATGCATATCCTAAATTATTCAACGCATTAGGATACAATTCGTCTTTTCCCAGGCATTTTCTATAATATAATATTTCATTTGTTCTGTCCTTTATTTTTCCATATGCCCAAGCCATAAAAAAATAAAAATCAGCGTCATAAAAAATACTTGTTACATTTAATTGTTCAAAATATGCAAGTGCATTCTTCCACATACCAATAGAATAGTATATATATCCTAATAATTCTTTAGCAATCATACTATTGGGATTTATTTGCAGAACTTTTGTAAAAGCATTAATAATGGTATCATTATTTTGAGAATAATAATACACATACATAGCATCACATAACGCTAAAACACTCGGTTCGGCTTCAGCCTCCAAAAGAATGCTTTTTATTGATAACCAAAAATCCTTCGTGGCATTTTTAAATGGATTTATAATAAAATCCAGTAAATCAACTTCAGTAAAAGTAGCATTTTTATTAATCCAGTTTTCTTCTACATCTTCCTGCAAATAATCGATACATTTGTCTAAATCCCCTTTGAGGAACGCTATGATCGCATTTTCATACATACCACTATTAGGTAATATTTCGACTAATAAAATAAAGTTTTGTACATAGACATTTTCCAGGTGATTTGTATCTTTATCATACCTATAATATCCGTTAATATATACATGCAATAGTATATCACAAAGATAATATTTGAAATCCAGATCATACGAATCATCTTCTATAACGCTTCTAATTCTTTTTAAAGCCTCATCATCAGTTATATCGTAAGAAATAATATCGCCATAGAGTTTAGCTAATTCATCGTCGCTCATCTTACTATCCTTTCAATCAATAGCACATAAGGCATTACGGCCACATACAGATTAGTTTTCATCATTTCTCAGCTTCCACACAACTGTTACCGTATCGCTGGCCTTGATATCATCCGGCTCTAACCTCATCGGTTCCTCACCCATATAATAAATGTCGTCTTCAGCACTCAACCGCATAGTATCCATTAATTTTCCATATGGCGAACACGTCAGCTCCACTTCTCCCCATGAATAATCTATAGATAGAAGCTCATCAAGATTCATTCCAGCCGCTTTTGCAAGTACCTCTGCTTTGGCTCTTGAATCTTTCGCCGCCCTTTCAAGCAAATTATTCTTGACGGGTTCTTTATCCTTTATTGTGTATGAAATTTCGAATTCCAGAGGGCATTCACATCTGGAAACTTTATTCAGTATCTTTCCCAGCAAATCGTGATCCTAGTCAAACTCAATATCTTTGTTCTTCCAACGCAAAAAACAAGCATATTCTATCCAATGGTATCGATATCTGCCTCTGCCAGTAACACATATAGTTTTCTTCATCAATTATCTCCTTAAAACTTTTATACTCATATCTATTTCTGATAATCCAATGCATTAATAAAATCATCTATGACATTCTCATATCAATCTCAATTAAGGATTTAATACCTACAACCTATGTTAGATAAGGCTATTTCATATTTAAAGACTGAATCAGTGTTGGGGGATATATTTTACATGTCACATATACTGAGCCTAATTAGACATACCTTAAATAAGTAGAAAATAGGGACTTAGCCTCTGGATCCCTAATCTCATAAAACTGTGCTTTTAATTATCAATCCAATTTTCCTCTTTTAATTGCTTCTGAAATCTTATGCTTATGATTCTTTATCAGAGAATCAACTTCAGAATCATTCAAATTTAGTATAGACTTTGCATTTTTAGCATAATCAATAAATGTTTGATTTTTATCATTTGAAGAATAAATACTATAAAGATTCTTTGCCGATATATGCTTACCTTTTGAAGTTTTCCAATTACTTTTCCCTATGGTTCGAGCCTTTCTTCGCATTCTATAATAGTATTTTGTTATAGCTTTAGGCCTCAATTTCACATCACGTCCATTGAAAAGAAATCCTAAATAGTTAATGTAGCACGGTTCATTTGTTGGATACGTGAGCGTTCTATTACCATCATATATATAAATAGCCGTCTTTTCTTGTTGTAAATCAATCAATCCTTTCATAGAGCTAATGTATGAAAAGACAAAATCAACGTATTTTAAGATTTCATCACTCGTCTTATATGGAAGTACAATTATAAAATCATCTGAATATCTCATATAAATACCGTTGTTCTCTTTTACATATGTATTTATAAATTTGTCAAAATGCATCATATAAACATTAGATAATACTGCACTTATTGGAGAGCCTTGAGGTATACCGACATCTTTAATATTTTTATTAATATGATCTTTATATTTTTCGAATTGCTCTTTGGTTAATATCGTATCTTGCGAATTAATTTTTTTACGCAAACCACGTTCCTCCATACGATGTCCTGAATCTGTTACCAATGCAGTCCATTCCCAGAAAGCAAAGTGTGTAATATTTTTAAATATCGCATAATAATCAGCAGGTAATTTTTCAACACCCAATAAAATACTCAACATTTTTTTTAAATATATATGATTTATCTTATCAAAGAAGTCAGTAAAATCCCCTATTATTATCAAACAATCTTTTGTTTTTCTTATTGACTCAAAAGCATCTTTCGCAAAATTAATATTATTTTTATTCAAATTGTCTCTATATGCTATCGCAACATTATTAATATCATTTTGTTCTACCCATTTGTTATATGTTTGATTTATTAAAAAGGCATATCTTTGGTAAACGCACCTATCTAAATGCGAACAATAAAATAATTCTCTTGGTTTCTTCGGTCCCTTTTTACCATATCGTGAATTTTTCTTCTTAAAATGAATAAATGGATAAAAACTGTGCTTTGCTATATTCTTTTCATTCATAACATACTTACGAATTGAAGGCATCATTAATGAAACCCTTTTATCAAAATGAGCATATGTTTTTGTCTCATTATGAATACTTACAAACTTAACCCACGCCAAACAAACATCATACGAATTACAGATTCTGCATTGCTCAAGTTTATCACATTGATTGTATTTCTTAATTTTATCCATATTTACCTCCAAAAATGCAACATGCCTGCTAACATGGGGGACAACTTCCCTAAGTTAGCAGGCAGGCACATAAACATTGTTGCCCTCTAATGCATTCTGATAGCATTCCGTAGTATACTTATACTGGAAAGGAGTATCATGGCTGACATATCTAACGTAGAATTGGTGGTTCTATGTGTAACGTTACTCATAGAAGCAGCAATTCGGAAAGACTTGACAGAAATGCTCCGCCCTTAAGCCAATTGCTTAAGGTAAATTTATTGTATACTAAATTTAGGCAAAAGTCAATTCTCTCTCCATCATCCCCGACTATAAAAATAAAGAACTCCCCTCACAACCGCGATTGCCAACACAATCAAGCCCGCCAATATCCACCAGCCATATTTAACATTTTTATCCTCATTCGGGCAATAAAACTCCCTTCCGTCCCTTGGATTATAAAATATTTTAACGGAATCTCCCGGATTTCCCGCTTTCAAACATGCGATTGGCATTCTGGCGTCAATTCCCTGATAGTCCTTATCTTTCGCATGATATCGGTATATTGTATGGAAGGTAAACGTAAATGACGGCCAACAGCTTATCCTAAATCCCCGACGTTTTAATTTTATACCATTAAAAAATCCGCTGCGTTCCGTATGGTCAATTTTTCCGCTTGTTATTGCAGTGCACCTTTCCTTAATCCCCTTTTCAGCCTTTCTCTGGCAGACGCTAAGGTATATGGCGATCCCAAGAACTATGAAGCTCAATATATCACCTCCAAATCCGAAAACTGCGAATCCATCTGCCCATAACCGGCTTCCCCCAGCCCTCCAACCAACTGTCTGCCGGAATACCGCAGCGTATAATACCGGTACAAAATCTGTCCGGAAACATTGTGAACCGCGCACTGCACATGCAAAATCCCGTTGGCCCGGATAAAATACGAATATTCAATGTCCACCGTATCCGTCTGTGTCAGCTCCTGCTCGATGCCGCCCTTCCGTTCCGCCGCACCTGCGAACTTCAGGAATGCGGATTCCGGCATCCGGGCCGCCCCGAATTCCTTGTATGTCTTACCGTCAAAATACAGATATGTGTCCTTCCAGGTGTGCATGATCAGGCCGTCGATCTCCGGGTCGTACAGGCCGTCGTAAGCTTCCACGTCCAGCGTGATATCCCCGTGTTCGTCCATGCGCACATACCCGTACCGATTTGATAAAATGCAGCGGATCCCGTTGTCCCGCAAGGCCAGAATCGTATAATTTTTGCCGGTTCCCATCATACGGTACGCGTTCAAAACCACATGGGTTTCCTGCCCCAGGTCCAGCAGTTCAATGATACAGCCGTCCATCCAATCATCATTTTGGTGGACCAGTTTACAGATACTTCCATCGCTGCTGCAATACCAGGTGGTGTACCGCTCCCTGTCTCCACAGTACGTTCCGATCATCTCTGCCGCCCCGTCGTGGTCCATATCCACATAGGTATAAGTTTCAAACTGGTGCCCCGCGGCAGCTTCCATGATGGATAAAAGCTCCTCACTGCTCAACGCCCTCTCCTGTTGAAATCCGCCGCCGTCCATCTCTCCCCCGGTTTCCTGCGCGCCGGCAACCGCCTGGGAAACGGCCGGCGTATCCGCCTCCCAGCGCCTCTGCCCCTCTGGAGATAAAGCCGCCATAAACAATGTTGTGATGATTACAATCAGTCTTTTTGATCCCATACCTCCGCCCCCGATCCCGCAAACGCCCGCTCTTTTCTTACAATGATAACCGCATTTGATAGTTCCCGCAATCTATTTCCCGCTTTATATTTCCCGCAAATCCCCCTCTCACCAAAAATACTGTACCAATAATCCATTTCATCAAAAAAGAATGTGTCGGAATAATCGGCACATTCTCCCTAAAATCCAAGCTGACACCTGAATCCACAGCCCTTTCCGGCCCAGTGTCGAGGTCTTTCAACACTGGCCGGCACGCTGCCCTGTCAATCAAACGCGGTCCTCACACCCGCTCCCCAAAACTTCCATACACATTCCCGCTCACCAGCGCATTGTACAGCTTATGCTTGCGCTCCAAAAGCTTCAATGTGTGCTCCGCGTTTTCCGGGACCGGCTCAAAGAGGCGGGGCCTGTCGGACACCATGTTGTGATACGCCTCCTCCACGCTGCCGTAGGCCCCCAGGGTCACCGCCGCGATCATGGCGGCTCCCAGGGACGAGGCCTCGCTGTTTTTGTAGCGGGCCACCTTCTTGTTGTAGATATCGGCCTGTATCTGACAGAACAGGTCCGAGCGGACCATGCCTCCGGCCACGCTCACCGTGCTGATCTTCCCGGAGGTGATCTCGATCAGGCTCACATTGTCGTTGATCTCAATGGCGATTCCTTCCATGATGGCCCGGATCATATCGCCCCGCTTGGTGCCCAAAGAGAGGTTGAAAAATATCCCCTTAGCCCCGGGATTCCAGAAGGGCGCGGCGCTCCCTTCAAAATGGGGAAGCAGCATGACGCCGTTGGACCCTACCCGGGACTGCTCCGCCTCCCGGTTCATCTGCTCGTAGGCGGCCGGATCGTCGTCCAGGTCCGGGCAGAGCTGCTCCTTCATCCACCGGTAGGTGGAGCCCGTGTTGAAGATTCCTGCCTCCATGATCCACTGCCCCGCGATGGCCGAGGCCTGGCACAGCACCCTGGCGCTGCGCTCAAAGGCCGGGCGATCCACCGCACAGATCACAAAGGAACCCGTTCCGGTGTTAGCCTCCGCCACTCCGGGTCTCACCACACCCAGGGCCACGGCCGCGTTCTGCTGGTCGCCCCCGGCGATGATCACCGGAAGCCCTGCGGGAAGCCCGGTCAACTCCGCCAGCTCCCCTGTCAGGGAACCGGCCACGGTTCCGGGCGCAACCAGCCGGGGCAGGCGGTCCGCCCCGATTCCGGCCTCCCCCAGCAGCTCCCGGTCCCAGGTAAAGGTCTTGATGTCCATGAGCATGGTGCGGCAGGCCTGGGAGTGGTCCGTCACATATTCCCCGGTAAGGAAATGGACCACCAGGTCCTGAACGCCGATGAATTTGTCCGCTGCGTCGTAGATTTCCCTCTGATTCTCCCGCAGCCAGAGAATTTTCGGAAGCACAAAATACGGGTTGATTCTGAGTCCGGTCCTGCGGTAGAGGCCCTGCAGCGTGTATTTTTCAATCAGCGCTTCGCACTGTTTTACCGTTCGTTTGTCCTGCCACATAATGGCGCTACGCAGCGGTTTTCCGTCCTTCCCCATGGGAATCAGCGAGGACCGCTGGGACGTCACCGTGATTGCCTGCGGCTCATCCGCTCCGGCTTTCAAATACCCGGAAATCCCTTTCAGGCACATGACCGCCGCATCCAGCCACGACTGGGGCTCCTGCTCCACATACCCCGGCTGGGGAAAGTCCGAATGGTATTCAAAATAGGACGTTCCCCTCCTGCTGCCATCCAGGCCGTAAATCACGGCCCTCATGCCGGACGTGCCGATATCCAACGCAATCAAACTCATTTCCATCCCTCTTTTCCAAGTCGATCTGTTTTCTTATAAAAGTCCCGGCAGCACGCCGGTGAACATGCTTAACACCACCAGAATCACCAGAGCCGTCAGACCCGCGATGGTGCCGCCCACGGTCCACACCTTGATGGTGCCCGGAACGTCGAATTTGCTGAACCGGTTGATCACCCAGAAGCCGGAGTCGTTGGGCAGCGACAGGCCGATGCCGCCGGCGCAGATAGCCAGGGATACCAGAATCGGCGACACGGTGGCCATTCCCGCCAAAATTGGGGCAAAAATCGCCGATGTGGTCACCAGTGCCACCGTGGTGGATCCCTGGGCCGCCCGCAGCACCTGGCTGATCACAAATGCGGCCACGATCATGGCGATGCCCGCGCCCTCCGTCATACCGGCCATTCCGCCCACCAGCTTCTCCCCGATTCCCGTGAGGTTGATGATCGCGCCGAAAGCACCGCCAGCGCCCGTGATCGCCAGAATGATGCCCGACTGGGTGGCCGCTTCCGTGACAACGTCGTTAAAAGAGTCCTTGACGTACCTGCGCAGGGAGAAAAACGCCGCAAGCAGGCCGATCAGCAGTGCAATGTTTTTGTTTCCGATAAAGCTGAAGAATATGTAAGCCGACGTACCCGGCTCCAGCAGCATGGAAGCGATGGTGCCGATCAGGATGATGATAATGGGCAGAAAGATCAGGAAAATGCCCAGGGCGCCGGAGGGAAGGTCCGCGGATTCCTGGATTTCTTCCTCCTCGATGTCATCAAACGCGTTGGCGAAATCGTCGGCATACTCCGCTTTTCCGCCCAGATATTTCCCGTACAGCACGCCGCCCACCAGGGAAGCCGGAAGGCTGACCACGATGCTGTAGAGCAGGAACCATCCGATGTTGACTCCCATGGTCCCGGCCACGGCAATGGGGCCGGGCGTCGGAATCACCATGGCGTGGGTCACGATCAGGCCCACGGACAGGGCGGTCACCAGGGAAACGAAGGGAATCTTGCCCTTTCTGGAAAGGGATTTGACCAGGTTCACCAGAATGACGAAGGCCGCGTCAAAGAACACAGGGATCGACACGATGTAGCCCGTCAGGTTCACGGCCACCCCGGCCCGCTTCTGGCCGGTCAGCTTCAGCATGGCGGCCGCGATCTGGCTGGTGCAGCCGGATATATGCAGGAGATGCCCCAGGCCCACGCCCAGGATAATCAGGATTCCGATGCCCTGCATGGTGCTGCCGAACCCCGCCGCCAGGCCGTCCGCCACCTGGGTGAGCGGCAGCCCGGCCAGTATTCCCATGATCAGTCCGCCGATCAGCAGGGACAAAAACGGGTGCAGGTTAAACTTGATAATGGATACCAGTACAAACACCAGCGACACTGCAAATACAATTAATAATAGACCTAACCCCATTGTTTTTCCTCCTCCATAGTTTCGTAACAGTTCCGATATCCGTTGAGAACGTTCTGCGCTACTCTCTGAAAAAGCTTATGTATTTCTTGACAATTTCCTTCACATAGCCAACCTGACGCAAAGACAGCTCCGAAAAATGGGGGGCCGCGCTCTCGAGGTACAGTTTGGTCTGGTCCACCGCGTAGACTGAAATCTCCGTGTTGACATTGATCTTGGCGATTCCATGGCGGATGCACTCCAGAATGTCCCGCTCCGGGATGCCGGAACCGCCGTGGAGCACCAGGGGCATATTCAGTTTCTCATTGATGGCGTTTAGAATGTCGATCCGGATGTTGGGTTTTCCCTTGTACAGCCCGTGCACGGTTCCCACGGACACCGCCAGGGCGTCCACTCCCGTGCCATCCACAAACTGTTTCGCCGCCTCCGGGTCCGTGTATGCCTCCACATCCTCGGCGGAACCCTCGTGGGACCGCTCGCCCGCGGCCAGGCTTCCCAGCTCCGCCTCCACCGAAGCCCCGCAGGCGTGGGCCACCCGGCACACATCCAGGGTGTTTCGCAGATTCTCCTCAAATGGCAGGGCCGAGCCGTCGTACATCACGGAACCGAAACCGGCCTTTAAGGCCCGGTACACCACGTTCTGATCCTTGCAGTGGTCCAGGTGGAGGCAGACCGGAATGGATACTTCCTCCGACAGGCTCTTCGCCATGGCCGCCGCCGTCTCCACCGACATATTTGGCAGATACTTGGCTCCAAAGGCCAGGATCACAGGGGTATTAGTCTCAGCTCCGGCCTCCACAATCCCCTTAAAGGTCTCGAAATTGTATCCGTTAAAGGAACCCACCGCGTAGTAGTTTTTATACGCCTCATCCAAAATACATTTTAAATTTACCAGCATGTTTCATCCCTCCCGAATCTACTGTCTCACAGAAGCAAGCCACGCCTTAAATCCCTCGTCCTGAAGCACCTGGCGGTTGACGATGAACCGGCTGTCCCCCTCCTCCAGGAATTTTGCCACGTCCTCCATCAGCAGGAAGGGAGAGTTCGACAGGGCGTCCGCGGTGGTTCCCGCAATGTGGGTGGTCAGCGTCACGTTGTCCAGGGTCATAAACGGACTGTCCGCCGGAAGAGGCTCCGTGTAAAACACATCCAGGGCCGCGCCCATGATCTTCTTGTCCCCAAGGGCTTTCGCCAGCGCATCCTGGTCCACCAGCCCCGCGCGCCCCGTGTTGATAAAGTAAGCGGTGGGTTTCATCAGACCGATCTCATGCTCGCCGATCATCCCCTTGTTCTCGGATGTGAGGCGGGCGTGGACGGATACGAAATCGCTGTTCTTTAACAGCTCCTCCAGCTCCACCTTCTCGGCTCCCAGTTCTTTGATGGCCTCCTTTGGGGTGTACGGATCGTATACCACCACCTTCACATCGAAGCCCGAAAGCTTCTTCGCCACCAGCCGTCCGATGTGGCCGAAGCCCACCAGCCCAACGGTTCTGCCGTGCAGCTCCGGGACCACGTCGCTGTTGGTAAACGTCTTTCTCCACTCCCCGTTCCTGATTGCGAAATGGGCTCTGGCGATATTTCTGCACTCCGCCAGCATCATCCCCACCGCGAAGTCGGAAACCGCGTGGGCGTTGCGCCCCTGCACGTTGAACACCAGAATACCGCGCCTGGTAGCCTCCTCCACATTGACGTTTTCGAGTCCCGCTCTGGAAACGCCCACAATCCTGAGCTTCGGCATGGCGTCCATCACCTTGCTGGACACGGGCACGAACAGCCCCATGAGCGCCTGGGCGTCCTGCCCCTCCTTCAGGATGGTCTCATCCACGGTCTCGATCTCCGGCCCTCTCTTTTCCACCTCAAGGCGCCTGTACTGGAGCTGGCCCCAGTCCTTCTCCCAATCGTTCACCACAAGATCGCTGCCGTACCTTGCCATGTGCTTCTCCCAAGCCCTCTGAAACCCTGCTCCTCCGATCATCGCGTCGCCCAATAAAATTGCCTTCATAATGTTCCCCTTTCTTTTTTATGAGTAATTTTACTACTTTTAACTATTATTTAGTAGCATTTATGCTACTCATGAGATGAATATTACCCCTTTCCCTTTTGTCTGTCAATACGTTTCCGTGAATATTAACATAAAAATAGCGCCCACTGTTTTGTTAATACTATAATAAAACAGTATGGCGCTTCGTATTTTTTTATTCACATTTTATATTTTATTCTTGGCCACCGCCAGCCGGGAGCTGTGGATTTGAGGCAGAATGCCATCTCCCAGCGCGATCACGAGGCTGACGTAGAGAATGTCGATAACGACCATCTGGACAATCCGGGAGGTCATGGCGTCGGACCGGAACATGGTCTCCCTGGAGGAGCTGCACAATAGATACTCAGCCTGGTTGGCCAGGGTGGACTTGGCGTAGCTGGTCACCGCGCAGACCTGACACCGGCGCTCCCTGGCGATTGCCGCCATGTCCAGCACCTCCCGGCTCTCCCCCGAGTGGGAAAACAGGATGAGGAACGAGTCTTTGTCCAGGCCGGTGGCCAGAATGTTCATAATGTGGGGATCATTGCCGCAGACCGCGTTGAGTCCCAGCTTGATCAGCTTGTGGTAGAGATCCTGGGCGATAAAACCGGAGGCCCCCACGCCCGCCACCACGATCCGCCTGGCTCCGGCGATCTTCCCCACCACGTCCTTCACGCTGTCCGGGTCAATGATCTGGCGGCTGTCCGCGATGGAGGCCACGGTCGAGTGAATGATCTTTTCGATAATCTCGTCCTCCGTATCCTGAAATCCCACGTCGTCGTAAACAGTCTCCTGATTGTCTTTCGAGAGCTCCTGGGTCAAATTGATGCGGAACAGCTGGTATGAATTATAGTTCAGCTTATGCAGAAACCGGAGCACCGTGGTCTCACTGACCCGGCACGCGGCCGCGATTTCATTCAGCGTGTTCATCATGACTTTGTCCGGGTTCGTCAGAATATAGTCCGCCACGTCCTTCTGGGAACTGGATAATGTATTGTATTTCGTCCTGATTAAGGAAAAGATCTGGCCTTTCACGTTTTACCTCCTCGTGGGCTGGTAATTTTCTATTATATGAGTTGTATTTGCTTAATTATACCTTGTCATCTGCCGCCAGGCTGATGATAAGTGATGCGTTTCCTTGATTATACCTTGTCATCTGCCGCCAGGCTGATGATAAGTGATGCGTTTCCATAATTATACCATTTTTCCCCTCCCGGCACAACTGCCTGCCCCCGCCCATATACTATCATTACACTAAGACTGATAGAGGTGCACCTTTCATGGAAACTTATGAATATGACGACAACACGCCCTTTGAGCCGAACTCAGCGGACGCGGACAGCCGCATGGCGCGTTTTCCCGGCCCGACTCCCGTATATCCTGGTCCGACTCCCGTATATCCCGGCTTCGTGCCCAATGTTTCCCCCAACTACTGCCCCAACTGCAACTTCCGGCCGGGCAACAACATGATCTACTGGACCTGGCGTATATTTGGCCCCGGCGTCAACATGTTCCCCCAGTCCGCCCGGGTTCGTTTCTCCAACATGAGCTCCATCCGGGAGCCGCTGGACATCTACTTAAATTCCCGCCTTGTGCTGTCCAATTTAGATCCCAGAACCGCCTCCGGATTCCTTCAGATCATGCCCGGCACCTACCGGCTGACGGTTTACCGAAGCAGAGTTTTTGCCGCTCCGGTTATCAACACCAATATAACCTTCTTCCGCAACGGCACCTACCAGCTGACCATTCTCGGCACTTCCAACAACGCCCGCATACAGCTGTCCCAGATGTAACCGGGACGCGCAGCCAGTGGGAATGATTCCGTTCATTCCCGCTGGTTCAAGCCAGGGAAATGGTTCTGGCATATAGTTTCTCCGAGTCCTCCACGACTTTGATTCTGCCCTGAAGAATATGGTGCTGGATCCTGGCGGCATACCACCAGTCTCCCACCCCCAGGGGATCATACCCTAAAATGTCCCCGATCAGCCTGGCCTGCTTAACCGGCTTTCCGGTCAGCCGTTTCCAGATCAGAAAATCGTAGAAGTCCTCGGGCACGCCCGTCATTTCCCCATTGATCACCGCGCGCAGAGGGCTGTTGTCCTCCACCAGGCAGCTCCACGCGTTCGCGTACATACTCTGCTCTTCATGGGACAACCGGCGCTCGCAGGACAGGAAACCGGCAAATTCCTCCGGCCCGATCTCTCCCCAGTTCCGGTATCTCCTGATCACATTGCCGTACTGCCTGTACTCCGGCAGTTTGACCGTCCGCACATCGGCGCGCCGGTGGGACAGCCAGTTGCAGAGGAAGTAAAACCCGCAGCGGGAGTACGGGCTGTCGCTGTACCAGATTCTGACCGGCTCCCCCTGCCCGATGTATTCAGCTAACCGCTCCAGCTCCGCCGTGTACAGGTCCGCGGCTGCCTTAAGCTCGTCCGCATCCTCCTGTTTCCCCCACTGCTCCTGCCCGTACATCGCCCGGATCAGATCCCGGCGGTACTGTCCGTCCACCGGCTCTTTGATATCCCCGATGTCCAGCATAAAGCCCAGACAGATCACCTGCCCGGGATACCCCCCGATCCATGTCCCGGACCCTTCCTCCGTTTTTCCCAAACTCCGGACAACCGTGCCGCGGCCCTTGGCCATCTTCATGGATGCCGCTTCGCTCTCTCCAAACAATACCTCGATCATAGGTTTATCTCTCCCCTGACTTTATTTTCGCTCCTTCAACCATACACCGGATTCCATAAATTAGCAATCAGGAAATGCATTGGGCAGCCTCTTTTGGCATATCACGCAAAAAGCCAGCCGGTGCAGTCCCGTCTGGCTTAAACAATCACACATAATTCTCCGGCAGTGTTTAGAAACCGCCCCCTGTTAACTCTACGGCGGAGACCGGCGCATTTCCCAATCACTCCATTTCGGGTTTTTTGAAAATGCGGATGGTGTCCGTGTCGTTCAAATACCCCAGCAGCGAGAGTCCGATGGGAAACCCGAACAGCCCCAGCACTCCGAACAGCTGGGCTCCGGCGAACATGCTGACCAGGGTTACAACCGGGTGCAGGCCGATCTGGCTGCCCACGATTTTGGGTTCAATGATATTGCGGATCACGGTGATCACCAGATAGACCACCAACAGCCCGATGGCCAGCCGGGGATTCCCCATCACCGCGGTGATCACCATCCAAGGGATCATGATCCCGCCCGTGCCCAGCACCGGAAGAATATCGAACACCGCGATCACAAAGGCGATGAGCACCGAATTCTTCACTCCGATCAGCGTCAGACCCACGGCCAGCTCCACAAAGGTGATGGACATGATCAGCGCGTAGGAGCGGATGCACACAAACAGCGTTCCAACCACGTAGGATTGTATATTCAGGAAAATGCCCTTGGGCTTCTCCCCCATCTGCCGCAGGCAGAAGCCCGTCAGCTTGTCGTAATCCGCAGCGATAAAAAACGTGGTGATAATCATAAGGAGCAGCTCGATAAACAGCCCCGGAAGGGACGAGGCGATCCCGGAAATCCAGCCCACCGCATCCATGGAAAGGCTGGAAACCATCTGTCCCGCGGACTGGGCAAAATGCCCCTCCAGCTCCTCCATGGTCCCGATCAGAGACGGGTCCATGCGGAGCACTGTCTGTTCGATGCTGCTGAATACAGCCGCGAAAACCGGCTCAATGTAATGGCTGTAGATGGCCGGTAAATTTGAAAAAAGCACTCTCCCGCTGGAAAACAGCTTGATGAACAGCAGGGCGATCAGGGAACCTACGGTGCAGTAGAACAGGAGCACCGCGAAGATCGCCATGGCCTTCCGGGGCAGGCGCAGTCTTTTCGCCGCAAAGCAGATGGGCGTATTCAACAGGTACGCAATCACAAACGCCGCCACAAACGGCGTCAGCATCGGCAGGCCGTACCGCAGAATCACAAACGCGATCATCAGCCATATGGCGTAGTATAAAAAATTTATGATAAATGCTCTTCGCTCTTCTGTTTTCATCCGTCTATCTCCGCGCCCCTTTTGCCGCATGTCTCATCGATTCCCATTCCTCTTTTCCAATATATGTCTATGACTGCATTATATGGGATAATAGCTGCACGCACAAGGGAATCCCATAAAATTTAACAGACCTTTAACCACTCCCTCCCCTGCGGGCGATTGCGTACAATCCGAAAAAGCGGAGCTTTTGCCCCGCTTTTCCGCCCGCGCTCTGCCGCCCTGCGATCTAATAATATCCGGCGGTGGAGGGAAGCGTCACCGTGACCGCCTTCCCGGGATTAATGAATTTGATCTCGATCTTCATATCCGTGCTGGCGGTCTGACCGCCCGCTTCAAAGTCCATTTTCAGATCCAGGGATTCCCGCGTGACATAACCGCTGGAGTCCACATAAACGGTTCCATAAAGCAGCTTCATGTCAATGTTGGAATCCGACAGGCCGAGCTGGTCGTTAAAATTCTGGATCAGGCTGCCAGCGCTGGAGGGATCGCAGCTGAAGGAATATACTTTGGAGCCGTTCTTCTCCGTCCGGACCTTTAAATCCTTAAAACTGTCGGAACGATCCAGCCAGCCGGCGTTGGTGTTGCTTTCAAACACCTCCATTACCTCGGATGCCTCCGCCTCAAGTTTTATCTTCTCCCCATCTAAATCCAGGTAATAATAACCGTTGGTATAAAATGCGCTCATATCTGTCGACTGCTCCGCCATCTCCATATGAGTGCTTGTCAGATATTTCATGCTGCTTTTGCCCATGTCCTGCCCCTTGACCTTGACGATCATGAGCAGCTTGACGCTCTCATCCCCCGCCTTCAGTCCAAGATCTACAGCGGTCTGGACTTCCACGCTGGTCAGGTCCTGGGTTTTCCGGCCCGCATCCGCAAGGGCCTTTTTGTCCGCCTTGGTCGCCGTCCGGGACTCGCCGGCAGAACCGGCTGCGGAGGTGGACCTGGCGGCCGAGCTGCTCTCCTTCGCATTCTGTTTGAGATACGCGGTGGTGCCGCCATAGGATACCATACTCACGGAACATGTTATCACAAGCGCCGCTGTCATTAACCGGTTCAGCTTTTTCATATTGGTTCCTCCATTCTATGTGGAATCAGAATATATTTCCAGGTAAAATCATAAGATAATTGTATCATTTTTACAATTTATTGTCCATTAAAACGGGAAATTTATATTCTGCTCAACATTCGGTCCGCGGCCTGATTTCCAGCGCAGAACGGACGCTTGTATTTCCCCCGCATTCTGCTACAATGGAATCAGATATCAATACCGAAAAAGGAGGTCAATCAATGCTTGAATTAGCCGAATGGCTGGACAGCCTGCTGCAGGAGCCCCTTCCCCGGGACATCGCCGCGGTAAATTTTAATCTCTACGACGACGGGGACCACTGCTGGTCCGCGGAATTCATCGGCGCGGGCAGCTTTGACGCCGACGACCCGGACTGGGCCTGCGACGAGGTGTACGCCGCAAGAGACAGCCTGCTGTGCTGGGAGCAGAACGCTTCCTGGGAGCAGGTCCTGGAGGACTTTGTCGCACAGCTGGAAGCCTATCTGGAAAACGGCCGCTTCAAGGACCAGTTAAAATCCTTCCAGGGCCTTGGCGCCGGGTTCGTGGACGGGGACATTGTGCTGGTGGACTTCGAGCAGGACGAGGGGTGAGGCGGGAATTTTCCCGCCTATTCGTTATTCGTCTGCGGACGTCAGGTCCACTCCGTACACTCCATTATATAGTGCTCCCATAAACTCCCCTCCCACTCGCTTCAGGCATCCCATAAAATATCCCAGGGACTCCGGTATATAGGAGCCCTTTTTATATGCCGCCACCCAGGTGCGTGCGCACCCTTTTTTCCCAATTTGAAACAAGGGCGGGGCCTGCTTAAAATGGACGTTTTTCAACCCCAGCTCACTGACAAAGGAAAATCCCATGCCCTGGGCGGTGAGACGGTAGGCTGTCTGAACCGCCCCCGTCACCATAATGATTTTGGGCGTGACATTATAGAAATTCAATACCTGCCGTGTCATAATCCCCATGCTCAGCTCCTCGCGCATAAGAATAAATGGTTCCCCGTCCAATTCCTTCAATGCATCCTCCTCCAACACGGTATAGGGTCTCCCCTCCCACATTTTCATCTCCTTCGGTCGCTCGGATGGAACGGCCGAAATCGCCAACGGATGGCCGGGCGGAGCTGCCAGCAGCACCTGCTCATCAAAAATAAACTCGTACTGGACATCATCCGGGTAGGTGGGACGGCTGAACACCCCCAGGTCAATCTTCCCCTCCTGCACCAGCTCCAACAGCTGATTGGAATTCTTTTCCACCAGAGAGACCGTAATCTTGGGATAGCGTTTTTGAAATACTGGAAGGACGTAAGGCAACAAAAAAGTACCTGCCGATGACGGCACACCGATCGTCAGCGTCCCCGCGCTGCCTGAAATAATGTCCTGCATGCTTCCCTTAAGCTCAGTCTCCAAATCCAGAATCCTCCTTGCGTACTCCAGGTATCTTTCACCGGCAAATGTCAGCTTAATGGGATAGGAGGTACGGTTAAAAAAACTGGTGTCATACTGCTTTTCCAAATTATTCAAAAATTTACTTAAATAGGGTTGGGAAATATACAGCTCCTCCGCAGCCTTGGTAATGCTTTGGTGTTTTGCGATTGTTGCGATGTAGTGGTAGTCGTTAAAATGCATCTTTATTCCTTTCTTGTTATGAAATTCATCCTTTTTTCGTATTAGACAGCCAACATTACTCTTTATTATAATGATGTCAGAACAAGTATCCGGTTCGGCGCGGTCTTGGCCGGGAATGTCCCCCTGCCATCATATCTTTTTAGTTATGATATTATATCCACGCTGGACCCGTGTCAAGAGAGGAGTAAAAATGGATCACACAAAACAGTTAGAGGAAGCATTCCGCTACGTGGACCAGCACTTCGACAATATGTTGGGAGAAGTACAGACCGCCTGCTCCTTCCGCAGCGTAGCCTCCGACAAGGCCGGAATTGAGGGCGCTGCCTCGTACATTCTGCAAAAAATGGAGCAGCTGGGCCTTGAGGTCCGGCGTTACGAGGTAGAACACGGGAATCCCGTGCTGATGGGACAAAAACAGGGGGATACAGACAAAACCCTTTTCTTCTACCATCACTACGACGTGGTCTCCGAGGGAGCGGTGGACCGCTGGTTATCGCCGCCATTTGAACCAGCCGTCCGGGACGGGCGCATCTGGGGCAGAGGCGTCTCAGACAACAAGGGGGCTCTGTTCTGCAGGCTCCACGCCCTCCAAGCGGTTCTGGCCGCCTGCGGCCGCCTGCCGGTGAATGTTAAGGTCTTTGCCGAGGGAGACGAGGAGTGCCTGAGCACCTCACTAAAAGCCCTGATCCGCAGAGAACCGGAGACCTTTCGGGAAATGTGCCGTGCGGACGCCATCATCTGGGAGAACAGCCGTAACGACGAAAAGGACCGTCCCTGGGCCAGCTTTGGGGTGGGCGGTTCCTTTGGCATTAATCTGTCCGTGCAATCCATCCGCGAGGACGCCCACTCCCGCATGGGTGTGATGCTGCCCAACGCCGCCTGGCGTCTGGTCTGGGCTCTGGCTTCCCTGAAAAATGAACAGGAGGAAATCCTCATTGATGGCTTCTACAACGATGTTGCCCCGGTCACAGAGGCTGACCGGAGAATTCTGGAAACCTTTCCCTACGAGGAGGAGGACGTAAAGAAGCGATACGGCATCGATCATTTTCTTCTAAACAAGACGGGTTATGAACTGAAAGAGCGCATTTACACCCAGCCCTCCCTGACCATCTGCGGCATCGACGCAGGTGAGTCCGCCCACGGCTTCCGAGGAATCGTCCCCAGCCGGGCCAGGGCGCGGTTGAGCTGCCGCCTGATGATGAACCAACGGGCAGAAGAGGTGGCCGCATTGATCGAGAAGCATATGAAAACTCACGGCTTTGAGGATATTTCCGTGGAGATCGACGGCTGTGTGTCCCCGGTCAGAACCCCGGTGGACATTCCGCTTAAGGAGGCTTTAACCCGTGCGGCGGCTTTGGTCTACGAAAAGCCTCTGGTGATCGAGCTGGCCCAGCTGGGCGGCGGCCCCGCCGGACTGTTCCGTGAAGCCTGGCCGGATATCCCCATCGCCGGTATCGGTCCCGCCAACACCGGTTCCTCCCACCACGCCCCCAACGAGAACATTACCCTGGAACATTATAAAAACGCCGTGAAAATGGTGATTGCACTGCTGTTTACATACTGATCAAACGGAGGTACGCCATGAAGGAGAACAATCAAAACACCTTAACAACCGGAAACCGCTTTCTGATGGATATGCCCACCGCCTGGTTTATGATCCTCTCCCTGATTATCGTGGGCGCAGGCTTTCTTGGGAAACTGCCCACGTCTATGGTGGGCGGCTTCGCCCTGTTCATGTCTTTAGGTTATCTGATCCGCTTCATCTACTGGAAGGTCCCCCTGATAAAAAACACTTTGGGGCTGGCCTCCATCGGCCTGACCTGCGCTATAATCAAGCACTTTGGCCTGTGGCCGGAGAATATTGTGGAGACCATGACCAATTTCATCCAGGGCGACACGGATTTTCTCTCCTGGTTTATCGCCGCTCTGATCACCGGCAGTATCCTTGGGATGAACCGGGAGCTGCTGATCAAGGCGGGCATCCGCTACTTCGTACCGATCACTGGCGGTCTGATTTTCGCCTATCTGCTGGGTGGCCTGGTGGGACAGGCATTTGGAATGTCCTTTAAAGATACAATCTTTTATATCGCAGGGCCCATCATGGGCGGCGGCACCGGCGCGGGAGCCGTGCCCATGTCCGAGATGTATTCTGAGGCTATGGGGCTGGCCACGGATGTCACCTTTGCCAAAATCTACCCCTCAGTCACCATCGGCAACTGGCTGGCGATCTTTGGCGCCATTTTTCTGAATATCCTGGGCAAAAAAGCGCCCAAGCTCACCGGTAACGGCGCGCTGATGCAGGGCTATAGTGTGGAGGAGAGCAAAGCCAGCTACCATTACAATATGACAATGAACGACCTGGGCACAGGCCTTATGCTCACTATGACCTTTTTCATCCTTGGCCGCGTCCTAAACGGCGTATGTCCCATAGTGCACGCCTACGCCTGGACCATCATCTCTGTGGCGATCTGTAAGATTTCCGGTATTCTGCCCCAGCGTATGGAGTATTCCGCAGTCAAGTGGTACGACTTCGCCCAGGGCACCTTCACAGTTCCCCTGTCCGCCGGAATCGGCATCGCCATGCTCAACCTCCAGGCAATGCTGGACATCCTGTCCCCGGGCTTCGTCATCATCGCCACCGCAGTGGTTTTGGGGGCTATCATCGGCGCGGGCCTGATCGGCATGCTGGTCAAGTTCTACTTCGTAGAATCCGCGGTGACCGCAGGCCTGTGTATGGCCAACGCGGGTGGAAACGGTGACGTTATGGTACTCTCCTCCTGCGACCGTATGAACCTGATGTCCTTTGCCCAGATCAGTTCCCGCATCGGCGGAGCGCTGGTGCTGGTGGTTCAGAGTGTCTTATTGGGAATATTGTTATAGAGACTCCTTAAAGAACGGCCGAACAGGCCAGGCCCCGGATCTGATTCATTCCGGGGCCTGTTCCGGGTACCGGTGTCTCGTTCCTGGTCCACCGCTCATTCCACGTCCTGCCACTCACGTCTCTCCCTCATAAAATCCTGGAAACACCTCCACCTCCGTCCCCTTCCCTCCAAACTCCCTTCGGATCAACTCCAGCAGCGCCCGCTCCGGCTCGCTGACCACCGCGTCCCGGCCCAGCATGGCGCAGACCATCCAGCCGATGCCTCCAGCGGACAATGCGTAGGTTTTCAGTCCCTCCGGCCGCGCCGACTGCTCCACAATATCCATGGGCAGCACCGCGACCCCCACGCCCGCACCGGCCAGGGTGTAGAGGGCGTTATTTCCGCCCACTCTCATGCGCACATCCGGATCAATGTGGTAGTATTCCATCAAAAGCTTCAGCATCCTTCCCAGCCCCGACCGCTCGGAAGGCAGGATCAGGGGCAGCCCGGACAGCGCTTCTATTTTCAGAGCGGAAGCGTTTTCCCCACAAAGCTGCTCCGGTCCCACCAGACCGTCCGCCGCCGCGGCCACCAGCTCCTCCACAAACAAATCCTCGTACCGGAATCTGGGGTCCTGATCCACCTTTGAAAGAATACAAAGATCCAGCTCCCCGCGGTAAAGCTGCTCTTTCATATCCTCCGCGTTTGCAGAGGAATAGTGGAGTTTGATGTTGGGGAACATCCGGCGGTACTCCCGGATAATCCTGGGCAGTATCTGGGCCGAACGGTTGTGGGGGATTCCGATGTACAGGTCCCCGGCATACCCCTTGGCCGCATCCATGCAGACCTTCTGCAGGTTGCGGTAAATGCGCCTCATCTCCCGTGCCGCCTCCACATACTGCTTCCCCGCGTAGGTCAGCTCCAAAGGATAGCTGCCCCGGTCGAACAGCTTCGTCTCAAATTCCTTCTCCGCCCTGGCCACTGCGTGGCTCATGGTGGGCTGGGACACGCACATCTGTCTGGCTGCCTCCGAGATACTTCCGGTCCTCGCCACCGCCAGAATCTGCTCTATCTGGTAAAAATCCATCGCGTTCCTCTCCCCTCAGATTTGTGCCCGAATCCTTCTTCAGCACATCTCATTCATTTTCATGCATATAGTTATAGTATAATATTCATTTTACAACATGTAAATACTGTGTTTTAATTTAATTAACAAATCATCGGAACATCACATGAAATGGAAAGGAGTACGGCTTTATGGAATTTAAGGTTGTCACAATCAGCGCCGCCACCCCCTACGAGCGCGGCGTCCAGCACGGACAGGCGGCCAGGGACTTGATTGAACGGGGGATCGCACGATACCAGGAGCATTTTCTAAAATCAGAGCAGGCCCCCTGGAGCCTGGTTCGTCAGAAGGCCATGGGCTTTGTCCCCTTCCTGGAGCGGGAGTACGAAGATCTTTTGGAGGAAATCAGAGGAATCGCAGGCGGCTCCGGAGTGGATTTTGAGGACATGATGGTCTTAAACACCCGCTATGAACTGTTAAAATTCCCCATCCAGGAGTGCACTACCTTTGCGGTCCTGCCTGAAGCCTCCGCCGACCACCACACCTACCTGGGCATGAACTGGGACAACGTGGGCTGGATGAGGGACAGCTCCCTGCTCCTTAAGGTGGACGAGCAGAACGGCACCCGGTATTTCTGTATGACCGAGGCCGGACAGCTGATCCGACACGGCTTCAACAACCACGGCGTGGCGGTGGTCACCAACAACCTGCTGAGCACCGGCGACACGGACCAGCCGGGAGTTCCCACCAATTTCATGCGCCGCCGGATTCTGACCAGCAAAACGCTGGAGGAAGCCGTCCAGTCGGTACGGAATGCGCCCAGGGCCGTTTCCTGTAATCTGATGGCGGCCAGCGCGGAGGGGAATGCGGTCGATATGGAGGTGAATCCGGTCCGGCTGAGTGAGCTTCACCCGACCGGTGGCATTTTAACCCATGCCAACCACTTTGCCACCAACCGGGATATCTGCCGGAGCAAAGGCGGGAACTTCCGCGACGTGCGCCTGTATTCCCTCCTGGAACAGCGCCGCGGCTCCATCGATCCCGCGTTTATCACACACTGCCTGAAGGACCATTACAAGGCCGACCCGGCCAGCCATGAAGCGATCTGCAAGCACACCCCCCAGGCGGGCGAGAGCGTTGGGCAGAACCCGGCCTCCTGCTCCGTCACCATCGCCTCCCAGATTTACGATCTTGACGCACGGGAAGCCCTGGTGTGCTGCGGAAATCCATGTACCGGAAGCTACACAAAATACACGCTCTGATTTTACAAGGAGGATAACGTATGCTGAATACAATTTTATGCATCCTGATCTCTATCGCATTTGTGTATATCCTGGCAAATCCCAAAGTCCCCAATTCTCTCCTGTTTTTACTGCTTGCCCCGATTCTCATTCTGACTCATGTTCTCGACGCGGCCACAGTCTGGGGATTTTTCGCCAACAACAGCCTGCACCTTGTCATGATCATCAGCGTCTACGCCTCTCTGATGGCGGTATCCGGCTTTGACGAGCAGATCGGCGAGACCTTTGAACGTATGACGCGGAATATCCATGGAAAAAATCGCGAGAGGGGTCTGTTTGGAATCATTTTTGTGCTGGCGGCCCTGTGCTCCACAATCATGGCCAATTCCAGCGTAACCATGGCTATGGTGCCCGCTCTCTACGGTATTTCCCGAAGAATGAAAATCAGCCGGTCCAAGCTTGTGCTCTTTGTAATCTACGCCTCCACCCTGGGCGGAGCCTGTACGCTGATCGGCACGGACACCAACATTTTCGCCAACGCGGCGCTGGAGGAGGCGGGCATCACGCCCTTCGCCATGTTCGACTTCGCCTGGGTCGGGATTCCCATCGCAATTCTGGGCGGCATTTACATGGTCATGTTCCACCATCTGAATAAATCCTACGACGACCTGGAGGATGCCGACAGCTCCATGCCCGCTCCCAAGGAGCGGACCGATGACATGGCGCGGGTTATGAAACGCCAGCAGACCGGTATTTTCCTGGGCTTCTTTTCCTTTATCCTGATCCTGCTCTTAAACAGCTTTGATTTTTTCAAGGCGCTGGACATCAACGCCTACGCCTATGGGTATCTGACCATCGGCCTGCTGTATGGATTCAAATGTTTTTCCTGGAAGGAAGTGCTCCACGGCTTTAACTTCGAGCGTATGTTTATGATCGTGGGACTTCTGGCTGTCATCAAGATGATCACTAACAGCAGTCTGGGAAACTGGATCGGCGCGCTGCTGGAGCAGAGCATCGGCGGCAGCACCAGTATGTACTTCATCTTCACCGTGCTGTTTATCGTGACGGTGATCATCACCCAGTTTATGAATAACATGGCGGCCTGCGGCGTGATTTCCCCCATCGCCATCACCATCGCCGGAACTCTGGGCGCCGACCCGCGGGCCTTTATCATGGCCATCGCCATTGCCGCCGGATGCGGTTACATGACGCCCTTTGCCTCGGGCACGAACCAAAGAATGTCCGTGTTCGCAAAGTCTACCATTGTGGACTACATGCGCTATGGCTGGCCTCTGATTATCATCACCTACCTATGTGCGCTGTTAATATTACCGCACGTTTTCCCATTTTTTTGATCCCCTATTTTAAGCAAGGCCGCCGCACAAACTTCTGTGGGGCGGTCCTGTTTTCAACCAAACAGCCCAGACGCCCCTTGGTTCTGTCGATTTGCAATTTACAATCGCTCCCCCGCCTTATAACCCCCTCCAAAATGCACAAAGCTTTTTTCCAATTTTTATAAATTTTGTGCACACTTTTTTCTCCCCCTGTGTTATTATAATAGTGTAACCCCCCAATACATTATATAGTTTTTGCTACACCCCATAAGAAACGAAATACCTTCTCCTTGAGAAATGACCAGCTCCCCCGGCTGGTCATTCTCTTTGTCTGAAAAAATGCCTGGCGTGGTGTTTAACCCGCACTTATCCCCAACCTCCCCGTCCATTTTCCCAATTTATCGCAAACCATGTGGATAACTCTGTGGATGTCCTGGGGATAGCCTGTGGACAGTCCAATGCAATCGCCGCCAGGCTGCGCCAGCGGCCCATCACATGCAAACAAGAGCGCCGGAATTCCGGCGCCCTGCCAATCTCATGGATCCCGCTATTGATTTCCTTCCACCACAACCATCTCCTCCGCCCTCAGGGCTTCCCCAATCCAGGCCACGAATTTGGTGTAAAAATCGAACACCGTGTCATCGAACCGTACAAGGCCCATCCCCCTCTCGATCTGCCGGATCACCTCTTCCCACTGTTCCCTGGAAATCCGGTTGTCCCAGCACACGTCGAAATCCGGCTGGACCGCCCGCAGGTACGGCAGCAGCAGCCTGCTGTAATCCGTCTCATAGACGGTCAGCGGATCGCCGCAGGTATCGTAATAATCCCCTGGACAAGCATCCGCCGGGGACGGATAAAAATTCAGGCAAATGACCTCATCGGCCTTTGAAAAACAGCGAAGCACCATAGAACCACCCCCTCCTTTTTCCGCCCGTTTCCAATCAATTCCTGCCAAAACCGCGGACAGCGGACCGATTGAAATTGACAAATTCAATATTTGCTATAAACTATGTAGATAGAAATCATTTGCAAAAGGAGAATCCAAACTATGAAAATCCGCCTGGTAGCCTCCGACATGGACGGCACGCTCTTAGACCCGCTCTCCCACATCTCGGAAGAAAATGCAAACGCAATCCGGGAGCTGCAGCAAAGCGGCGCAGAGTTTGTGATCTGCAGCGGCAGAGCATACTCCGGCGCCCACCCCATCGTAAGCGGAGCGGGCATCCGCTGCAGCTATATCTGTCTGAGCGGAGCCATGATCTGCACGGAGGACGGAAAAGCCCGCACCTCCATTCCCCTCACCCCTGGAAATCTGGCGGATATCGACCGGATTTTAACGGACGCCGGAATCTTCATGGACATCATGACCTCCAACGGGGTCTACTGCACCTTCCCCCGCGAGGAACGGCTTCAGCGAATCTACCGGTTCTTTGACGACGGCTCCCTGGCCGCCGGACAGCCCTCTGCCGCGCTGGAGCAGGCGGTAAGCCGGTTCGCTTCCGCATTCACCTTCGTCGGTTCCCTGGCCGATGTGCCCTCCGGGACCGTTATCTACAAGATCGGCAGCACCGAAATCCCCGCCGAAACCGTAGTCCGCCTCAAAGAGCGCTTCTCGGCCTGCCCGGACATCGCCACCGCCTCCACCTTCCCCACGGACATCGAGCTGACCAACGTCCGCGCCCAGAAGGGACTGGCCTTAAAAGCCTACGCCAGGGAACGCGGCATCCTCCCCGAAGAGATCATGGTCCTGGGCGACAGCGACAACGACCTGTCCATGTTCACCCCGGAATTCGGCTGGACCGTAGCCATGGGCAACGCCCAGGACTGCCTGAAAGCCGTAGCCAAATATGAGACCAAGAGCAACCGTGAGGACGGCGTAGCCTTCGCCATCCGCAAATACGCACTGTAACAGCCCTTCACAGCCCGGCCGCCTCAAACCCTCCGTTATGCCCTTCCTTGGCCCGGTACAGCGCCTCATCCGCCGCCTTAGCCAGGGCAGCGTAGGAATCTCCCCTGCGGGCGGCCACCGCACCGGCGGACAGCGTGATGGACGGCATGTTCCGCCTGGCCGCCTCCGCTTTCAGCGTCTGGTTGATATCCTCCACAATCCGCTGTGCCACCGAGAAATCCGCCGTATTGGCGATAAAGATCGAAAATTCATCTCCGTGCAGCCGGGAGGCCAGGTCCACCGTGCGGATCCGTCCGATCATCATCTGAGCCGTCAGCTTGATCACCTCGTCCCCGACCATATGACCGTAATTGTCGTTGACCGCCTTAAAGTGGTCTCCGTCCATCATGATCAGAATTCCGCAATCCCCCGGCTCCATGGCCTCCAGCGCGTCCGTCACGCCGTTCTCAAAGGATTTAAAATTCATCAGCCCCGTCAGATGATCGATGGCCGCCGCCTTCTGAGCCGCCATCAGAGCGATCTCCAGGCGTTTCTGCGTCTGCCCCAGCTGGACATAGGCTTCCCGCAGCTCCTGATTCTTCTGCCATTGAACGGCCCGCCCGATCCCATAGATCAGAAACAGTTCTACCAGCAGCAACGGCACCAGCCAGACGGAGACCGTGGCCTTGAGCATGGACGCGGTGGGGACCAGGATCAGCGTGTGTAAGGACTGGCCCCGGTGCAGATAGCCGTAGCAGCTCCTTCCCCCCGCATTCACCCTGAGAACCGTCCCGTCCTGCCCGAGCAGATCTGAAACGCCGCCCCCGAGGCTTCTGTGGAAATGGTCAAATGCCAATGCGGCTTCCACCCGGGCTTTCAGCTTCTCCAACTGCCCGTCCAGCGCCCCCGACTCCTCCGCGGCCGCAAGCGCGGCTTTTGCCTCCTCTATGGATCGCCCGGTCTCCTCCGGCGATGCGTAGAGGCTGCCGCCCAGGTAATCCTCATTCAGGCTTCCAATTACCGTTCCGTTGTCGTCAAATACCAGCAGTTCTTCATTCTCATAGGCCTGCAGGGAGCGGACCGCCTCCTGGATATCGCCCAGGCGTATGTCGTAGGCGAACACCGTCTCACCGTCGGGCTGGAGCTGGGAGACGGTGGAAAGGATATAGTGGTTGGCGTAGCTCATATAGGGCGGCGTAAACACAATCCGTCCGGCCCCCGCCGCCGCATCCCGGTACCAGGGCCGCTCCGTCACGTCGTAGCCGGTGCCCTCGTACATGGAATAGGGGGTATCCCAGCTGTAGAGATAGCGGCCCTCGTAATACATGTAAAGCCCGTCAAAGGTATCCCCCTCAATCTCCAGCAGCCGGGAATCCGCCTGTTTCAGATAATCCCAAATTTCATCTGGGTCCGGATGATCCTTTATCTGCCCGGCCAGCATATGAGCGAACAATTTGAAGGAGTGCACATAGTTTTCCATCACTGCCTCCACCTGGCTGACCGCCTCCCGGCCGTGCCCGGACAGGCTTCTGTCGATCCAAAGGGACTCTCTCCTGCCGATCAGCAGAATGACCATCAGATTCGCCGCCAGGAAAAATATCTCACAGCCGATTCTAAAACTCTTTTTACCCCCACGTTTCATCCGCCCGTACCCCCACAGCCCGCACTGCGCTTTTCTCCCAATTTATTTCCATTTTATCACAGGGGTATGATTATTTCAACGGGTCCAAAATCGGAAAAAGCCTGCGGGAACCAACCCACAGGCATTTTCCATACAAGGACCGGCGGCACGCCTACTGCGCGCTCCCGCCGTCCTCCAGCATCTTGATATCCATATCCTTCGGCAGCACCAGGCTTAAGAACACCGCCACCACAAACACCACCGCCACCACGTTGGCAGAGAACACCGACTGCACCAGGGGCGGGAAGATATCCCAGATTCCGATCTCGCTGGCCGTGGTAAAGCCGATACCGATGGACAGGGACAGGGAGGCGATCACGATGTTGCGCTGTGAAAAGCCGCACTTGGCGATCATCTGGATTCCGGAGGTCAAAATGGAACCGAACATCATAATCGTACAGCCACCCAGAACCGACTGGGGCAGGGAAGCGAAAAAGTTTCCCACAGGCGGCAGCAGTCCGGCCAGAATCATACAGGCCGCTCCCGTCATGATCGTGAACCGGTTGACCACCTTTGTCATGGCGATCAGGCCCACGTTCTGGGAGAAGGAGGTCACAGGCGGGCAGCCGAACAGGGTGGACATGGCCGAGGCATAACCGTCGCAGGCCAGGGACCCTGAAATCTCCTTGCCGGTGATTTCCCGGTTCAAGCCGCCGGACACCAGCGCCGAGGTATCTCCGATGGTCTCAGCCGCGGACACCAGGAAAATGATACAGGCCGAGATAATCGCTCCGGCGTGGAACTCCGGCATAAAGGGCAGAAGCTTTGGAAAGGCGATCACGCCGCCGGACATGATCAGGCTTAAATCCACCTTCCCCATGACAATAGCCAGCGCGTAACCCACGATCAGTCCGGCCAGCACGGAGAGCTGCTTTAAATACCCTTTCGCAAAGATATTCCACAGCAGGCAGGTGAGCAGTGTGATCGTGCCCAGGATCAGGTTCTGGGCGGAGCCGAAATCCTCCGCGTAACCGCCGCCGAAGGACCGCGTGCCCACCGTAAAGAGGGAAAATCCGATGGCCGTCACCACCGAGGCCGCCACGATGGGCGTGATGATTTTGCGCCAGTATTTTGCCAGCAGACCCAGCGTTCCCTCGAAGAGGCCGCCCACCAGCACCGCTCCCACCACAGCCGGATAACCGTAGTTGGCGGCGATGGTGCTGAGCACGGTGACAAAGGTAAAGCTGACGCCCATGACCACCGGCAGCCTGGAACCGATTCTCCAGATCGGATACAGCTGAATCAGCGTGGCGATACCCGCGACGAACATGGCGTTCTGAAGCAGAATCGCGGTCTGGGCCTGGCTCAGCGCGGGCTGGGCCGCCCCGGCGATAATGGTGATCGGCGCCAGGTTCGAGACGAACATGGCCAAGATATGCTGGAGTCCGAAGGGAATCGCTTTCCCCAGCGGCACTCTGCCCTCCAGCCGGTAGATGTTATTGATACTGCAATTCGCATTGCTGTTCATGATTTACTACCCCCTGATTTTGTTTTTTCCATTCAACGGGCCGCTTAGGCTGCTTGCGGCCCCTGTCGTTTCCGGCTTACGCCTCCTCCGGATGGCTGGTCCGGTAAACCTCCTCCACAATCCGCTCCATGGCGTTTAAGATATTCTCATACCCCGTGCACCGGCACAGATGGCCGGAAATCAGTTTCTTAAGCTCCTCCCGGTTGTACTTCTTGCCCGTGCCAACGATCTCCACCGCGCTCATGATCAGGCCAGGCGTACAGAATCCGCACTGTACCGCCGCCTCCTCGATAAAGGCCTTCTGGATGGGGGAAAGCTCCCCGTTCGGCCCCTTTAAGCCCTCCACGGTCATCACGCTCTTTCCGTCCGCCCACATGGTCAGATAGATGCAGCTGTCAATGGCTTCCCCGTTCACCAGAACGGTACACGCGCCGCACTCTCCCACCTCGCAGCCCTTCTTCACGCTGGTCAGACCCAGGCGGTTGCGCAGGGTGTCCAACAGGGACTCCCGCTCATCCACCGCCAGCTCCACTTCCTTGCCGTTTACTTTCATATGTACGATGTTAAGCATTGACCTCACCTCCCGCTTTTCTTACTGCCTCATAAAATGCACGCTTTGCCAGCTCCTCAATGAGCTGTAAACGAAATTCCTTGGACGCTCTCCAGGAAGAACGTGGATTCACCTCGTCCAGGGCCGCCTTGGCAAATGCCGCCACGGCCTCCTGATCCGCAACCGCGCAGCCCTTTAAGCCTTCCTCCGCCTTCCGGCAGCGCAGAGGCGTGGGGCCGGCCACTCCGTAGCCCAGGCGCACGTCCTCCACATGCGTTTTGTCCTCCGACAGCTTCACCCGCACCGCGCAGCCCAGGGTGGCGATCTCCATAGCCTTGCGCTTGCCGTACTTGATATAATGTCCGGCCCATCCCTCATAGCTCTCCCTGGGAATCAGGAAATACTTACAGACCTCGGTGCGCTCCCGCACGGTCCGGCCGGGGCCTGTGTAAAACCCGCTTACCGGAACCCGGCGCTCTCCCTCCGGTCCCTCCAGGACCGCCACTGCCTCCAGCGTCCACATGGTGGAGGCGGAGTCCGCCGAGGTTGCGCCGTTACAGATATTCCCGCCGATGGTGCCGGTGTTGCGGATCTGGGGTCCGCCCACCTGGTCCACCGCCTCCCCCAGCATGGGGATGTATTTCTGGATCAGCGGATCGTTGGTGATGTGGGAGAACGATGTGCCCGCACCGATCCACAGATCGCCGTTTTCCAGCAGCTTCACGCCTTTGAGTTCCTGAAGATTGTGGATGGAAACCACGGAGCGGCCCGCATCCTTGCCCTCCCGCACCCGGATCAGCACGTCCGTACCGCCGCTTATGATCTCGGCATCCGGATCCTTCACAAGGGCGTCCACGGCGTCCGCAACGCTCTTTGCCTCGTAAAATGATTTGATGTCAAACATAGAACCTTCTCCTTATATCAGACCTTTTTCTTTGAATTTTGCAATCAGCCGCTGGGCTGTCATGGGTGTCATATTCATATGTACGCCGGTGGCGTTTAAAATCGCGTTCCGAATGGCCGGAGCCACGGGAATAGCCGGCGGCTCTCCCAGGGATTTGTTTCCGTAAGGGCCGGTGGGGTCATCCAGCTGGATAAACCGCACGTTCAGCTCCGGGGTATCCATGGCCGTGGGAATCTTGTAATCCAACAGGTTGTTGTTCAGAGTCTTTCCGGTCTTCTCATCCACCAGAAGCTCCTCCGAAAGCCCGTAACCCAGTCCCATGCTCATGCCGCCGTGAACCTGCGCGGCCGCGGTCTTGGGATTGATCAGCACGCCGGAGTCGTGGACGTTGACGATGTCCTTCACCGTCACCAGGCCAAGGGGCATATCCACCTCGACCTCCACGAAGCAGCAGCCGGAGGAGAAGGTGTTGTCCTTGCAGTGGTTGGTGACCTCCGCCGTGATGTGCACGGAACGGTCCAGGGAATAGAAGGCGGTGTCCGCCACCACGGCCACGTCAAAGAGCACCGGATCCCCGCCGCTCACCACGACCTTGCTGTCCACAATGTCCAGCATCTCCGCAGTCACGTCCTCGTCCGCTCCAAGCCCCAGGGCCTCGCGCAGCCTGCCCGCGGCCTCCTTCACCTGGTCCGCGTAAACGGTCTTGGACAGGTCGGTCAGGTCGTGATTCAGCATGTAGCCCGCGTACTCCAGAATCTTGCCGCGAAACTCCTCCCCGCACTTTTTGCAGGCCATGCCGGAAACGTAGGTCTGGCGGGATGCGTAAGCGCCCGTGTCAAAGGGGGTGGTGTCCGTGTCCTGGGTGGACACGATGTAAACCTTGTCAAAGGAAATGCCCGTGGTCTCGGAAGCCATCTGGGAGAACACGGTGTCAGCGCCCTGTCCGATCTCGGTAGCGCCCATGCACAGCTGCATGGAGCCGTCCTGGTTCAGCACCATCCGGGCGGAGCTGGTCTCCAGGGAAATGGGGTGCACGCCCGTCTTATAACAGAAAATCGCCATACCCACGCCTTTTCGCACCGGGCCGGTCTGATTGCGGTATTGTTTCCACTTTTCATCCCAGCGGATGTATGATTTTCCTTCCTCGATACACCGCTTCAGACCGTAGGAGTGGAAGGTGATCCCGTTGGCCGGGTCCACAAACCCCTCCTCCATGCAGTTTTTCAGCCGGAACTCGCAGGGATCCATGCCGATCCGATCCGCCAGATCGTCGGTGAGGCATTCCGCAAACCAGACGGCCTGGGGGATGCCGTAACCTCTCATGGCTCCCGCGGTGGGCGACGAGGTGTAGACGGTCCAGCAGTCCACCTCACAGCCCAGCTCATCCCGGTACAGGTCCTTGAACACGTTGCCGCAGTTGGCGCAGATGGCGTGGCCGTGGGAGGCGTAAGCGCCGTTGTTGGCGAACGCATCGATCTTCCTGGCCAGTATGCGCCCGTCCTTTGTCATCAGGCCCTTACATTTTCCCTTGATAGCATGGCGGGTGCGGGTGCCGGAAATGGTCTCCTCGCGGCTGATTTCCAGCCGGACGGGCCGTCCGCCCACGGACATGCTCAAAAAGGCGTTCAGGGGCTCGTAGAGCACATCCTGCTTGTTTCCAAAGCCGCCGCCTATGTAGGGTTTAATGATGCGGACCTGGCCCACCGGAATCCCCAAAGCCTGGGCCGTACAGCGCCGGACAATGTGCGGAATCTGGGTGGAACACACCACGGTAACCTTACCGTTGGTGTCCACATACGCCCAGGACACCGGCAGCTCGATGTGGCAGTGGGAGATGCGGGGCGTATCGTACTCCTCCTCCACCGCGATCAGCTCCTCGCCCGGGTACATCTCTCTGGCCGCCAGAATTCCCTTGTCAAAGGTAAAATCGCTGTCCCCCATGGTCATGTGGGAGTGCACGATCACGTTATCCTTGCGCAAATCCGGGTGCAGCGGAGTAGCTCCCTCCGCCATGGCCGCCTCCACGGTGACGATGGGCTCATACTCCTCGTACTCCACCTTGATCAGCCGGGCCGCCTGGGCCGCCGCCACCTCGTTCTCCGCCACCACGGCCGCGATGTCGTCCCCGTACAGACGGACGCGCTCGTTCAAAACCCGCCGGTCGCAGATGTCCTGGTGCTTCGACTCCACGCTCCACGGATGGCCCGCGGTTGGGAACTGGCAGTCCGGAGCGTCAAAGCAGGTGACGATCTTCACCACCCCCGGCACCTTCATGGCCTCGGTCAGGTCAAAGCTCTTGACCCGGCCGTTGGCGATGGTGGCGTGCACCACCTTTCCGTGGAGAATGTCCCTCGGTTCCAAATCCGCGGTGTACTTCGCTTCTCCGGTCACTTTGCCGTAAGCGTCGACCCGTTTCAATTCCTGGCCTACAATCTTCATTCTATGCTTCCTCCTTGCCTGATTTGCCGTCACTTCATGTTCCCGCAGCCAGCCCCGGCGCGGCCGCCAAAGCGATCCGCACCCAATCAAAAAGTCCGCCCGTCCCCGCTTCCGATCATCTCTTCTGCAAGTCCGGCAGACTCTTCCCATACCGTATTTTTCCCGATGCGCCGTTCATTTTCAGCGTTCAATGGAGCAATCGCCCGCAGTCTGCACCTGCGGCCCATTGCATTCAACGAAAAAAAGAGCTGGCTACATAAACTATGTAGTCAACTCTTTTCGGTAGTTGGTAGAGACTCTGGGCCAATCCCCAGGATATACATATTGGTAAACGACTTATTAAGTTGTTACTATTATAGCGCCTAAAAATTAATTAGTCCACTAGCAAATATCTCAAAATTTTTTAGCATTTTTGTGCACTATTTACAAATCCTTTCGGCGCAATCTCAGCATTTTCACAATATTCCCCGTAATCTCACTCCGCGCACCCGCTTCACCCCTGCCCGCGCATCAGCTCCAGGAATTCCTTCTCCGGCAGCGGGCGGGAGTAATAGTAGCCCTGGATCCTGTCCGTGCCCAGCTCCGCCATAATCCGGCGCTGCTCCTCATTCTCCACGCCCTCCGTGATGGTCTCCACCCCGATGGCGTGAAAGCACCTGACAATGGCCTCCACCAAAATCCGGTTTTTCTCGTTCCCGAGGCCGTCCACCAGACTCTTGTCCAGCTTGATGCACTCAAAGGGCAGGGTCAGCACATAGGACAGGCTGGAATACCCGGTTCCGAAGTCGTCCAGATAAAATCCGAAGCCCGCGCGGGTCAGCTGGTTCATGACGGACAGCACCCGCCTGGTGTCCTCCGCGATAATACGCTCCGTAATCTCGATCTTAAGCCGCTCCGGACGCACCCCGTAGCGCTGGGTCAGGGAAATCATCCGGGGGACCATATCAGCTTCCAGAAATTGTAAAACAGAAAAGTTAATGGACAGCGAACCGCTGTACTCCGGGTAGTCCCGTATAAACCGGCAGGCCATCTCTATGACCATCCAGCTCAGGCCGTTGATCAGCCCCCGCTTTTCCGCCAGCGGGATAAACTCAGCCGGGGACACGTTGCTGCCGTTCTCGTCCTTTAAGCGCAGCAGCGCCTCACAGCTGTCGAACTTCCCCCTGGCGCAGTTGTAGACGGGCTGGAAATTCAGATAGAACTGTTCCGCCTCCATGCCCCGCTTGATCAGGTCCACCAGCTGGTTCTGGCGACGGAAGGCCTGGTACATCTCCCGGGAAAAATACAGGCATTTCCCGCCTCCCCGCTCCTTGCAGATGCCGATGGCGTAGTCCAGGCAGGCGCTTAATTCCCCCTCATCCTCCATCTCATAATACTGGTCGATATAGGCCATACTCACCGGCAGCAGGCAGCGGCATCCCTCGTAGATCCACACGCGCTCAAACCGCTCCCGGACCTCGGCCAGATAGCGGTCCAGCTCCTGCTGGGGGATTCCTCCAAAAATAATTCCAAATCGCACGCCCGCATACCGGCACACCGCCGCCTCGCCGCTGGCCTCCCTGATATATTCCGCAATCTGCCGCAAAAATGCGTCCCCCACCCGGGTGCCGTACTTCTCGTTCACCATTTTGAATTGATGCACGCTGATGATCACGGTCTTAAAGGGCTGCCGCTCCAGGCGCCGCTGTTCCATCTGGTCATAAAATACTTCCCGCGTAAACAGGCCCGTCAGATCGTCGGTGTGGATCTTCTGACTCTGGAAGCTGATAAAGAGGATCAGCAGGGAAACCGCCATCACGGTTCCGGACATGATCATCTCCGGGTATATTCCCTGAAAGGTTCCCAGAAACAGGGCGATCACCGGCGCCAGCTTCATGACCTGGCGCATGGAACGGTCCACGTAACGGCGCTGCCGCACAAAGCAGACCAGTACCATCAGCCAGTAGATCAGAAACAGGGCGTAGATCAGCCGGTTGCCGGGCCCCCTGACGTAGGACCCGTCCGCTCCGAGGGTGAAAATGATCCCGGTGCGCATGTTAAACGCCGCCACGGCCAGGTACAGGATCAAAAGTCCGCCCGAGACCTTCTCCGCCCGGTAGTAGCAGCGCTTGTCCGCGCTGTTTCGATGGATCAGCAACAGGTAATACCGCGCCATAAGAAATTCCACCGCGGCCATGGAGACAAAATACAGAATATTCAACAGATATAAAAGCCAGTACGGCGCCAACCCGGGCCGCCCCATCAGCCAGATGGCGGCGATATTGATGACAATCGAGCAGAACGAGACGGACAGGCATTCATAGAACAGCGCGTTCTGCTGTTCCACATGGGATACGCGCTCCCTGGAGTACAGAGCCAATATCAGAATGATAATACACGCGATATACTCTCCCTCAAACGCCCAATGCATCATGATGTCCCCCTCTTGTGTTTCCGCAGCCTTACCACTTCCCTATTATACCGTAAAGCGGCAGATTTTGACAACAATAATGATTCCCATCATCCACTTTTTTTAGGTAACCGTTCAGACGGCGGGAAAATTGGCGCGGAAAGCCGCGTCAAGCTCGCTTGTAAGCGGGTTTTTGTGTCAATTTTCACATCGGATGGACATCCGATGCTTCCCCGCCGGTCTTTTTCGGTCAAGAAGATGAGCCGTCTGAACTGTTACTTTTTCCAAAATAATTTTTTTAAATTTTTTTCAAAAAACTATAGACAAACCCAAAAACATATGGTATTATAAACGAGCTGTCGGAGATGAGACAGAAAAACAAAGGCCTGATGGTCAAGCGGCTAAGACGACGCCCTCTCACGGCGTAAACCCGGGTTCGATTCCCGGTCAGGTCATAAAGGAAAACAATCGGTATCTGCCGGTTGTTTTTTTCTTGTCTAAAATCCTTCCATTTCTTCCATGTATGAAATTGTTAATAACTCCCAATACTAATCCCATGCAAACTATCATAAAACGCAGAAGGGAAAATGTATTATGAGCAAAAATTCAAGATACTGGGCCATTGGGGCCATCGTCGTGCTGGCGCTGCTGCTGATCTGGATCATGTTCTCAGCAGGCAATCCGGGAAACTCCGGACAGGATTCCACCGCCGAATCCACCGCTTCCTCCTCCGGCGCGTCCGAAAGCGCAAGCTCCGCCGCACAGGGGACCTCCGAATCCGCAGACAGCCACAGCGGCCACAACATGGACGGCCACAGCGCTTCGGCAGACCAGAACTTAAACAGTTACCTGGCGGACCAGGACCGGCAGATGGATCAGATGATGACCGGCATGCAGGGGATCCCGGAATCCGGCAGCGCCTCCGTGGACTTTCTCACCGGAATGATCCCCCACCACCAGGCCGCCGTGGACATGGCGGAATCCTACCTCAAATATGGCGGTGAAAACAAGGAGTTAAAAGAGCTGGCTGAGAATATCATCGAGGTCCAGCGGGAAGAGATCGACCAGATGGAAAAGATGGCCGGCAGCCTGAAGGAAAAAGGGACCCACAACGAGGACCAGGCCAAGGCTTACCGCCAGGAGTACGACAAGATGTTCGAGGACGGCGCTCACGGCCACCACATGCCCGATTCCAGCCCGGCCACCGTGGACGAGGCCTTTGCCGAGGGTATGATGATGCACCATCAGATGGCCGTGGACATGGCCCGGTCCATTCTGGAGTACACGGACGACGAGGAGGTCACCCAGTTGGCCAACGCCATCATCGAGCAGCAGGAGGTGGAGATCTCCCAGATGAAGGGAATTCTGGAAGGTTTACAGCAGGGGCAGCAGGAGTCAGCCTCCGAATCCCGGCCTGCCGGGCAATAAGCCCGCAGCCCCGCGGCAGCCGGTCTTTTTCATACAGCTGAACACAGACAAAAATCCCCCGGCGCGAAGGTCTGCCCTTCTGCTTCCGGGGGATTATGACGGACGGCCGTCTCCGCCTGTATTATGCTTCCGGTTTCCGGTTGACGAATTGACAGTATACATACACATTCTGAATCTTCTTTGCCTCCACTCCCTCAACTTCAATGATCGGCTGTGTCTCCGACGGTGTCACATAGAGCTTGAACGCGATGGCGTCCTGGTTGGGCCGCATGTTCCGGATGCTCTTGTACGGATAATGCCGGCTGCTGATGCCCAGATGCTCAAAGATGATCGACTCGATGGCCGGGTTGGTAAATCCGCAGATCACATCATCCCCGTACAGCTCCAGAATCGATCTCGCCTCCTCGAAGCTCAGATTCGTGCACTTGTACTCGCCCTGGTTCATCGCAGTCATCACGCTGCTGTTGTCCAGAAGCAAAAGCGGCAGATCACTCTTTCTTGTCATCTCGTTACCTCCTTCCTTAACCAAAGCATACTAAATCCCCAATCCAAAGTCAACATTATTTGTGCAAATTAAACAATTAACGAGCCTGTCAATCCTTAGACGAGGCAGATTGCCCCGCCTGCCAGCCGACAGGCTCGAAAATGGTAAACCGTCCTTCAAAAAAGCCGTTCTCTCACGCTCCCGCTTCCGCCCGAGAGGAAAAATTTCTCAATCACCTCAGCAATTCCATCGTGGTCGTTATCCGCCGTTGTGATATAACCGGCCATTGCCTGGATTTCTTCCGGCGCATTGGCCATCGCCACCCCAAGACCCGCATGGCGGATCATATTGATATCGTTGTAGCTGTCGCCGCAGCAGACCACCTTCTCCCAGGAAATCTTCAGGCGCTCCAACAGATATTTGAGGCCGTAGGCTTTATCGATATTTTTAGGCACTACCTCCAGATAGAAGGGCTCGGAATGGAATATCTGTACTTCATGAAAATATTTGCGGGTCAACACCGGCTCCAGGTTTTCAAGCATTTCCGGTTCCCCGGTCAACAGGCACTCGTTGACGGAAAAATCCACGTACCGTTTAAAATCCTTGCGATACTCCACCGGCATGCCGGTAATCCGCGACTCCTGCAGCATATAGGCGTCCGGCTCCGTCCCCGCCACAATGGTTCCGGTCCGGTACGCCGCCATCCCAATCTGATTTCTGACCGCATCCTCCCACAGACAGCCCGGCAGATGGCGGGGCAGGCATTTCTCAAACACACAGCGCCCGGTCCGCGCATCCAGGATTTTTCCACCGTTGAAAGCCAGGATATAGCTCCCATACCGGTCAAATCCCAGCTCCCCGGCTACCGGAAGCACCCCTTCCGGGGGGCGCCCGGAAGCCAGCACTACCTTTACGCCCATCCGCTGAATCTGAAAAACCGCCTCCCTCGTCTTCGGCAGAACCTTCTTCTCAGAATTCGTTACGGTTCCATCGATATCCAGAACCAACAGCTCATAGCCCATGAGACGCCTCTTTCTACAGGCCCATCTTTAAGTAGGCTGCTCTGGTCTCCTCCGGCACCATTAATCCACCGGTGGCCCAGGCTATGTGGGTGGCCTGCCCAATCCGATCTTTAACCCCCATCTTCTCCACATAGGCGTTTAAATCCACCGGGCGGATCAGGGCTGCGAACGAAGCACAGGAGCTTGGCTCGATGAAAATGTCCTCACTTCCGATCAATCCCCGCATCAGATCGTAGAGCTTTTTATCCTCTATGGTTGCAATGCCCGACAGCATGGGTTCCACCACGCGGCCCACAAACGCGGAGGGCCGTCCCACCGCCAGGCCGTCGGCATCCGTTCTTCCATCTATGTTCAGATCCTTCACGCTGATGCCATCCTGAAGTCCCGTGGCCATTCCCAGCAGCATGCAGCAGGCATGGGTGGGCTCGGTGAAAAAGCAGTGGACATGATCTCCGTAGATCGCCTTCAGGCCGTAGGTGACGCCGCCCGGCGCACCGCCGATGCCGCATGGAATATAGACAAACAGCGGATGCGCTGCGTCCACGGTAATCTTCTGCGCCTCCAGCTGAGAGCGAAGGCGTTCCCCCGCCACGCTGTAACCCATGAACAGATTTTGAGAATTCTCGTCGTCCACAAAATAGCTCATGGGGTCCGCGTCGGAGTTCTTCCGCCCCTGCTCCACGGCCGCGCAGTAATCGTCGGCGTACTCGATCACCTCCACGCCCCGGCTGCGCAGCAGATCCTTCTTCCACTGTTTGGCGTCGGCGGACATATGGACAACGACCCGAAATCCCAGCTTGGCGCTCATAATGCCGATGCTCATGCCCAGGTTGCCGGTGCTGCCCACCTGAACCGTGTATTTTCCAAAGAACTCCACAAACTCCGGCTCCGCCAGGATGCTGTAGTCGTCTGTCTCCTTCAGCCTCCCCGACTCAAGCGCCAGGTCCTCCGCGTGCTTGAGCACCTCGTAGATACCGCCTCTGGCCTTCACAGACCCGGACACCGGCAGATGGCTGTCCATCTTAAGCATCAGCCTGCCCTCGATGCCGGCGCCGTACTCCCGGTTCAGAAATTCCTTCATCCGGGGAATCTCCCGCAGCTCCGACTCGATGATGCCGCCCGTGGCCTCCAGCTCCGGGAACACCCGCTTTAAGTAGGGTGCGAACCGCAGCAGCCGGTCGCTGGCTTCCTGAATCTGCGCCGGATGTACCAGCGTGATATCCTGTTCCGCCTCTGGAATCATCTTGTCATTGAGCCAGAAGGTCTCTCTTAACCCGGCTGCATCCGCTACAGCCGGAATGGTGTCGATATAGTTCTGAAATTCTGCGTTCATGTCTCTGCTCCTTTTTTCAAATATCCGTTTTCCGGGTCCATAAACTCCCGCGTCAGCCGCCGCACCTGAGGCGCTAAACAGATCAGGGCGGCAATATTGGGAAGAATCAGCAGCCCTAAGGCGCAATCCTGGACAGACCACACCATGTCGATGCTGCTCAGGCTCCCCAGAATGATCACAAACGGAAAAATAATCCGGTAAATCTTTGCCCAGCCGGGCTTATTAAGGTAAGTCAGGCTTACGTGTCCGAAGTACCACTGACTCATCAGCGAGGTACTGGCAAAGAGAATCATACTGATATAAATCACATACTGCATCCCCGGCAGCACGCTCTTAAAGGCGGCAGCCGCCAGCGTGGAGGCGTTGGTGTGGTAGGTGTTGGCGCCTGTGATCAGCACTGTAAATCCTGTGGTGGTGCAGATGACCATGGTGTCCACAAACACCTCGATCACGCCGTAGAGTCCTTGGCGCACCGGGTGGTCCACCTCTGCGGAGGAGTGGAGCACCGCCGCGGAGCCCTCTCCCGCCTCATTGGAGTACAGCCCTCTCGCCACGCCGAACCGCAGGGCTTCCCGGATGGTGATCCCCGCCAGCGCTCCCATGCCGGCCTCCAGGGAAAACGCTCCCCGGATGACAGAGGCAAACATGGCCGGAATCCGGCCTGCATTCAGGAATATTACGAAAAGGCCACCCACCACGTAAATACCGGCCATCACCGGCACCACCCGCTGTGCTACCTGTACCAGCCGCTTAAAGCCGCCGCTGATAATGAAACTCATGACCACCGCCAGTACCAGGCCCGTAATCAGAAACGGCGCCTGAAACGTCTCGTTCACCACATTGGAGATGGTATTGGCCTGGATCAGGGTCCCGCCGGCGTTCTGGACGAACAGCATACAGGCCACAAAGACCCCGGCCCATTTCCAGTGCATGCCCTGCTCGATATAATACATGGGACCGCCGTTTATGTTGCCCTGCCCGTCTTTTCCATGGTACACCATCCCAACCACAATCTCGCCGAATTTGGTAGCCATTCCGAAAAATGCCGCCACCCACATCCAGAACAAGGCCCCGGGACCTCCTGACAGGATCGCCGTGGACACGCCTACGATATTGCCGCTACCCACACAGCTGGCGATCGCCGCGCAGAGCGCCTGGTAAGAAGAGCATTTCTTCTGATCCTTTACCTTGGCCCGCTCTCTGCGCAGGCCAAAAAATCCATTTTTTAACAGACTTACACATTTAAACTGTATAAATCCGGTCATCACCGTATAATAGAGTCCCAGACCCAGAAGCGCGAACAAAAGCCAGTCTCCCCACAGAAGGTCCGCCAGGGACTTAAAAAACGGTTCTATTTTGCTCATATAAGCATCCTCACTTTAACAGATCCCTGCCCTGTGCATCCGGAAGCACCGCTCCCATGATGGCCGCCAGAGTGGGGGCCACGTCGATCAGACGCGCATTCTCCACATTCCCCGTTCCGATACCGGTTCCGGCAATCATGAAGGAGGCGCGCATCTCTGGAAATTCCTCGCTGTAACCGTGCTGGGCCTTTTGAGTCAGGCGGGTGCGGCAGTAGTCTCCGTCCACATCGTCCCGCAGCTCGTACCCCTTTTTCGATACCAGAACATAGGCTGCTTCCGGGAATCCTCCCCTGGCCCTGGCCTGCTCTGCATCCAACACCTCAAGTATTCCGCTCTCCGGGTCTGCCCGCAGCTGATCCATCACCTGCCGGAGCGTATCAGCGGCCTCCCGGTCAGACGGATCTGCCAGGCGGATCTCCGCCGTGCCGCCGGCTCTCTGGCTGAATGCTTTCCAGGAGATCACCTTTCCGGCTTCATCCGTCCCGATCAGCCCAGCCTTCTTCAACAAAATGTTGGGGGAAATATTGTGGGTATTGTCTATGGATCCGTGATCTGACACCACGCACACCACCAGATTGCCTCCGGTAATCCGCCCGGCCTCTGCGATCAGATCTCCCAGCATGGCGTCGATTTTCTCCAGACTGGCCTTGGCTTCCGGGCTGTACACGCCGTTCTGATGGGCGCTCTCGTCAAAGCTGGCAAAGTAGGCGGACAGGAAGAAGGGCTTCTCCTTCACAACCGGAGCCAGTTTGTGCTTCAGCATCCACATAGCCGCTTTTCCGCGCTGGGCATCCCCGGCATCCGACAGATCCAGGCCCCCTGCGTAAGTGCCGATCTCCTCTTCCATCTCCCGAATCAGCCCCTGCGGCTTTGCCACCGCGTCGATGAATCTGCTGTCCAGCGCGCTGCCGTCCCACCAGAACTCCGGGGCAATGAAGTCCCCGCCTGCTCCAACGGAGGTCGGAAACGCCACGCTGGCGGACCAGTAGCCACACTCCTTCGCCGCCTCCCACAGGGTCTTTACCCGGGTGTTGGCGAACCAATGCCAGGCTCCCAGATGAGCGCCGGTGGGATCAAAAATGCCATTGTTGACGATGCCGTGAACCGCCGGATTCGTCCCAGTAATCATACTCTGGTGGCAGGGATAGGTAAACGTGGGAAATACGCTCTTCATGCCCTCCCGCGCAGTCCGTCCGCCCTCCACAAAACAGCGGGTGATCGCAGGCAGCTTCACCCCCAGCCTCTCTTGTTCGAACACATAATCCGGTTTCAGTGCATCCACGGAAATAAGCAGTACGCTCGGTCTCTGTTTCATAATCTTCAATCGTTCCTTTCTTTTGAGATCACAACCTTCACGCCTGCGTTCTCAAAAGCCCTGATCTGGTCCACGGAAGCGCCGGAGTCCGTGATAATCATGGACACCTGGTCGATCCCGCACATTTTCACAAGGGAATTGACGCCCAGCTTGGAGCTGTCCGCAATGACGACCGTATGATCGGCCGCCTCCATCATCTTGTTCTGGACGATGATCTCGTCCATTCTCTGGTAGGTGATGCCGCGCTCCACTGAGATACCGCAGGTTGTGAGGAAAAATGTATCTACATTAATTTTAGAAAAAATCAGCGTTGCAATATCAGATACAAAGGCTTCCTCGTCGGCGCGGTAGATGCCGCCCGTCAGCACCAGGGTGATCCCCTCGCAGCCCGCCAGCTCGTCGGCCACCGCCAGGGAATTGGTCACCACCGTCAGGGCGTGGAATTTTCCCCGGATGGCCTGGGCCAAAAGCAGGGCCGTGGTACCGGAATCCAGAGCGATGGCCTGGCCCTCCCGGATGTGGTTTACCGCTTCCAGGGCAACCTCCTCCTTGCGATTAGAATGCTCGCCCCTTCTCTTATCAAAAGGCGTATAGGAAAGCCCTCTGTCCTGGGGAGTATCCGCTTTCATCGCGCCCCCGTGGATTCTTCTCAACATTCCCCTTGCCTCCATGGCCTCCAGGTCCCGGCGGATCGTCTCCCGGGAGGTGCCCAGAAGACCGCAAAGGGTGGTAGCCTTCACGCTTCCGTCCCGCTCCAGCACATTCAGAATTTCTTCATATCTTTGCTCTGATAACATAATTTCCAACTCCTTCAGATTTGTCAAATCCGTTCTATGTCCATAGATTAGCACACTTTTACACATTTTGCAACTGTTTTCCCTAAAAAAGCACAATTATCGGTTGTGATTTTTGCATTTATAAGGAATAAAATCATGTAATCACATCTTTTTGCAACTTTTTACACATTTTCGCTTGACTTTGCACAAAATCACAACTATACTAAGAACTGTCAAATCCGTTTCCCAAACATTACAAATCATTTATGAATGTGTGAGGTATTTACTATGGCTGAACAGGCAACAAAAAAACTGGATAAGAAATGGATATCCTTCGGCACCCTGATGCTGGGCGCCGGAACCATCTACAAGCTGGGCTTTTTGAAGGACGCGTTCTACGTTCCCATGCAGGAATTCATGGGATTGTCCCACACCCAGATCGGAACCGCAATGAGTATCGCCGGACTGATCTCCACCTTCGGCTTCCTGGCCTCCATCTACTTAACGGACCGGGTCTCCAAAAAGATTATGATCCCTCTGTCTCTGATCAGCATCTGCTTATGCGGACTGTGGCTGTCCACCTTTCCCTCCTACGGGACTTTCCTGTTGATTTACTGTCTGCTGGCCATCTGCGCAGACATGCTTTACTGGCCCACCATGCTTAAGACCGTGCGCCTTCTGGGTAATGAAGACGAACAAGGCCGAATGTTCGGCATCATGGAAGCCGGCCGCGGATTGATGGATACCATCGTAGCCTTCAGCGCCCTGGCGATCTTCTCCGCCTTGGGCAGCACGGCCTTTGGCCTGAAAATGGCGATTCTCTTTTACTCCGCCGTTCCCGGTGTGATCGGCGTAATCCTCTACTTCCTGCTGGAGCCGGACGAGAAAACCGCAAAGAAAACCGACAGCGGCGAGACTGTCAGCGCCAACAAGCAGGCCTGGGAGGGCGTAGTGCGCGCCCTCAGGAACAAGAATATCTGGCTGGTATCCTTTAACGTATTCCTGGTATACAGCGTGTACTGCGGACTGACCTATTTCATTCCGTTCCTGGAGGAGGTATATGCCCTTCCGGTGGCTCTGGTGGGCGTCTACGGCATTATCAATCAATATGGCCTGAAAATGCTCGGCGGCCCCATCGGAGGTTATGTAACGGATAAGGTTCTTCACTCCGCCACCAAATATCTGCGGATTGCATTTGCCATTGTGGCGGTCATCCTGGCTGTATTTACGTTCTTGCCCCATCAAAGCATGGGCATCATCCTGGGCATGATGATCACGTTGACCATCAGCGCCTTCGTCTACAGCATGCGCGCCATCTTTTTCGCCCCTATGGACGAGGTTGATGTGCCCCGCGAGATCACCGGCTCCGCCATGTCCTTAGGCTCGTTCGTGGGTTACCTGCCCGGCGCCTTCATGTACGCCGTATTTGGAAGCATTCTGGATCATTTTTCCGGTATCACCGGTTACCGGATCGTATTCGCTGTCATGGCTGTGTTCGCCGTAGGAGGCATTTTCTTAAGTACCTATATTTTAAAGACCATAGGAAAGCAGAAAGCCTCCGCTTAATGAAATAATCCTCTCCCACCATAAAAGAGGCCGGAAAATGGGGGTGATATGCTCCATTTTCCGGCCTCTTTTTTAATACAGATTTTTCACCTTAAAATCCTTCTCCAGCTCCCGCCGCTGATCCTTCTTGGCCAGGTCCGCCCGCTTGTCGTAGAGCTTCTTTCCCCGTGCCAGGCCGATCTCCACCTTCACCAGGCTGCCCTTAAAATACACCTGCAGCGGCACCAGGGTGTAGCCCTTCTGGGTGATCTTGCCGTTGAGCTTCATGATTTCGCTGCGGTGAAGTAAGAGCTTTCGCACCCGCAGCGGGTCCTTGTTGAAGATATTGCCCTTCTCGTAGGGGCTTACGTGCATACCGTAGACGAACACCTCGCCCTTGTCGATCTTCACAAATGCCTCCTTGACGCTGCATTTGCCCATGCGGATGGACTTCACCTCCGTGCCGAACAGCTCGATGCCCGCCTCGAATTTATCGTCGATAAAATAGTCGTGGTAAGCCTTCTTGTTGTTGGCCACCAGCTTGATACTTTCCTTCCCCATTGTATCCTTCCTCCTTACCTGTCCGAACCTGTAAACGTACCTTCATCCCGGCTCAGCAGAAAATCCACGGTTCTGGTCAGCTTATCCGCCCCGGATACCTCCACGCGGATGGGCTGGCCCAGCTTGTAGGTTTTCTTCGTCAGCTCGCCGGTCAGTTGGTAATTGTGTTCGTCGAATATATAGTAATCGTCCCGCAGCTCGCCGATGCGGACCAGCCCTTCCACTGTGTTGGGCAGCTCCACATAGAGGCCCCAGTTTGTCACGCCGGAGATCACGCCGTCAAAGCTCTGTCCGATAAACCGGGACATGTACTCGCATTTCTTCAGCTTGCCGGTCTCCCGCTCCGCCTCGTCGGCGCGCCGCTCCAGAGCCGAGGTCTGGGCGGCCACACCGGGCAGAATCTGTCCGTAGTGCTCCTCCCGCCGCTCCTTCAACCCGCCCTTTAAGCTTTCCTTGATGATCCGGTGAATCTGTAAATCCGGATAACGGCGGATGGGCGACGTGAAATGGGTGTAATACCGGGTGGACAGGCCAAAGTGGCCCATACAGTCCGTGGTATACTTGGCCTGCTTCATGGAGCGCAGGGTGAGCCTGGTGAGCAGCGCCGCCTCCGGGCTGCCCTCGATCTGATCCAAAAGCTTTTGCAGCTCCTTGGGGTGGATTTCGCCCTGCTGAATCTTCACATGGTAACCGAAGTTGTTGATAAAGGCGGCCAGCTGCTTCATCTTCTCCGGGTCGGGCTTGTCGTGGCTGCGGTACAGGAAGGGCAGCCCCTGCCAGTAATAGTCCTCCGCCACGGTCTCGTTGGCGATCAGCATGAAATCCTCGATGATCCGCGTAGCCGCATTCCGCTCATAGGGCCGTATCTCCAGGGGCTTTCCCTGGGGGTCTAACAGGATTTTACTCTCCGGAAAATCAAAGTCTATGGCCCCTCTCATCTTGCGCTTCTCCCGCAAAATACCGGACAGCTCCTTCATGGCGTCGAACATGGGCACAAATTCCCGGTACTCCGCCATCACCGCCTGATCCCGGTCCGTGACCACCGCGTTCACCGCCGTGTACGTCATCCGGCGGTCCACCCGGATCAGCGTCTCCGCGATCCGGTGGTCCGTCACATTGCCCTTGGAGTCGATCTCCATCAGGCAGCTGAGGGCCAGCCGGTCCGTTCCGGCGTTTAAGGAGCAGATGCCGTTGGACAGCTTGTGGGGCAGCATGGGGATCACCCGGTCCACCAGGTACACGCTGGTGCCCCTGCGCAGGGCTTCGGCGTCCAACGCCGTGTTCTCGGCCACATAGTGGCTCACGTCCGCGATGTGGACGCCCAGCAGCCAGGTTCCATCCCCCCGGCGGCAGATGGTCACCGCGTCGTCCAGGTCCTTGGCGTCCTCCCCGTCGATGGTCACCGTCTGCAGGGAGCGCAGGTCCAGACGTCCCGCCAGGTCTCCGCCCCATTCGGGATGGCTCTGCAGGTCGTCCAGCCCATATTCCGCGCCGTAACCGCGGGCCGTGGGCGTTTCCGGCACATACACCTCATCCGGCGCCAGCCCTGCCTGCTCCATCACTTCCTCCGGAAATTCCTCCGGCAGGCCGTAGGCCCGCACGATGGAGAGGATATCCGTTCCCGGGTCATTGATGTGGCCCAGAATCTCCACGATCTCGCCCTCCGGCTTTTTACTTTTACCGCCGAAATCCGTCAGTCTGGCCACCACCTTGTGGCCGGTGACCGCGCCCATATCCTTGCCCTCGGGGATAAACACGTCCGCCGCGATCTTCTGGTTGTCGGGGATCACAAAGCCGAATCCCTTGTTCTTCTGGTAGTAGCCGATCACCTCCTGGTTGGCGTGCTCCAGCACCCGGATCACGGTTCCCTCTGCACGGCGGCCCTCCCGGCCTTCATTTTCCATCACAATCTGCACCCGGTCGCCGTTTAAGGCCTGACCGGTGCGGTCCTCGGGGATAAACACGTCACGGTCCATTCCCTCCACGGTCACAAAACCGAATCCCTTGGGATGCCCGGAAAAAATTCCGTTCACGGAAAATGTCTCCGGCTTGCCGTATTTCCCTTTTTTTGACAATCCAACCTTTCCCTCCGCCACCAGATAGTCCAGCACTTCCTTTAACTCATCCCGCTGGGACTTGGGCAGATTTAACAGTATGGCGATCTCCTTTGCCTTCATCGGCACATACGCCTTGTCGTTCATCAGATCCATCAGAATCTGCGCCCGCTCTTTTAATTGCGATTCTTCCATTTTCCCTCTTTCCTGGCCGCCTCCGAACGCCGGGCGCGGCCCCGATCCATTTCCCCGGGCGCAGGTATCCGCAGACAGCGCGCACAGCCCATTGCCTCCGGGAAAAACAAAACACCCTAATGTAAATTACAAAAGGGTGTCTATCGCTTTCGTTTCTGTTCTGATTTATGCTCCCTGAGCTTTCAGGATCACGTTCATCGCAATGGTAATGAGCATGAACGCCATAGCGCCGTACTTGGTAAACTTCTCCAAAGCGCCTTCCATGGAACGGCCTTTGTTCTTGCCCCAATAGCTGTCGGCAATGCCGCCCAGCGCGCCCAGACCCTGGGACTTGCCTTCCTGCATCAGAATCACTGCAGATATTGCAACACCGAGAATTACATATATAACTGATAAAATTATCTCCGCAACCGCCACTTTGATACACCTCTTTCATTTTCTATGGTCATAAACATAAATAATATACCATACTTTGTCCGGGATTACAACCATTTTTCCGCTAAAATACGAGAAATTGTAATAGGCCGGACGGGTCGTCTTCTTGACCGGAAAAGACCGGTCAAGAAGCATCGGATGTCCATCCGATGTGAAAATTAGCGCGATGAGCCGCTTACAAGCGAGCTTGACGCGGCTTATCGCGCCAATTTTCCCGCCGTCTGAACTGTTACAGGGTATTACGCTTCCGGCCAGGAGCAGATCAGGGAGAGTTCCCCCTCAAACCGGCAGGTTCCGTAGCCCGCGGGCACGATGAAGTGCTGTCCCTTACGGATGGGCGTCCCGTTTACGCTGCCCTCGCCCTCCAGCACGCTGACGTTGGCAAATCCGGCCGGGAAGGTCTCCTCCCATGCGTCCGCCACATCCAGCTTCACCACGGTGTAGCGCGGACAGGTGACCAGATGGGTCCTTACCACATGCCCGTTGTCCACCGTCACCTGGGGACCTTTGCCCTCGTCGGCCTTGTAAGGAGCGCGGATCACGTCGATGCTCTGCTTCACGTGCAGGGGACGGGGTTTGCCGTCGCTGAGGCGGTCGTAGTCGTAGACCCGGTAGGTGATGTCGCTGCTCTGCTGGGTCTCCAGGATCAGGGTTCCACCCTTGATGGCGTGGACGCAGCCCGGATTGATCTGGAAGAAATCCCCTTTTTTGATGGGAATCTGGCGGATGAACTCGCCCCAGCGCTTCTCCTCGATCATGCGGACCATCTCATCGTGATCCTTGGCGTTATGGCCCACCACGATGGTGGCGTCCGGATCGCAGTCCAGAATATACCAGCACTCCATCTTACCCAGGGAGCCGTTCTCGTTCGCCCCCGCGTAGACGTCGTCGGGATGGACCTGGATGCTCAGATCGCTCTTGGCGTCGATGATCTTGACCAGCAGCGGAAACACACCCTCCGCGCCCTCTGCGCCAAACAGCTCCGGGTGGTTCTCCCACAGGGAGCTTAGGGTCTGGCCCTTGTAGGTGCCGGAGGCCACGCGCCCGTCCCCGCTCTTGTGGGCGCTGATGGCCCAGCATTCTCCCGTGTGATCGCTGGGAATGTCGTATCCGTACACCTCTTTCAGACGGCTTCCGCCCCAGATGGCTTCCTTAAACACCGGTTCCATAAATAATAATTCGCTCATGTGTTTTTCTCCTTATCGCGTTCCCCTTGATTCTCTCGTTACATACACAGGCGGCGATTGCCGCATCCCTTTTATCATACTATGGATTAAGCGTTTGTCAAGGTTCGAAGCTGCGAAAAGCCCCCGAAGGACCGGGAGCTTTTGTAAAAAATTTTTACAGATTCTGTTCGATACGCAGGAGCTGGTTGTACTTGGCTACCCGGTCGCTGCGGCAGGGAGCTCCGGTCTTGATCTGCCCTGCGTTGACGGCCACTGCGATGTCCGCGATGATGGAATCCTCCGTCTCTCCGGACCGGTGTGAGATAATGGTCCCGAATCCGGCGCGTTTTGCCATCTCGATGGCCTCGAAGCTCTCGGACAGGGTGCCGATCTGATTCACCTTCACCAGAATTGCGTTTCCCGCCTCCAGCTCGATGCCCTTTTTCAGACGCTTGGTGTTGGTGACAAACAGATCGTCCCCCACCAGCTGGATTTTGCCGCCAAGGGCTTTGGTCAGCTTCTGCCAGCCGTCCCAGTCCTCCTCCTGAAGTCCGTCCTCGATGGAGCAGATGGGGAAGCGGTTGACCAGGTCTTCGTAGTAGTCCACCAGCTCCTCGGAGCTGCGGCGCACCGGATGTCCGGCCATCTGGCTCTCCCCCGGGAACAGGTACAGGCCGCTGGCCTCGTCGTACAGCTCGCTGGAGGCCGCGTCTATGGCGATCTTCACCTCGTCGCCCGGCTTGAACCCGGCCAGCTCCACGGCCTTCACCATGTAGCTGAGCACCTCCGCCGCGTCCTTGAAGTCTGGCGCAAAACCGCCCTCGTCGCCCACGCCGGTGCTGTAGCCGTTGTCCTTCAGCAGACGTTTTAAGGTGTGGTAAATCTCAGCGCACATTCTCAGCCCCTCGGAGAAGCAGCAGGCCCCCACGGGCATGATCATGAACTCCTGGAGATCCACGGTGTTGTCCGCGTGTTTACCGCCGTTTAAGATGTTCATCATAGGCACCGGCAGCTGGCAGGCGCCGATGCCGCCCAGATAGCGGTAAAGCGGCATGTTCAGGGCGTTGGCAGCCGCCCGGGCCACGGCCATGGACACGCCCAGAATGGCGTTGGCCCCCATGTTCTCCTTGTTCTCCGTGCCGTCCGCCTCCCGCAGGAGCCGGTCGATGTGGCGCTGGTTTAAGGCGCTCTCAAAGATCACCGCCTCGCTGAGCACGGTGTTCACGTTCTCCACGGCTTTTTTCACACCAAGTCCTTGATAGCGCGGGCCGCCGTCCCGCAGCTCCACTGCCTCGAATTTTCCGGTGGACGCTCCCGAGGGCACAGCCGCCCGGCCGGTGGCCCCTCCGGCCAGACGCACCTCCACCTCCACGGTGGGATTGCCCCGGGAATCCAGAATTTCCCTGCCCTGCAGGCCCTCAATTTCCATTTCTTCTGACATAAAAAATGACCTCCTCATATCAATTCGTTCCATTGATATAAGGATAGCCATTTTTGTAGGGAATTATTCCCGGAAGCGTGGGGCGCTGGCGGTGATTCAATTAATTTCCTCCCTCACTCCACTCTCGCCCCATCCGCGCCCACATGGAATCCGTCGGGCGTCACCGTGTTGGTCAGCATGGCGCCGCTGACGGCGTCGCAGTAGTAGGACTTTCCTTCCCACTGAACCCAGCCGGTTTTCATGTAGCCGTCCTCGCCGAAGAAATACCAGAATTGTCCCAGATTTTTCCAGCAATTTGCGGGATAAGTCTGGTCCGCGTTGCAGAACCCCCAGCCGCGCTCATCCTGCCGCCAGCCGCCCACAAAGCGCTCCACATCCTCCCTGGTCACGTAGAGCTGGGCCGATTCCTCCCAGTCGCCGCCGTTGTTGCCCCGGTCGATGATTCGGACCTTAAAGGTGTAGGTGCCGGGCCGGTCCAGCTTGTCCGCAAACTCCCAGCTGGTTTCCTTGGTGGTGATCACCGAACCCACGCTGGAATCCCCGCGGTACAGGCGCACCTTGTACTCCCCGGCCTCGGGGCTGTCGTCCCAGTGGGCGATGGCGTTCTCCTCGTCCCAGCGCAGCCCGTCCACATTCAGATCGCCGTCCTCCAGCTTATCCAGTGTCAGGGTCAGCTTCATGATCTCCTTGTCGCTGTCCCGGCTGGAGCCAGAATATTTGGCGCCGTCCAGATCAAGGGCGCTCTTTCCACCCTGATCGAAATAATATCCGTCGTCAGCGGACAGCTCCACCTTTACCTTGGGCTTGTCGCCTCCGACCCAGTATCCCTTGGGATTGTCCACGTCCACGCTGGACACGGAGCAGCTGCCGGAGAGCACCTCCACGTCCACATCGCCGTCCTCCCCCGCCTCGATGTCGGAAGAAATCCTCAGCGATATCTGGCCCACCGGCTCCCGTTCCTCCTTGTCCTTTCCGTACGCCGGAAACGCAAGCGCCAGCGCCAGCAGCCCGGCAACGGCCACGGCCGAATAACGAATTTTTCTCATAACGGTCACCCCTCCTGTTTTCCTCTGTGATTTACCTCTATCATATCACAAATTTCCCCAGGATGGAACCGCTGCTTTTTCAGCCATTCCTCGAACTCCGGCCGCGGCACCGGGCGGGAAAAATAGTAGCCCTGACCCAATTCGCAGCCCATCTTCTTGACCATATTCAGATGGTTCTGCGTCTCAATACCCTCGCACAGGGCCACGAATCCCATCTTGCGCACCAGCAAAACCAGCTGGCCCAGGAATTCCCGGCCGCGGTCCGTTTTCCCGCAGTTCTGCACAAACGCGCAGTCCATTTTGATGATATCGGTGGGAATCTCCGCCACCATGTTCATGATGGAGTAACCGGAGCCGAAATCGTCGATGGAGGTGGTAAATCCCATGTCCTGCAGCCGTTTCAGCACGCTGAAAATCTGCTCCGTGTCGCTGAGAAACGCGGTCTCCGTCAGCTCAAACTCCAGATACTCCGGTGAAATTCCAAATGCCTCCACCTGCTCCGCGATGTAGGACACGAGCTGATCATCCCGCACATCTGCGCCTGAGAGGTTTACGCTGATCTTAAAGAGCGGTTCCCCACGCTCCTCCCGCTCCTTCAGCCACCGGCACACGCTGCCCAGCACAAAGAGATCGATCTTGGTGATAAATCCGTTCTTCTCGAACAGGGGGATAAACTCGTCGGGCGGAATCACCCTTCCGTCCTCCCGCACCCAGCGGACCAACGCCTCCGCCCCGGCCACCGAGCCGTCCTTCAGATAGATTTTGGGCTGGTAATACACCTGAAATTCCCCGTGCATCAGCGCGTACTCCATGCGGTTGATCATCTCGTTTTCCCGCAGCTTGATGGAAAAGGGCGCGTCCTTGTACAACACCACCGTGGATTTGAGAATGTAATCCACCGACTTTCGGGCCAGGTTGGCCCGGTCCACTGCCAGGTCGATCTCCCGGCAGTCCGGGTCCAGAAAATACACGCCGGAGCGCACCCGGATGTTGATGCCGTCGTAAATCTGATTTTGCAGCCGCGCGAAATTTTCATTGCTCAGAAGCAGCTTTTCCTGGAAATCCGCCCGGTCCTCATAGACGCCCAGCGTCACAAACACGTCCCCGTTGGCCCTGGCGTTGATCACCTCCGGTCCGCTGCTCTGCACCACCATGTCCGCAAACATCCGCAGGATATTGTCCCCCTGGGTGTAACCGATGGCGCTGTTGATGTATTTGAAACCCTTGATATCGCTGGCCACCAGCACCCGCCTGGCCACGCCCTGATCCAGCGCCTTCTGCGCCTGCTCCTTGAACATGTTGTAGGTAAACAGGCCGGTCAGAGGATCCACATCGCGGTAATACTCCGCCCTGCGGTTTGCGTCGTCCAGCGCTTCCAGGGTCTTGGCCTCCGAGGCGATTAATCCCGCCACCTCCGCCAGCTCGCCCCGCTCCTTCTCATCCCAGGCGCGCGCCTTACTGCAATTCACCAGCGCCAGCTGTCCGATGTAACGCCCATCGCTGTAGAGACCTGCGAACAGCACGGACAACGCTCCGCTCTGCTCCAGGACCCGGCGCAGGTTTTCCTTATAGGTGTCATACCGGTCCCTGGAAAGGACCATCGTTCCCCTCTGGTCGTACAGGCCGTGGCAGATGAAAAATTCCTCCTTCCGAAAGCTGTCCGAAAGGGAAATGGGCTGCGCCGTCTGATTGTCCACCCACTGATAGATGGTGTTTTTCCCGCTGTCCCGGGAATTGTTCATGTACAGCGATACCCGGCTGAGCCCGTAACGCCTGCCCAAAAATGCCAGAAGGACCTGGACCGCCTTGGCAAAGGTATCCTGAAGCCTGAAAATCTCCAGAGCGGCGGCCATAACCGTACCCGTGCTGTTGAACTCCCCGTAGCGCTCCGCCTCCTCCTGATCGGACGCGTAGATCGCCATGGTTTCATCCTGAGCCACCGGCAGGGGGCCATCCGTCCGCCGTTTCCCGCTGAGCGCAGGCGCGTAAGCCTGCAGGCGCTTGTATTTGGTGATATCCTGAAGAGACAGGAGCACCGCCCGCTTCCCCTCCCAGATCACCGGGATTCCGGCGGCATCGGCCCAGAGATTCAGAAATCCGTTGTAGATTTCCATCGCAGCCGGCTCCCCGCGGCGCACGGCCTCCCTGGCCGGGCAGGACTGGCAGGGCTGGCCCAGCCCCATGAATTCGCAGTAGCAGTATTTCCCGATGCGGCTGGACGTGGCCGTCTCCCTGGTCTTCCGATTCAAGTAAAGCAGCTCGTAGGTGTCCGCGTCCACCACATAGATCCATCCGGGCAGATTGTCCAAAATCTCCTTCAGGCCGTTGATCTGTTTTTCAGTTTTCTTTTTAGCCCGCTCTTTTATCAAAAAGGTGCCTAAAATCTTCGCTACAAAAGATAGGGCATCGATCTGCTCTCCGGTCCAAATCCGGTTCCGGCGGCACTCGTCAAAGCCGATAAAGCCTTCCAGGCGGCCGCTGTCGTAAAAGGCACACTGCACCGTGGACTTGATGTTCTGACCTTCCAGCAGGCGGCGCTGCCTCTGCTCCAGACGCGACACATCCGGGCAGAAAAAAATCCCCTTCTCATTAAAATTGTCGATGTAGCCAGGAGCGTCCACCTCATAGCTGACACACTGCAAACGGCTCATCTCCGGCTGTATGCCGTCGTTGCACCACTCAAAGGTATTGTCCGTGTGAAGGCCGTCCGGCTGATTTTCAAATATATACACCCGGCTGACATCAAACTGTCTGCCCACAATCTGCAAAATCAGCCGGATTGCCTCCTCTAAGTCCACGGAGTCGTAAAGCGCCCGGAACACGTACTGGATGATCTGAGTATTAACCCGGCGCAGCCCCATCTCCGACTCGATGCAGGACTCCTGTGCGCACCCGCTGTCCTGGACTCCGCCTTCGCCCCAGGCGGACATATGGGGAGCGTAGGTTGTACAACAATTCTTTCCGCTGCGCTTCCCCCAGTAAAGGGCGCAGTCTGCCCGTTCCAACAGCTGTTCAAAGCTTCTCCCGTCCTGCGGAGAGACCGCGATTCCTACGCTGCAGGTCACCTCCACTGCGTTTTCTAAAACCGACTGCAGCTCCCCAACGCTCTGCACAATGCGCCGGCCATGGTACAGCGGCTGGTTCAAGTCGTTTAAATCGCGGAGAAATACGATAAACTCGTCCCCGCCGATTCTTCCCACCACATCGCTCTTGCGAAACAGCGCCTGCAGCCTCCTGGCGATCTCGGTCAGCACCATATCTCCGAACAGATGGTCCCAGGTGTCGTTGAGCGATTTGAAGTTGTCGATATCCACAATCAGCAGCGCACAGATCTGGCCTTCCCAGTTTTGACGGGCGTTGACCAGAGCCACGCAGGCGGAACGGTTGAGCAGACCGGTCAGTGAATCCCTGCGCGCCTGCTCCCAATAGCTCTGCCGCGCCATCTTGGCTTCCGTGTCGTCGATCAGCACGCCGCCGAAGCACTTGTTGCCGTTTAAATCTGTAACCACACGCCCGCGGCAGTCCACCCACCGGATCTCCCCGTCTCTTCGCCGGACCCGAAACTCCGTCTTGGAGCTGTCCGGGTTCCGCCTCAGCTGCTCCTCAAGCTCCCCGAAGGCGCGTCTGCGGTCCTCCGCCAGCACCATCCCGGCGATATTGCCGCCGCAGAGTTCCTGAAACTGTTCCCGTCCGCAGCAGCCGTAAAGCGCCAGAACTCCCTCGCTGGCGTATTCTATCCCGCCCGCTTTTGTGCAACGCAAAAAGCCGGCAGGCAAGCATTCCATAAAACGCTCCTTCTCCTCCCGGCGCAGTTCTTCCCCATCGTGATCTGTAACCGAATTCATCCCCATCCACCTCCGGCCGCTGCCTGCCCCTCTCTCCGGGCTCTGTCCGTCCTTTTTGCGCAGCGGCACCTTGTTCAAAGTATAGCATATTTATCTCCCATAGTGAATACGATGCGGGAAAATCAGCCATTTTTTCTACATAATTCGGCATGAAATGCCATTTTTTGTAACCAGAAATTTCACAATACGCAGACAGCGCGGCAGTTCCGCCACCGGCGATGCTGCCGCGCTGCCCGCGCTGCTCCGTTTCCGGCTCAAGCCCGGCCTCCGAAGCGTTTTATTTATGCTCTCAGCTCAATTCCCAGATTGGAGAGCCCGTTTAGAATCTTGTTCATCACAGAGGTGACTTCCTTTTCCTCCAAGGTATGGTCCTTGGCCCGGAAGGTGATGGAGTAGGCCACAGACTTGTGTCCGGCCAGAACCTGGGCGCCCTCGTAGATATCGAACAGGTGGTAGCTCTCCAGCACTTTGCCGCCCCTCTGCTCGATCACGTCCTCAATCTGTCCCACCAGCACGTTCTTCGGCACCACCATGCTGATATCCCGGGTCACGGCCGGGAATTTGGCGATTCCGGTGTACTTGCGGTCAAAGGTGGTGAAGGGGATAACAGAGGGCATGTCGATCACAGCAACGTACGCCCGGTCGCCGATCTTGTAGTTGTCCGCCACATCCGGGTGAAGCTCGCCCAGGTATCCCACCGTCACGCCCTCGTAGACGATATCGGCCTTTCTGCCGGGGTGCAGGTAGGGGTGGTCGCCGTTTGGATCGTAGTGGGGCTTTTTGTTCATGCCCACGCGGTCAAAAAACTCCTCCACAACGCCCTTCATGGTGAAGAAATCGCCTTCCCCGTACATGCCCAGGGTAAACTGCATGCGCTCGTCGGGCAGCTCGGTTAAGGGCATGGCCTTGGGCAGATACACGTTTGCCATCTCGTACAGGCGCACGTCCTTGTTGCGGCGGTTGTAGTTGGTGGACAGGGAGGTCAGCATCCCGTTTAATGGCGTGGTACGCATCACGCTGAAATCCTCGCCCAGGGGATTGGAAATCTCCACTGTCCGGCGAAGTCTGCTGTCCGCCGGGATCATCAGCTTGTCGAATACCCTGGGGCTCTCAAAGGAGTAGGTCATCCCCTGGGAGAAACCGCAGAACTCGGCGGTCTCCCGGGCCACCTCCTGGATTCTCAGCTCGTAGGGCAGCTTGCCGGTGGTCGCCTCGCCGGAGGGCAGGGTGGTGGGAATCTTGTCGTAGCCGTAGAAGCGGGCCACCTCCTCAGCCAGATCCGCCATGCGGTACAGGTCCTGACGCCAGGTGGGAACGATCACCTCTTTGGAGCAGGGGTCGTAATCCAGATCAATCTTCTTGAAATAAGAGATCATGGTATCCTCGGCGATGTCCGTGCCCAGAAGGCGGTTGATCTTCTCCGGGTCAAAGGGAACCCGGTTCTCCTCACGTTTCTGGGAATAAATGTCAATGATTCCGCCGATCACCTCGCCGGCTCCCAGCTCCTCGATCAGCTGGCAGGCGCGGTTTACAGCCTCCTTGGCAGTGTTGGGATCCAGGCCCTTCTCGTATTTTCCGGAAGCGTCCGTGCGCAGGCCCACCTTCTTGGCGGACAGGCGGATGTTGGTGCCGTTGAAGCATGCGGACTCAAACACCATGGTGCTCACGCTGTCGGTGATCTTGGAATTCTCACCGCCCATGATGCCCGCGATGCCCACTTCCTTCTCGCCGTCGTTGATCATCAGGATGGTGCCGTCAAGCTTGCGCTCCTGGCCGTCCAGGGTCTGGAACACGTCGCCGTCCTTGGCGCATTTTACCACGATCTCGTGGCCCGCCAGGGTATCGTAGTCAAAGGCGTGCATGGGCTGTCCGTACTCTTCCATCACGTAGTTGGTGATATCCACGATGTTGTTGATGGGACGGATTCCGCTGGCCGCCAGGCGGCGCTGCATCCACTCGGGGGAGGGAGCCAGCTTGATATTCTTCACCATTCTCGCGCAGTAGCGGGGGCACAGCTCAGGGTTTTCCACCCGCACCTTCAGGTAATCGTTGATATCCTCGCCGTTTCCGGTGGGCTTTACCACCGGCGGATGGAATTCTTTTCCAAATGTGGCGGCCGCCTCCCGGGCGATTCCCACCACACTGTAGCAGTCCACGCGGTTGGAGGTGATCTCATACTCGAACACCACGTCGCGCAGGCCCAGCACCTCCACTGCGTCGGCGCCCACCCGGGTGTCCTCCGGGAGAATGTAGATGCCGCTCTCCGGCGCCAGGGGATACATGTCGCGGTCGGAACCCAGCTCCTCGATGGAGCACATCATTCCGTTGGACTCGATGCCTCTGAGCTTACCCTTTTTGATCTCGATTCCTTCCTCGGGAAGGGGGCCGCCGTCATGGCCGCCGGCTACCTTTCCACCGTCCAAAACCACCGGAACCTTGTCCCCAGTCTTGACGTTGGGCGCGCCGGTGACGATCTGAACCGGCTCCCCGGCTCCGATGTCCACCTGGCAGATGATCAGCTTGTCCGCGTCCGGATGACGCTCGATGGAAAGGATCTGGCCGACAACAATCTTTTCAAGGTTTTTATCGAGACGCTCGAATCCCTCCACCTTGGTGCCGGTGAGGGTCATTGCGTCCGTGTACTCCTGAGCCGTGACATCCAGGTCAGGAACGTATGCTTTAATCCAGGATAATGCAGTGTTCATTTTTCTTCTCCTTTTCTCTCTATGGTTCGGGCGCAGGTCTGCTGCCCGTCAGACTGCGGGTCAGAACTGTTTCAGGAACCGGATATCGTTCTCGTACAGCAGGCGCATGTCGTCAATCTCATATTTCAGCAGGGCGATCCGCTCTAAGCCTACGCCGAAGGCGAAACCGGAATATTCCTCCGGATCGATGTTGCACATCTCCAGAACGTGGGGATGTACCATACCGCAGCCCAGAATCTCAATCCATCCGGAACCCTTGCAGAACCGGCAGCCCTTGCCGCCGCACTTAAAGCAGGTCACGTCCACCTCTGCGCTGGGCTCTGTGAAGGGGAAGTGGTGGGGACGGAATTTCACCTTTGTCTCCGGTCCGAACAGCTCCTTGGCGAACTCGGCCAGGGTACCCTTTAAATCCGCAAAGGTGATGTTCTTGTCGATCACCAGGCCCTCGATCTGATGGAAGGAGGGGGAATGGGTGGCGTCCACCTCGTCGGAGCGGAACACGCGCCCCGGGGCGATCATGCGGATGGGAAGCTGTCCCTTCTCCATGGTGCGCACCTGAACCGGGGAGGTCTGGCTTCTCAGCAGGATCGTATCGTTGATATAGAAGGTATCCTGCTCGTCTCTGGCCGGATGTCCCTTGGGAATGTTCAGCTTTTCAAAGTTGTAGCGGTCGTACTCCACCTCGGGGCCTTCCACTACCTCATAGCCCATGCCCACGAAAATGCGCTCCACCTCTTCCAGGGCGATGGTATTGGGATGGCTGTGTCCCACCTTGTTCTTTTTGGCCGGCAGGGTCACGTCGATGACCTCGCGCTTTAACTGCTCTTCTCTGGCCTTTTTGGCAAGGGCGGTTCTGGCTTCCTCCAGCCTGCCCTCCAACTGCTCACGGACCTCGTTCACCATCTGACCCACCTTGGGGCGGTCCTCAGGCGCCACATTTTTCATGCCCTTTAACAGGTTGGTCAGCTCGCCCTTCTTGCCCAGGTATGCCACCCGGATCTCATTCAGCTTTTCCAGCGCCTCGGAAGCTTCAATCTGGTTTAACGCTTCTTCTCTGATTTTCTCTAACTGCTCTCTCATGGCTTCTCCTTTTCTCTTTGAATTCGGGAATCCCGCCGCCGTGCGATCCCGCCCGGAAGGCTTCCTGTCACGCCGGGCCCATGCCCCGCGCAACGAAAAAAAGTCCCGTTCCTCCGCCGTTTCCGGCAAAAGGGACGGGACAAAAATATGCTCGCGGTACCACCCTGATTCCTGCGCTCCACATAACGCGCAGACACTCATTTGCACATAACGCGTGCCAGCGTCACAGACTACCGGCCTCTGGGCCTTCACCTGTGCGGCTCCGGTGGGAATTTCAAGCGCTTATCTGAACCTGGGGGAGCTTGCAGCCGGTGACTCCCTCTCTCTGCCGGAAAATAAGCCTCTACTGAACACCTTCATCGCCTTTGCGATTTAAATCTAAACTACATTTTAGCCACTCTTTCGAAAAAAGTCAAGATATATTCCCATAAACAGTTCAGACGGCGCGAAAATTGGTGCAAAAAGCAGCGTCAAGCTCGCTTGTAAGCGTCTTTTCGCGCCAATTTTCACATCGGATGAACATCCGATGCTTCTTGACCGGCTTTTCCGGTCAAGAAGACCAGCCGTCTGAACGTACTCACGGAACAACCTCCCGTCTCCCATCAAAAGCCATTTGACAACGGGCTCCCTTCGCCTTAAACTGATCTCAGACACTCTGAAATCGAGACAATCCCAAAAGGAGCCATACAACCGATGACCCACATCCAAACCATAGACTGCCTGGACCTAAAACAGATCGCCGACTCCGGCCAGTGCTTCCGCATGCTGCCCTCCCCGGCGGGCGGCTACACCATTGTCAGCAGGGGCCGCCTGCTGCGCGTTTCCCAGGAGGGAAACCGGGTAAGCTTTGACTGTTCCCAGGAGGATCTCTCCGTCTGGCTTACATACTTCGACTGCGCCACGGACTACGCCGCTATCCTGACCTCCGTGGACCCGGACGACAACTACTTAAGAGCCGCGGCCGCGGCCGGGCGTGGAATCCGCATCCTGCGCCAGGACCCCTGGGAAATGATCATCACCTTCGTGATCTCCCAGCAGAAAACCATCCCCTGTATCCGGCGGCTGGTGGAGGACATCTCCCGGCGCTGGGGGCAAAAAATCGCAGACGGGGACGACAAAAACTCCGCCGTTTATTCCTTTCCCACCCCAAAAGAGCTGGCCCGCGCCTCCCTGGAGGAGCTATTGGACCTGAAGCTTGGGTACCGCGCCAAATACATCCACCGCCTGTCCCAGGACGCCGCGGCCGGGGCGCTGGACCTGAAAAAGCTGGAAACCATGGAGTACGGACAGGCCATGGAATACCTCACCGGCTTTTACGGCATCGGCAAAAAGGTAGCCAACTGCGTCTGCCTCTTCGGCCTGCACCACATCGAGGCGTTTCCCGTGGACACCTGGATCGAAAAGATTCTGCTGCGGGAGTATTTCAGCGCAAAAAAATACCGCCGCACTCCCAAGAACCGCCTCTACGACACCATTCTGGCGGACCATTTCGGGAGGTACGGCGGCTATGCCGGCGTGCTCCAGCAGTACATATTTTACTATGAGCGGCTGAATCAACACAAAATCTCGCCCTGACACAGCCGGTGAAATAAGACCTTCCGGCGCTTAAACCAGGCGGCGCTCAAAACCGCGGTAGCGGGTTCCCTGGAAGGTGAGCTTGCCCCGGTCCCCCTCCGCTAAAAGCCCGTACTCCCGGCCGGACATCCGCAGCTCCATCCGGTCCCCGCTCTCCACCTGGAAGGTGGCGTAGTAGACGGTGGAGCTCCTTGTCATATGGCTGCTGTCCGCCTGGCTCATATGCCGGGTTATATTGGTGCGCTTGGAGACCACCCTGGCGTCCACGCTGAGCACCGGTGAACTGTTGTTGCTGCTCCACTCGGAGGCGGACCGGACCAAAGCGAGAATCATAACTCCCACGATCAGCAGAAAAACTGCGCCGAACATCAGCGGGAAAATCGTATCCATAATTCCGAAAAATCCATAATCCATAAAATCACCCGCTTTCTTTTTCCTCTGATTTCATTATAAGCAATCGCGGGTGGAATGTCTTATCATTTTCCTTAACATTTGATTGATACTATCTGACAATATTCTGACCGGGTAATCACCACTACCTCAACTCCACCATCCGATGATCGGTACAATACTCGTTCTCCTTCAAGCTGCGGTCCCCGTACTCTACCTCGCCCATCTGATTGTCGTAGGGGTCGTTGCGCAGATGGGCCATGGGCGGGTTGAAGTCCGCCTGGAACTCTCTGGCGGCGGGCATGCGGTAGGGGTCCAGGTTTCCGAAGTAGAACTCCCAGCGCTCCTCATATCCCTCCCGGAAGGCGGCTCCGCCGAAGGAGCAGTCCGCGTACAGCCAGCCGAAGGGCTCCACGTAAAACTGGGCCCAGTCGTGGCAGCCGATCTCCAACGGTGTGGTGTAAAGCCCGGCCTGCCATCTGGCCGGCACACCGGCGGCCCGGCACATGGTGATAAAGAGCAGGGCCTGCACGCCGCAGTCCCCCTTAAAGCAGGTGCTCACATACTCGGGAATATCCGTCAGCGTGAAATAGCTGCGCACATAGGAGTACATCACATGGCTGGTTATGTAGTCGTAGATCCGTCTGGCCTTCAACAGGGGATTGGTCTCCTCCCCCACCACCTCCCGGACCAGCTGGCGCAGATAGGGTGTGAAACGGATGTGGGGAAGCTGTTCCCGGCAGAAGTCCCGGCGGATTTCCCGTATTTCACCCTGGCTGCCCTCCGAGCGCTGTGCCAGCGCGGCGGCCCGGTCCAGGGCCTGTCCCCGGGAGAAATCCCGGTAAGGCGCGTGGTTTTCAAAGGAAAACTCCACCGCATAGCGCTGTCCCCTGCGGTGCTCCGTGTGAAAGCAGATGGTCCGCTGCGGCTGCCCTGCGTCCGCCACCGTGTACTCCGAGGGCAGCGCCTCCCTCCCGCCGATGGACACGCTCTCCACCTTTACATTGCGAATCTGGCTGTACTCGATGGGAAGCGGCAGGTAGACCCGGATGGACTCTCCCTCCCGCTCCGCCTCCGGCGTGATCTCAACGGTGCTGCGGATCCGGTAGGAACAGCTCATGCCCTCCGACTCTTTCATCCGCGCCATAGCGTTTTCCAGCAGCCTGAAATTGTCCTGTCTGCCCTTTAAATGGCTGGGGTCAACCGCGCGCTGTCCGTAAGCCGGCCGCGTTTTCAGGATATTTGCCAGAAAGCTGCTGCGGAACTTTACCTGGCCGTCCACATAGATCCAGTCCGCCGCATCCTCCTCCCACAGCTGTGTCAGCTCTTCCTCCTTAAAATCCTGAATCTCCCGCTTCAGAATCTCCAGAGCTTCCCCCCAGGAGTAGGGGTATTGCCCGGGCAAACGCTCCAGAATCTCCAGCTCCAGGGTGAGCCGGTCTTTCATGGCCCGGGGCAGTTCCCGCTTAAGCCGCAGCCCGATCACCCGCTTGGCCTGTTCAAACTGCCCGCACCATTTTAATTTCTGGATATCCTCGGGCAGCGGTGTGCTCAATGTCAAAAAATAATTGTTTTCGTTCATCATTTTCTCACGTTCCTCTCTGACAGATATCCCTATCATACACGAAATACCGAAAAATGTATAGCCGGAAGCACACATCCGCCCCCCAAAACCGCCTCAGGCCCCATTCTCCCCCTGTTTACTTCAAATGGAAAACGTGATAAAATGACCGTATCTGATCCGGAGAGAGGTGATATTCTGTGAAGCTCTGCATTGCAGCGGCTGGAATAGTTGTGAGTGTATTGTAATATAACAGGAGGTTTTGAAATGACTATTCCAGAGAAACAGATTTATCCCCGCACCGGGGACCGTCAGACCGTGTATTTAAAGCATGTGATCACCAAACCCGGCATCCAGGTTGGCGACTACACGATGTACAATGACTTTGTCAATGACCCAACGGAGTTTGAGCAGCACAATGTGCTGTACCATTACCCGATCAACCACGACCGGCTGATCATCGGGAAGTTCTGTTCCATCGCCTGCGGCGCCAAATTCCTGTTCAACAGCGCGAACCACGCCATGGCTCCGCTCTCCACCTATCCATTTCCCCTGTTCTTTGAGGAGTGGGACTTGGACCGCGGAAACGTGACGGATTCCTGGGACAACCGGGGCGACATCGTGATCGGAAACGATGTCTGGATCGGCTATGAAGCCGTGATCCTGGCCGGCGTGACCGTGGGCGACGGAGCCATCATCGGCGCCCGGGCGGTGGTGACAAAGGACGTCCCGCCCTACACCATTGTGGGCGGAGTCCCGGCCCGGCCGATCCGCAGGCGCTTTCCGGAGGAAACCGTCTCCGCCCTGCTGCAGCTTCGGTGGTGGGACTGGCCCAAAGAGCGGATCCGCCGGAATATCAGCGCCATACAGTCCGGCTCGGTGGACCGCCTGATGTAAACGGACGGCGTTACCCGTAACATTTCCCCCTGTTTCAGCTCTGACAAGCTGATGCAGGGGGATTTTTTCGCCGCGCGGCCGCCCCTCTCACCACAGGCCCACTATGGAATCAGCCTCTCACAGTTCCAGCTCCATCTGCACATGGGGGATTCCATCTTCCAAAAATTCGCCGGAACAGATTTTAAAGCCCTCCCGCTCATAAAATCCCACCGCGTAACACTGGGCCTCCAGATAAATTTTCCCGGCCCCCATGGTTTCCCTCACAATCCTGATCCCTTCCCTCAACAGTCTCCCGCCCAGACCGGTCTTTCGCTCCGTGGTCAGCACTCTCCCCATCTGCACGACCCCCGCTTCACCTGCTTTCGGAAATACCCGCAGATAGGCCAGGACCGTTTGTCCGGACCGGCAGAAAATGTGCAGGCTGCTGTAATCCACATCGTCCAAATCCTGGTAAACACAGCGCTGTTCCACCACAAACACCTGGGCCCTCGCCTTGAGAATTTCATACAATTCAACGGTTGTCAGTTCCTGAAAATATTTCGCCACAAAGTCCATCCCGCTCCGCCCTTCCATTTTCTTCCAGTTTAAGCTGCAAAAGACGGATCTTCCGGTCCTTGACCGGAAAATCCGCCTTTGCTGATCTAGGGTGTGTTTGAAAATTGCTTTCCGCCAGATGTGCGTCACACTTCGTGGGAGATTTGGTCCCGATGAGGGAAGCGTAGCGGGCTACGTTGACCGAATTGGGACCAAATATGCCGCGAAGTGGGGCGTGCAGATGGTGGGAATGAATTTTCAAACACACCCTAGTTTCTCTTACTTAAAAATCCCCTTTTTTTTGGGTTTCTCCGATTCGGACGAAGCTGTGCCGTCCATGGCCTCCTCGAACTTGCGCAGTGCCTCCTTCTGAGCCTGGGTCAGGCGCTCCGGCACCTGGATCACCAGGGTCACGTAGTGATCGCCCCGCACGTTGCGGTTGCGCAGCGAAGGCACACCCTTGCCTTTTAAGCGGACCTTGGTGTCGGTCTGAGTGCCGGGCTTCACCTCGTACTCCACCTCTCCGTCCACAGTCTTGATGCGGATGGCACCGCCCAAAGCCGCCTTGGTGAAGGAAATGGGCACGGTGGAATAGATGCTGGTATCCTGGCGCTTGAAGATCGGATGCTGGGAAACCACAGCCTCCACCAGCAGGTCGCCCCGTTCGCCGCCGTTCACGCCGGGTTCGCCGCCGCCGGCCTGGCGCACGCACTGGCCATTGTCGATGCCCGCGGGAATCGGCACTTTAAAGCGCTTGCGCACGGTCTTGTAGCCCGTGCCGTAGCAGTCCGGACAGCGCTCCTTGATGATCTGGCCGCTGCCGCCGCAGTCCGGGCAGGTCTGCACGTTCTGCACCTGGCCGAAGAAGGACTGCTGGGTGTACATGATCTTGCCCTTGCCGTTACACTTGGGGCAGGTCTGGGGAGAGGTCCCCGCTTTGGCCCCTGTGCCGTGGCAGCTGGCGCAGGTTTCCTTGAAATTGATCTCAATCTCCTTCTCGCAGCCAAAAATAGCCTCCTCAAAGGAAATCCGCACGGAGGTCCGCACATTGGCGCCCCGCATGGGGCCGTTGTTTCTCCTGGTGGACCGGCCGGTGCCGAAAATATCGCCGAAGATATCGCCGAAAATGTCGCCCATATCCCCGGAGAAGTCGAATCCGCCGAACCCACCGGCTCCGGCTCCGGCGCCCGGGTCAAACGCAGCATGGCCGAACTGGTCGTACTGCTGACGCTTCTGAGGATCGCTGAGCACACTGTAAGCCTCGGAAGCTTCCTTAAATTTGGCCTCTGCCTCCTTGTCCCCCGGGTTCGCATCCGGATGGTACTTTTTGGCCAGAGCTCTGTATGCTTTTTTTAAAGCATCGTCGTCCGCAGTCTTCGGAACGCCCAGAACTTCATAGTAATCTCTTTTACTCTCTGCCATGTTGTCTCTACCTCGTTATCAAATATCGAACCACGCCATATGCCGGACCAGGGTCCGGCATACAGCTGTCATTTATCTTTCCGTTGTCTTATACTTCCTTAAAGTCGGCGTCAACCACGTCGTCAGCCGGTCCGCCCGCCTGAGCGCCGCCCATATCCGGTCCCGGGCCAGCCTGGCCGGAGGCCTGAGCCTGCTCGTAAACCTTGGCAAACAGCTTCTGAGCGCTGTTCATCAGCTTTTCCTTGCCCGCCTTGATGTCCTCAACCTGAGCGTCGGTCATCTGATCCACCGGCGCGCGGTTGATGGCTTCCTTCAGAGCGCTCAAATCCGCTTCAACCTCAGCCTTGTCGCTGGCAGCGATCTTGTCGCCAACCTCCTCCAGAGCCTTCTCGGTCTGGAATACCATGGAGTCCGCGTCGTTTCTTGCGTCGATGGCCTCCTTGCGCTTCTTGTCCTGAGCCTCGTACTCAGCCGCTTCCTTCACGGCCTTATCGATGTCGTCGTCGGACATGTTGGAGCCGGAGGTGATGGTGATGTGCTGCTCCTTGCCGGTACCCAGATCCTTGGCGGATACGTTCACGATGCCGTTGGCGTCAATGTCAAAGGTAACCTCGATCTGCGGGATTCCTCTTCTCGCCGGCGGAATTCCATCCAGACGGAACTGGCCCAGAGTCTTGTTGTCTCTGGCGAACTGGCGCTCGCCCTGTACCACGTGAATATCAACAGCGGTCTGATTGTCGGCCGCGGTGGAGAAGATCTGGCTCTTCTTGGTGGGGATGGTGGTGTTGCGCTCGATCAGTCTGGTAGCTACGCCGCCCATGGTCTCGATGGACAGGGACAGGGGGGTAACGTCTAACAGCAGAATGTCTCCCGCGCCTGCGTCACCGGCCAGCTTGCCGCCCTGGATGGCTGCGCCGATTGCCACGCACTCATCGGGGTTCAGGGACTTGCTGGGCTCTTTGCCGGTCAGCTGCTTTACTTTGTCCTGAGCCGCGATCATACGGGTGGAACCGCCTACTAACAGCACCTTGCCCAGCTCGGACGCGGTGATTCCGGCGTCGCGCAGCGCGTTCTGTACCGGGATGGCGGTGCGCTCCACCAGGTCGTGGGTCAGCTCGTCGAATTTCGCACGGGTCAGGTTCATATCTAAATGCTTCGGCCCCTCGGACGTAGCGGTGATGAAGGGCAGGTTGATGTTGGTGGTGGTGGCTGTGGAAACTTCCTTCTTGGCCTTCTCAGCAGCCTCTTTCAGGCGCTGCATAGCCATCTTGTCGCCGGACAGGTCCACGCCCTCGGCTTTCTTGAACTCGTCGATCATCCACTGGGTGATGCGGTTGTCGAAGTCGTCGCCGCCCAGACGGGTGTCGCCGTTGGTGGACAGAACCTCGATTACGCCGTCGCCGATCTCGATGATGGAAACGTCGAAGGTGCCGCCGCCCAGATCGTATACCATGATCTTCTGCTCTTTTTCATTGTCCAGACCGTAAGCCAGCGCAGCGGCCGTGGGCTCGTTGATGATACGCTTTACTTCCAGGCCCGCGATCTTGCCGGCGTCCTTGGTCGCCTGACGCTGGGCGTCGTTGAAATACGCGGGAACGGTGATCACAGCCTCGGTTACCGGCTCACCCAGATACGCCTCAGCGTCCGCTTTCAGCTTCTGTAAGATCATCGCGGAAATCTCCTGGGGGGTGTATTTCTTGCCGTCGATGTCTACCTTGTAGTCGGTTCCCATGTGGCGCTTAATGGAGGAGATGGTCTTGTCGGCGTTGGTAACGGCCTGACGCTTTGCAGGCTCGCCCACCAGTCTCTCTCCTGTCTTTGTAAAAGCTACTACGGACGGCGTTGTGCGCACGCCCTCGGCGTTGGCGATAACGGTGGGCTTTCCGCCCTCCATCACGGCTACGCAGCTGTTTGTTGTACCTAAGTCAATTCCAATTATCTTGCTCATCGTTTTTTCCTCCTGATTATTTGTCGTCTCTGATCTCTATCGTAAATGGTTCATTAATTGGCCACTTTTACCATGCTGTGACGTACCACGGTGTCGCGGTACATGTAACCCTTTAACAGCTCCTCGGCCACCACGTTCTCGCCCAGGCTCTCATCGTCCACGTGCATCACCGCGTTGTGGAAGTTGGGGTCGAATTCCTGGCCCACAGCCTCAATGGCTTTCACGCCGGCCTCCTCCAGTGTTTTCTGGAACTGCTTATATATCTTCTCCATGCCGTCCGCAAACGGGGTGGCTTTTGCTTCTTCCGGTATGGAGGCCAACCCTCTCTCAAAGTTGTCAACCACGGGCAGAATCCGCTCGATGATGTCCCGTGCGCCCATCTCATACATGCTGGACTTTTCCTTTTCGGTCCGCTTGCGGAAATTCTCGAATTCCGCCATCTGCCGTTTCACACGGTCGGTCAGCTCCTCGATCTTCTCATCCCGCGGATCTTTCTTTTTCTTGAAGAATCCCTTCTTCTCTTCCTTGGCGCCGCCGTTCTGATCCCCGGCCTCACCGGCGTTCTCCGGCGCGCTTCCATTTTCCGCTGCCGCGCTCTCCTGCGCCGTTTCCTGACTCTGCTCTGCGGCGTTCGCTCCGTCCGCCTCATTCACTGTCTCAGGCGCTTCGTTTTCCGGTCCCCCGGCTGTCTGTTGGTTCATCTCATCCTTATTCATGTTCTCGCTGTTCACCGTCTATCACCTTTCATCCTTTTTAAACGCCCCGTCCAGTTGGTTCATGAGATTCTGCATGGTTCTGAGCACCTTCTCATAATCCATCCGCTTGGGTCCGATAATCCCGATGGTTCCGCGCAGACCGCCGCCCAGATCGTAATTGGCGGTGACCACGCTGCAATCCTTCATGGACTGAACCGGAGTCTCGTCTCCGATATATACCTGAATCCCTGAATCGCCGTCCGAGTTGGCGTTCACCTCGGCCACGAACTCCTGCAGCACCTCCTGGTGCTCCAGCGTTCCGATCAGCCGGCTGGCCTTGTCGCCCTCGGAGAGCTCCGGGTACTTAAATATGTTGGTGGCGCCGCTGGTGTAAATCTGCAGGTCCTCACCGCCGGCCCGTATGGCCTCGGCCACCTCGTTGAGTACCAGCTCCACCACCTCCCGGTGGGCGCCGGCGTCAACCTTCAGCTTGCTGATCACATCCAGGTTGATCTCCTCGATGGTCAGCCCGTTTAAGCTGCTGTTGAGGAGTATGTTCAGATTCAACAGCTCCTCGTCCGTCAGGTTATCGCTGATGTCGATCATCGTGTTCTTGATAATGTTTCCTTCCACCACCACGACCACCAAAAGCTTGCGCTCCTCCATCTTGGAGAGCTGGATAAACTTCAGCTTGGTCTTGTGGTAGCTGGGTCCGCTGATCATGGCCGCGTAATTGGTGTTGCTGGCCAGGACCTGGGCCATCCGTCTGAGCACCAGCTCCAGCTTGTCGACCTTCTGGACCATCATCTCCTTGAACTCCATGACCTCGTTGTCCTTTTCCAGTTCAATCTGGTCCACATAGAAGCGATAGCCCTTGTCGGAGGGAATTCTCCCCGCCGACGTATGCGGCTGGATAATGTAACCCATGTCCTCAAGATCGGACATCTCATTGCGGATCGTGGCGGAACTCAGCTTTAAATCGGAATACTTGGAAATGGTTCTGGAACCCACAGGCTCCCCCGTTTCCAGGTAAGTCTTGATGATCGCTTTTAAAATTGTGACTTTCCGGTCATCCAGTTCCATCGCCATACCTGCACCGCCTTTCCGCTTGTTATTAGCACTCAACTCTTCAGAGTGCTAACATCTACATTTCATAATATATTCCTTTTTAATTTATTTGTCAATATGCATTTCTAAAAATTTTATAACCTTTTCGCCCGCCGCCGGTATTCCCCCTGCTGTAAATAAGGCATATCCTGTAACTTTCTCCCACCATCCCCCTATATCTATGGCTTTCTCCCCCACTTTCCCTTGAAAATCCACTAATTTCCAGGGTTCTTTTCCCATTTTTCACAATTTTGTAAATTCCACTTAACGACTTTTACTTGACATTTAACAATTTTGTAATATAATGTTAAATACACATATTAACTGTCGATTCATTGAGAATGCGAGGCAAACATATGCGAATTAAATCGAATAAGGTTCTTGCAGCCGCGACGCTGGCCGCCTGCATGCTGTTTACCCTTCCCGCCTACGGCGCCCAGGGCAGCGTGGTGGAGCCCCGCCCGGAGACGGTACAGTCCGCCGGGGAAAACGCAGCTGTTGGAACGAATGTCACGGTAGCAAACGAAGCTGACGCCCCGGAGGATAACGGGACACTTCATATTACCAGTACCGGTTCCGGCAAAAGCCAGGTCCGGTTCGACGAGGACGACGCGTACGTGGACGCCGGCCCCGGCGCGGTGAAAAACCAGGAACCGGACAAAAACAGCGGCGAGTCCCTGGGGACCTTCACCATCACAGGTTACTGCGGGTGCGACGCCTGTTCCGGAGGACACAACCTGACCTACTCCGGCACCACGCCCCAGCCGAATCACACGATCTCCGCGGATTTGAACCTGTTTCCGCTGGGAACCAAGCTTCTGATTGACGGCACCGTCTACACCGTGGAGGATATGGGCTCCGCTGTGAACGGCAGGAAGCTGGATATCTACTACGCGACCCACGATGAAGCGCTGGCCGCCGGCATGTACACCGCGGAGGTATTCCGGGCCGACTGATGATTCCATTTTAAAATTGAATATTGTATGAAACGCTGCAGAGCAGCTGGCCTCCGGCACCGAGCCGGACGGACAGCTGCTCTGTTTTGTTTGAATGTAATGGGCCGCTGGCGCAGCCTGCGGGTAATTGTTGGGTGCAAAAAACGCAGGAAACCGTCCGAAGAATTTTGGCTTTCCGGAACCTTTTTACGGAATTTGCAAATCCGCAAATCGCGGACACAGTGTTTTGTGCTGCGGACATATCATGTGCATTTTGTAAATATTTTACATTTCTGTAATATTTTTGTCCATTTTCTTCCGGTATTTCCATTTATTTCCTTGACAGCTCCTAAAAAGTATGATAAAAATGTGGTTATTGCTCATATATTACAAAAGTGTTACATATTATGTAATAAGTTTTAAATTTCTATTCCATTTATTACATGAGCAATCAGGAGGTACTGACATGAAACTTAGAACAATGATAACAGGAGCAATCCTCACCTTAAGCCTGCTGGCCGCATCCGCCACCACGGCATTTGCCGCGGTTCCCAGAGGCCGGCTGGAAAAGGTTTCCGACTCCGCGATCACCGGCTGGGCATATAACAAAGATCTCCCCAACTCCCCCATCGATTGCACCGTAGCTGTATTCAACAAGGCCACCGGCGAGGAAGTGTTCCGCCAGCGGGTAACCGCGGGGGAATACCGTGAAAAGCTGGAGAGCCAGGGAAAAGGCAACGGCTGCCACGGATTCACCATTCCCATGGACTGGTCCTCCCTTCCGGACGGCGAGTACCGGGTGGAAGGTTATGTGGGCGATTCGGATTTTGCCAACACCATGAACCACACCAAGGGCGATCCCCAGGCCCAGGCTCAGGCCCAGAAAACCGCGGGAAACCAGAATCTGATTCCGCTGGGTGTTTTTAAGACAACCGGTTACTGTCCCTGCCGCGCCTGTTCCGAGGGCTGGGGCCGCCATACCTGCACCGGAGCCATCGCCGCGGCCAGCCACACGGTGGCCGTGGACCCCAAGGTGATTCCCTTCGGCTCCAAACTCATGATCAACGGCGTGGTGTACACGGCCGAGGACCGCGGAGGCGGCGTCAGAGGCAACCACATCGACATTTTCTTCAACACCCACGGCGAGACGCTTCAGCACGGAACCCAGAACGCGGAAGTCTATCTGATCCCGTCTCAGGCGTAACGAACCATCCCCTACCGGTTTTGCCCGGCTCCATCGGCCGGACAGGGCCGGTTTTTCAGTTTTACGGCCAGGTAGAGCACCGCCGCGTCCCTGAATCTGCGGGGATTAAAGCCGGTTTTCCGCCCGATGCGGTCCAGGCGGTACTGCAGGGTGTTCTTGTGCAGGAACAGGCGGGCGCAGGCTCCGGAGAGGGACATGTCCTCCTCAAAGTAGACGGCCAAAAGCTCCAGCTCCTCCTCCGTCAGCCCGGCCGCCGTCTTTTGCAGAAATTCCTCCCGGCTGGCCCGGGAAACCCGCGAGAGCAGAATTTCCAGCGTCAGCTGATCGTACACCGCGTAATTTTCCTGGGATCCCCGCAGGCTTTCCAGAGCGGTAAGGCCGGACTCATAGGAGTCTGCCAACTCCTCCAAGGGCACCGCCTTGCCCACTCCCACCTTCAAATCACGTTCCCTCCCGGCGCAGAAGGCCTTAAGCATCCCCTCCGTCCGGACAAAATCGCCCTCCTCCAGCACCGCCAGATACTCGTCCGGGTAGTTCCGGGTGTACAGGCAGGCCCGTGCCCGCTCAAACAGGCGGCGGATGTCCTGGTCCAGCACAGCGCCGTCCGCCGCGTAAGGGCGGCCGTATACCCGGATCACAGCCACCCGCTTCCCCGTGTACCGTGCAATCCCCCACTCCGCGAGAGCCTCCTTCAGATATTCCTCCGCTATTGACTCCCTGCGGATCAGCCCGTTAATCACGTAGCTGCGGCGCTCCTCCTGGGTGCGTGAAAATGCGCCGATCTCCCGTTCCCGGATCAGAAGTCCGGTGATGCGCTCCGCCAGGCGGGCGTACGTTCGCACCTCACCGGGCGGTCCGCTGATGCCAATCACCGCCACCATGGAGCCGTTGTGGTATACCGGCAGGTTCACCCCCTTCTGGGTCCCGGTAAACCGGTCGTCCGCCTCCACCTCAATGGCCTTTCCCGCCACCGCCGCCTGCCGGCCGATCTCATGGTAGGAGCCGATCCTGCCCGCGTCCGTGCTGGCGTAAATCAGGCCCGAGCCGTCGATAAAGTTCACATTCTGCCCGCACACGTCCTTCACCGTATCCACGATCTGCTGTGCCAGCTTCCGGTCAATCTGCTCATTCATGGTATTCCCCGCCCTCCCGATGAATCTCTCTGGTCTGTCTGATTTATTATAGCGTATCTTTGTTATTCATACCAGATTTTTTTGTAAAATCTAAAAATATTCAGTATATGTAATATTTTTTCCCGGTTGCCAATCTGTTATAGTGGAGACAGATCACAATACAATCTCAGAAAGCAGGGAGGCAGAAATATGAACGCAGTGGTAGCAATCGACTCTTTAAAAGGAAGCCTGACTTCCATGGAAGCGGGCCGGGCGGTCTGCGAGGGCATCCGCCGGGTTTACCCGGACGCGGTGGTGTCCGTGCGTCCGCTGGCGGATGGCGGCGAGGGCACGGTGGAAGCCCTGGTCAGCGGAATGAACGGGGAGCTTCGCACCATCACCGTCACCGGTCCCCTGGGCCAGCCCTTGGAGTGCTCCTACGGGATCATCGGCAGCTCCGGCACCGCGGTGATCGAGATGTCCGCGGCAGCCGGGCTTCCCCTGGTTCCCGAACAGGACCGCAATCCCCTTCTCACCACCACCTACGGCGTGGGCGAAATGATCCGGGATGCCATTTCAAGGGGCTGCCGCCGCTTTATCGTTGGCATAGGCGGCAGCGCCACCAACGACGGGGGAGCCGGTATGCTCCAGGCGCTGGGATACGACTTTCTGGACAGCGACGGTAAGCCGATTCCCCAGGGCGCTGCGGGGCTTAAGCACCTGGCCACCATCAGCTCGGACAACGTGCTGCCGGAGCTTTCCCAGTGCCGGTTCTGCGTGGCCTGCGACGTAACCAATCCCCTCTGCGGGGAATTGGGAGCCAGCGCCATCTACGGCCCCCAGAAGGGCGCCACGCCGGAGATGGTCCGGCAGATGGACCTTTGGCTGGGCCGCTACGCGGCGCTGGCCGCCAAGACCTTCCCCAGGGCCGACGCCAGCTTTCCGGGCACCGGGGCCGCAGGCGGGCTGGGATTCGCCTTCCTCACCTTCACGGACGCGGTTCTGGAATCCGGAATCCACATCGTGCTGGAGGAAACCCACCTGGCGGACTACATCCGCAACGCGGACCTGGTGATCACCGGTGAAGGCCGCCTGGACGGCCAGACCCCGGCTCTTATACACATCCGACGCCGCCGGCGAGCGAACTAAGTGTGGACTTGGTGGTCGCCGCATCATTATAAAAAAAAAAAAAAAGATAAGGCG
>OJKJ01000091.1_pt1 | contig 73875 bp, 68 predicted proteins | sample 1596491 | NCBI WGS metagenome assembly OJKJ01 (sample SAMEA4350160, study PRJEB24818) | metagenome | biome: human; feature: gut; material: faeces | place: Denmark | collected 2013-09
TTGTAAATAGTGTGTTTTTAAATAGTTGCTTAATGTGTATTTTACACAAATATAAAAAAGTAGTGAAACCTAATTAGATTTCACTACTTTAAAAATTTATTGCTTTATTTCAGTCCAGATGTAATCATATAGTTTTTTACTTTCACTAGGAAGGTCAGTATAGATTTCACATCTATCCATTATTTCTTTAGGCATATATGCGTTAGGGTTATTTCTAACTTCTTCTGGCTGCTCCAATCTTGCTTCTTTATTAGGTGTTGTATAGCCTATTTCATCTGCTATTCTAAGAGCACTTTCTTTGTCGCTTACAAAATTTATGAATTTCTCAGCGGCAGAAACATTTTTAGCATTGGCAGGTATGCATAAGCTGTCAATCCAGAAATTCGCACCTTCTTTAGGTACCACATAAACTAAATTAGGATACTCATCTTGAAGATTCAATCCTTCTCCAGACCAAATCATGTTTATATCAGTTTCTCCAGCAGGAATCATTGTAGTTCCATTATCCACTCCGTAGATTGGATTAACTAACTTTCTTTGGTCTAATAATAATTGTTTTGCTTCTTCAAGTTCCTTAGGGTTAGTTGAATTTAGAGAATAGTTAAGTTTCTTTAAAGCAGCGCCTAGTGTATCTCTATATGTGTCAAACATGAAAATCTTATCTTTATATTTTTCATTCCACAATATATCCCAGCTATCAACTTTTTCTGTCACTACATCTTTATTGTAAATAAGACCAACAGTTCCAAACATATAAGGAACAGAATATTTGTTGCCTGGGTCTATCTCTAAGTTTAAGTATGCTTCATCCATTTGAGAAATATTAGGTACATTATCTTTGTTTAGTTCTTGGAGCAGATTTTGATCTATCATTCTTGGCATTAAAGCATCAGATACTAAAACTACGTCATATTTTGTGCCGCCTTTGCTAAGCTTTTGATACATGGTTTCCATATCATCAAAAGTTTCAATGTTAACTTTTATACCATATTTTTCTTCGAATTCTTCTACAGTTTCTTTATCTATGTTTTCTCCGTAGTTAAAGAAGTTTATTTCTTCAGCAGTACTTTTATTACAGCCTGCAAAGAATACTGTCATTATTATCATACAAATTGATAAACTTAATAATTTTAATGATGATTTCATAGTACATTTTCCTCCGTATACTGTTTAGGTTATAAATATTCTTTTGAATTATAGCATTGTTTTACTTAAGTGTCTAATCATATGATGTACAATTTTATATAATTGTAATCTATAGTTTTAAGAATAAATCTATTCGTACCTCTTTATTTTCTACATCATCATTTGTATATTCATTAATGTCTATTCTTGAAAGTTTGAAACCATGTTTTTTATATAATTGGATAGCGTGATAATTACAAGTTTGAGTTTCAAGTATAATACCACGACAGTCATTTAAAGTTTTAGCATATTCAATAATTTTTTCTAGCAACATATTGCCTATGCCTTTTCCTCTAAAATCATCCGTTACAAAAATATTACTTATTCTATGAACAAATAGCATCATAGTATCTATCAGTTAAGTATGTAGCTACAAATTTGTAGCCTCTATATTTATTTTTATCAATGGGAGATATTTTCATATAATTACCTCATTTCTTGAGATTAAACTTTTCGGGAGAGTTTTGTCAAGATATATATAGGGTGTGTTACGCTTTTTTCGCACATCAGAATTTAGCTGATTTCACATCATCCGTTATCAGTCTCTTTACCTTATCCTCCAATGTGTCTTTGCTTGTTTGACTAAAGTGAACGCCAACAACATAAGTGGTGTTTCCGACCCTCATGTTGAATGTTCCTGCCGGATTGACATTCGCTTTATTCGCTGTGTCTGTGTTCTGTGCCATGCAGTTCCTCCTTGAATGAAAAAAGCCCGACAAGGAAAGGTCTGACAACGAAGTTCCGACAACGGACATCAGAAAACCTTTTTTCTTTATCGGGCGATACTATCTTTTTACTATTTCCTTTTTCTTTATAATATTGGTTGTCATGGTTGTCAGAGAGGGAAAAGTGCCGCAATATCAAGGCTTTCGGGATTTTTGCCCGACAACCAGACCGACAACCGGCTCGACAACCGAAGCGACAACGGGCTTTTATTTTTGCTTCAACCATTCTTCCGGAAGTCCTGACTGTTCCATTTCTTCTGTCGGGATTTCCTGAAAACCATCCATGCTATTGTCAGGCTCGTTGTCGTTCCTGATACGCTCCCAGCCTTTTTGTCTGCGGTAAGGCTCTGGAAAATACCTCGGATTGCTGAACACCCTCCAGCCTGTGACAGCGTTATTCATAATGTCGTTGATCTCTCGCAGTTCCCATTGTTTCGGTTCGTCATAATCATGCCCCAGTGCTTCCTTATAAAGCTGTTTGGAACAGACCATGCTGCCGGAATAGCGTTCCAGATAGTCTAAAATCTGTCCTGCCTTTGTGTCCTCCGGCATAAAATCTTTTTGGTGGGCTTTCAGATAATCGTTCATAGCCGGACTGAATCTCAGACGGAAATTGCCGCTTCTGTAAATCTCCATAGCTTCTGCCCACATCTGATTGATATACTCTCTGGAAGCCTGTTCATCCGCTAAAATATGAACCTCAGCCCTTTCAGGATAGACCATAACCGGAACGAAGCGGCGGTTGCCTGTTCGGTCAAGGGGAAGAAAGTCAAGGGTATTGGAAGAACCTCCAAACACACATTGTCGTTTTCTGTCTGCCGGATGTGTTTCATAGGGTATCTTATAGGTTTCCTTTTGTCGGCTCAGAAAGGACTTGATTTCTTCAATGCTCTTAGCGTTGGCGGTTGCAATCATTTCCGACATTTCAATAATCCAATGCCCCTGCATTTTGCGGTACACATTTTCATCATCCAGCTTTTTCAAGTCATCAGAGAACCAATCATCATTGACCGCAAGCAAACGGAAGAAAGAGGACTTTCCGGCTCCCTGACCGCCTACAAGACAGAGCATTACCTCAAATTTACACCCCGGCTTAAAGGCTCGTGAGATAGCACCCAGCAGAAACAACTTCAATGCTTCATAGGTGTAATCATCTGTATCAGAACCGAGAAAGCGGTGCAGACAGAAGCGTATGCGTTCTGTTCCGTCCCATTGCAGGGCATTGAGAAAATCACAGACAGGGTGGTAACGGTTTTCATTGGCAATAACCGCAACTGCGTCTATGATTTTCTTCTCTACGGTCAATCCATAGTTTTCTTCAAAATATAGGAGCAGATATTTCACATCCACATCCGTCAATGTCGGGCTATCACGATACCAGCCGAGGGGCTTCACAATGTCGATTCTTTCGGTCAGAAGATTTTTTCGGATAGCCCCTTTCAAAAGTGGGTCATATTGCAGAACACGCTTATAATTTGCGGCAGTATTATAAACCTTACCTTTCTCGCTCTGCTCTAAGCTGTTTCGGATTTCTTCTACTGTGCATGGTTCTGTCTGCTGACAGTTCTGCAATTCGCTGTTCAAGTTTTAACACCTCCTTTCTCTGTTCTGCCACAAGTGCTTTTCGTTCCTCCAATGAACCATACAGAAGAATATCAAGCAGATATTCGATATAGTTCTTCTTATGCAGTGCTTCTGCAAACAGGGAATTCCATTCCTCATCCGGCTGTTTAGGAGCGTATTTCTTTTCCCATTCTCTAAGAAGATGAAAATAATCTGTCAGCACCTTGTAGCAATGATTTTCTTCTTTTTGATATTTCTGCTCCGGTGTCGGCTCACGAATACGAGGGCGGACACTGGGCTTTTGTCGGCTGTCATAGTTAAGACCAAAATCTTCTGCAAGTTTGACAGCAGCTTCCCTCAGCCCAATACCGAATAGCTTCGCTGTCAGATCAACAGCGTCTCCGGTTGCTCCGCAGCCAAAACAGTAATAGCGTTCATCCAGCTTCATACTGGGGGACTTATCCGAGTGAAACGGACAGCACGCCATACCTGTGGGACCCACTTTCAAGCCATAGGCTTCTGCGGCTTGTCGGGCAGTAACATTTTCTTTTACAACTTCAAATACATTCATGTGACTCCTTTCCTGAAACGAAAAAAGCACCTGTCATTTTCAAAACGAAAACAGCAAGTGCCTTAGAGTTTCATATTCATTTTTGGGTGCAAAAAAGCAGGAGACCTTTTCAGATTTCCTGCTTAGCAAAGCTGTGAAGATTTTATTATGGATTTTCTTTCTTCCATTTCCACTTGAGTAATTTCGGTAACTCTTCAATACACTTTTATAATTGTTTGTCCAAATAAATCGTTGCAACCAGTTCAATTAAATTGCGTATTCCAATATAGAGCAAAGCAAAAATTGAAACTCGTTGGAGTGTAACTGTTGTTTGCATATTTATAAAAAGTGGTAGAATAGCAATTAAAACTATCAAAATCGAATGTGCAAGATTTGCGGCATTATTCGCTTTTAATTGTATTAGTTTCCAACGCTCATCACCTTTATAGTTCACCTGTTTTATAGCTTTTAGAATATATAGCCAAAGAGTTATACCTAATGCCATAACAAGAAAAATCAAAATAATTGTTTGTTCGTTCATTTTACTTCTCCTCTCCATACTTAAAAACTTCATCAATAGATACACCAAATGTTTCTGCTATCTTGAAAGCTAATTCCAAAGAGGGCGTATATTTATATTTTTCTATTGATATGACTGCTTGTCGTGAAATACCAACCCTATCTGCTAAGTCAGCTTGCGTCCAATCTCTTTCAGCCCTCAACACTTTAATCCTGTTCCATATCAAAGTAATCTCTCCTTTCCTAAATGTAACGAACCGATTACATTTATATTGTAATCAATTCATTACATTTTGTCAATAGAGTAATACATGATTTTAAATTGAAAACAGCAAGTGCCTTAAAGTTCCATATTTAATTTTAGGTGCAAAAAAGCAGGAGACCTTTTCTCAGATTTCCTGCTTTTCTCAATGATAATTATTTCTTTTAATTACTGAAAATCGGGAATTTCCTCACAAGGTTCTTCGCTATAGTAAGGTACGCCATTTTTGATTCCCATGCTGATTTTCAAATCCAAATCTTGATAGTAGCCTTCATACTGATAATCCGCCACTTCTTCTGATTCCTCTATCAATTTCTTCAGAGTTTCAGCAGCTTGCAAACTCTCAGCATTGTTCAGACCACCAATCGCCGGTCCGCTGCTTCCCTCATACACTTCCAAGTAAATTTTTTCAGAAGATTCCGGCTCAACAAACAGAATATAAGAGTAAGCATCTTCAGAATTCTGCGTTTCATAATTAGGTTCTCCAAATAATGCACGCAGTCTGCCATAGGCGATGACCGATTCTAAATCTAAGTTCAAAAGCTTTCCGTTGCTTTCCGGTATACTTGTCAGGCTTGTGTCTTTCTGGAAATCAGATATTGTCATAGCATTTTCTTCTTCCGATACATTGTTCCCTAATGCACAACCGCTTAAGCATAGTGAAACAAGTAACATCAATGTTAATAGTTTTTTCATGATAGCTGTTACCCCTTTAAGATTCTCAAATAGTGTATCTCCATTATACTTCATCAACCTAAAGAATGGAAGATATTTTCTTGTTTCTTAAAGCAAGAGCACCTGTCATTTTCAAAATAAAAACAGCAAGTGCCTTAGAGTTCCATATCCTGTCTTTTGCTTTTCGTCGGAACTGTCCGGCTGACTTCACGCTCTGCAATTTCTTTCTTTTTGCGGCTCAACTGCTCTATAATAGAACTTTTGGCTTTCTTCTTGATTTGCTCCGTTCCAGCTTTTTTGACCTCCGGCTTCATCAGCGTGGTTTGGATTTTCTGAATGGTTGATTTCATAGCATTTGTGATTCTGGCAATCACTCCATCCAATCGTTTCGTTGCATACTCGATTTCTTTCTTTGAAGCCTTACGCTCAGGGGAGAGAACCCATGCCTTAGACTGCTCCACCAGCTTAATATCCTCCTTGTGCGTTTCCAGTTTTACAGTATCAGCAACGACCTCAACCGCCTTGTCATAGGCAATATCGGCAACCTCGTCCACCAGAGCTTCCACATCCTCAATCTTCATCGTGAGTTCTTCCAACTTTTGCTCCTGTGCTGCCAGTTGCTCCTTTTGCTTGAAAAGAATATAGTCCTGTTTTTCCAGATAAGCACGACCACCATATTCCGGTTCTTCTTCCAGTTGTAAGCCATGCTTTTTCGCCACATCAAACAACAGCACTCGGCAGGCTGAATCGAAAGTCATCTTGCGGTTATTTTTTCTTCCGACAGGCTTTTCCGGTTCCGGCAGTTCAAACCCCAGTGCTTCCAAAGCCTTTTCCTGTTGTGGGGCAATCTCCCCATATTGATTTTCACAGTCGAACACATGACGCTCGTGAATATGAGGGGTGCTTTCATCCAAGTGCAGCGCCCAATTCAGGATATGGACATGAGAGCCGAAACGCTCATTTACTATTTCCATAAATTCTGTGACGATCTCAATGAGCAATTCCGGTGGAACATGATTATCAAGCGTTCCAATCTGATAGACCGTTTCCTCTGGACAGGTCTTTTTGCTTTTGAGTAAATCTCCGGTTTCCTTATTTCTTTCAGGGTGTCGGTTCTTCACATTTCTTTCGTTCTGTCCGGTTACAAAATCACGATACCGCTGACGATAAAAAAGCTGTTCCACATCTTCAAAAGTGGCAGACAGCTCATTTTCCTTTTCGGGATTTTTGAAATTGTGGAAGCCATTATAACAGTCCCAATAGAGATTTTGTTTGGCTCGTTCTTCGTCAATGTGTTCGCTGTTGGCAATGTCAAAGCTGCGGTCATTGTGCTTCGGATTATAAACGCCATTCTTTCCGGCTCGTCCATTGTGCCTTGTTAATTTCACATGAGTTCCTCCTTTTCTTTTTGATTTCCCCGACAGGGGAGAAGGGCAGAGAAGCTGATTCCTTGCGGCTTTCTGCGTCAAGTAATACCCAGTACTAAGTGGCGAAACGCCACTTAACTGGGCAAGGCTGCCGCCCTTGACCTGCACAGGGGTATTGCATTCCCTGTACCCATGCACAAAGGGTTGCACCCTCTGTACTCCCGCCCGAACAAACTGACTTCGCCCTGTCCCAAGCTCTGTCAGTTCCTTCGGTTTTACAAAACAGTCCACCGGACTATTTTGCAAAAAGAAAAACCGACGCATGATCGCTTTACGCTCAATACATCGGTTTCTTCATCTGACCTTAACGGTCATATTCAGTTGTGGCAGATTAGACAATTTGAAAAATTACTCTGGCATATCTACTGAATAACTTAGATTGTTTCCTCTCTTGTCGCTCTTTAAATCATCATAATACCATAGATACATCGTTCTGTCATATACATTGATTTCAATAACACCATCTGGCTTTTGACCTTCTACTTCTAATGAGTAAATTTCCTTATCATGTGCATAGCCAAAAACAAATCTGGTATCTGGATAATTTGGATTCAAGTCCTGTTGAAAATCACTTAATTTTAAAGATGAATGAATTAGTTCTGTAATATCAGATATAAGAATGCTATCCGCTTTAGTTGTAACCGGTGTAGCATTCATAAACGCATATTGTACAGTTGCTTCCTCCACCTGTTTTTTGCAGCGTGCAATCACAAAACCTTGAACGGGATCGTTATCACTTCCTGCCCGATAGAAAATAGTATCATACTGTTTGCCATTCCATATATGCAATATTTCATCAACATGATTAAGAAAATCTTCTGGAACAGAAAATTCTTCATTTTCAGCATTCAAAGGAGAATTCAAAATAGCTTCTTCGACAGAACTATAATATATGAGTTCAGAATCCTTTTTATCGTAATCACTCAAATTGAATTCGACATATGCATTGTCTTTATTGTCATCTTCCGGAACATAAGTATAACGACCATTTTCAATATGGTCATCATAATCAACAAACAGTCCAATACATATCAGCGCTGCAAAAATCAAAAAAACTATTCCTACAATGATTAGCAATATTTTCAAAAATTTTTTCATACAAAAGTCCACCTTCTTGCTTCATTTCAGTAAATTATATCATACCGATATGAACAATTCAATTCACGCTCTATCAAGTAGTTTTTTACTTACCTATAACGCACATTTCCGCAAAATCCATAGTCTCCGATACTTTCCTCACAGGCGATATACAGTCGGAATTCTGTCAGCTCATGAAATAAGAAAAACCGACGCATGATCGCTTTACGCTCAATACATCGGTTTCTTCATCCGACTTTGACGGTCATATTCAGTTGTCTAACATCGTACTGTTATAAAATCTATGTCATTTACGATTTTTCTTATGCTGATTTACCCAGTATGATTTTACAGGGATTCTTCTTCTCTCTATATCTTCCATAAATTCTTCTTTATCGATATTACTATCAATGGTAAATAGCTTTTCCCCATTTACATATACACGCACAGAACCTTTTTTTCTCTCGCAGTAGGTAATATCCCCAAAACGAAAAGTTCTCTTTTTTCCAAAAGTTGACCGCCATGTGATTTCATCTCCGTTCACTTCCAGTTTCCACATTACCATATTGACTATTCCGCTTATGCCTACTAAAAAAAATATTCCAAATATACAAATGACAAACATATCTTCTTTTTCCCTAAGACTCATAGCCGTACAACAAGCAAAAAATATTGTACCTACGATAAATGCCACGACAAGGAATTTCTCTGTTTTTATTGTATAATGCGTTCTAATTATTCCCTTTTTCTGTTCTTCCTCTCGTTCTTTAGCTCTCTTTTGTTGAAGATTTACAAGATATTTCAAAAGAAGAAGTACAACTAAATAGGGACCTATTTGTGTAATTATATTAAAACACATTCGTAAAAAATCATTCATTTTGCCCTCCATAGTCCCAGATATATAAAAATGATTGTTTGAAATCGAGCATTAAAAACCTCAATTTTTCATATTTTATTATACTTCATCAACTTAAAGAATGGAAGAAAAAATTTTGTGTGCAGAGTTCCTGTTCAAGCCTTGTAACGCACATTTCTGCAAAATCCATAGTCCCCGATACTTTCCTTGCAGACGATAGGCAACGGTCAAAACATCAGGTCTGCACCTGACATTTTAACCGCATATCAGCCCTGATTATCACATTGTCCCTGCTGGCTGTTCAGCCCATGCTTTTTCGCATATTCGCTGGCTTTCTGTCTGCGTTCCTCACTGTAAGGCGGCAGGAAGCGGATAGACAGACGGGACTTTGCCAGCTCATAAGAAACACCGCCTTGAACATTGGATTTTTCCAGTCTGCAAAGGTCAGGGTACTTCTTAGCAAAAGCAGCCAACCTCTTTTTCAATCCGGCGTTGTGGGTGTAGATATTTGCCTTGTCCTCGCCCTCATTAAAGAGAACGATTGTTTCTTTCTCAATCTTCGTCAGTCTCGTCATAGCAGCCCTCCCTATGGTTTTTCAACACACGCAGCTTGCGGTAAAAGCAGCGATACCACCTTTCAACACCCTCAGCACTCAGCTTGACGGAAAGCATATAAAACAGCTTCTTCGCCGCCGGATCGGGTGCAAGGGCAGCCACCATACGCAAACGCTCGACAGTTGCTTTCAGGTTCGGACAGCCAAAGGCATAAAGGGCTTCCATTTCATTCCGGTTCATCTTCATTGTGTTTTCCTCCTTAAAGTTTGATAAATGAAAAGCGACAGACACTTCATAAGGAAATACCTGTCGCTTCGTTGACGATATAAAATTGTTGGTTTTGGACTTGATAAAATCAGCAGTAAATCATTTCCTGTCTGATGATTTCTTCAGCTCGGTTACGGATAGAGTTCATGGACTGTACCCACAACATCTGATTGTCTGCTTTCATGGTTTCGGTCACACCCTCGGCTTGTTTCATCTGCTCAATGATAAGGCTGCATCTTTCCGTTGCCTGTTCGTCCAGGTCAGCAAGGTAAGTATGCAGTTCGCCGGATAAACAGAGGGCAGAGAACCTTGTAGGGCGGTACTGCTCCAAATATGTCCTGTGCAGTCTGCCCCACATACCGATAGGGCGGTGTTCCTCCGGCAGCTTCAAGTCCGGCACATAGTAATCGCCCACAAGAACATAGTCCAGACCGTTGCTTTCGTCATGGATTCGTGGTTTCAATTCTGTCATGCTATTTTTTCTCCTTTCACTTTTTGCCGATTTGATTTGCTTGTGGCGTTCTGTTCAGCACACAGCTTGCTATCAGAATTATTTTCTTCTGCTATACGCTCATGCTCCGCAAATTTTTTTGATTTCTCACGAATCTTTTTCATATACTTACGATTGGATTCTCGTTTTCTGCGAAGTCGATCTGCTTCTTTTTCAGCAGCAATCCTTTCTTCCTCTGTTGGTTCATGCTGCTCCACAGGTACTTGAAATTGCCCGACATAGTTAAGATATATCTCCACCTCTGTGGTGCGGTCTGCACCTTTTCCCTGTGGCTCGTGAACCAGTATTTTATCTATAAATTCATTTATCATGGCAGGAGTAAGCTCTGTAATGTTCTCATACTTTTTAACCAGCTTTAGAAAACGCTCCACATTATTTTGACCGCCTATAATTCGTTGCATATCAGCGGTGTCAGTCTCAATAATCTTGTTTAGCTCGTTCTGCTCATTTTCATAATCAGTAAGCATACTCTGAAAAAGCCTGTCCGGCAATCTTCCAATTACGTTATCTTCATAGATTTTCCTGATAAGCATATCCAGTTCGTGAACTCGCTTCTGATTTCTTTCAATGCGTTTTTTTACAGTTTCAGAAACAGCAATATCTTTCATCGCCGATTCTTCTTGCAGAGAATAGACAAACTCCTGCTCATTCAAAGAAACATAATGGCAAGTCTCTTGTATGGTTTTCAGAATGATGCTTTTAAGTGCTTTTGTTGAAATATGGTGGCAAGTACAATGCCGGTCATACTTCTGATAAGCAAGATTATAAGTGGAACATTCATAACAATCTGCCGGATTTGAATGGCTTATCCGCTTTTCGCCTTTGGTAGTATAGTATATTCTTTCACGCCCTTTTCGTTGCCTGTGATTATACATCGGCGCACCACAGTCAGCACAGTAAATCTTTCCGGTTAGAACATTAGGCTCACCCATAGGGTCTGCTTTTCTTACATTCTGTCTTAACTTTTGAGCAAGCATCCATGTTTCTTCATCGACAATAGGCTCTTGTGTATCATCAAAAGCCCCTTTTTGCCAAGATAATAAGATGGTTTTCACTTTTCTTCTCATGCTGAACTCCTTTCTTCAATTCCTATCCACTCCTTACGCTCACAAAATATCACATCGGTGTAGGGCTTGGGCGGCGTAGTGAAATGCTCGGTAACACTGGCCTCCACCGGGTCAAAGGTCTGGCCCTCGATGTTCTCCGGCAGACGGCCTCCGTCCGGCAGCTCCCGCGCAAGCTCCGGCGCGTCCTCGTCGGCGTCAATCTTGAAAGAAGCCTTAAAACGGCGGTCAATCTCTTTCCAGCCGGAGGTAAGGACGGTCTTTCCCTTGGCGGTAAATTCATTCCCGGCGCAAGTGAATGTGGCGGTGATGGCCTCATACACATGGGGCGCGGCTACCGCACACAGCAGCTTGCAGCACACAAGGGACAGCAGTTTCTTTTCGCCCTCGGCCAGCCCGTCAAAGCCTGTCTGCACAAACTCCATCGTGGGGATAATGGCGTGGTGATCCGACACCTTTTTGCTGTTCAGCACCCGGTGAAACTCCGGGGCTTTGTCCAATCCCGCCGCAAAGGAAAGCAGCGGCAACAGGCCGGACACGATGCGTTCCAACCTGGGCTGCATATCATCGGTCAAATACTGGCTGTCCGTGCGGGGGTAGGTCAGCCGCTTCTTTTCATAGAGCTTTTGGGCGTAATCAAGGGTCTGCTTGGCGGTAAATCCAAACAGGCGGTTGGCCTCCCGCTGCAAGGTTGTGAGGTCGTAAAGACGTGGCGGCTGCTCTGTCTTTTTCTCCCTCGCCACGGAAACACAAAGGGCCTGCTCCCCAGCGCAAGCCGCTTTCAGGCGGGCCGCTTCTTCGGGGCTGGAAAGGCGGCTGCTGGCCGCCTCCATGCCGCCCGCTGCGATATGGACAACGTGATATTTCTCTTTCTTAAAACCGCTGATTTTCGTCTCTCGGTCAACCAGCATTTTCAGGGTCGGCGTCTGGACACGGCCCACGGTCAGGGTCTTGTGGTAGAGGATGGAGAACAGCCGGGTCGCGTTGATCCCCACCAGCCAATCCGCCTGCGCCCGGCAAAGGGCCGACTGATACAGGTTATCATAATCGGTTCCCGGTTTCAGATGGGCAAAGCTCTCCTTGATGGCCGCGTCCTCCATGCTGGAAATCCAAAGGCGCTGAAACGGTTTCTTGCAGCCCGCCATCTGGTAGACAAAGCGGAAAATCAATTCCCCCTCGCGCCCGGCGTCGGTGGCGCACACAAGGCCGGTGACATCGGGGCGCTCCATCAAAGAACGCAGGGTGTCAAACTGCTTTTTCTTATCGTCGGGAATGATGTACTGCCATTCCTGCGGCAGAATCGGCAGGTCGTCATAGCGCCATTTTTTGAAACGCTCGTCATAAGTCCCGGCGTCGGCAAGGGAAACAAGGTGGCCGATACACCAGCTCACCAGATAGCCGTTCCCCTCCATGTAGCCGTCCTGTTTCTTGTCTGCGCCGATCACGCCCGCAATGCTGCGGGCTACGCTTGGTTTCTCTGCAATTACTAACTGATAGCTCATACTTCGTCCTCCTTATTTCCATCTTCGCTTGTCATATCCTCGTCCGGCTCCGGGGCTTCGTCCTCGTCGTCCTCGTCCTCGCCAAAGTCATACTCGGCCAAATCGTCATTGCCTGTGGTGTCAACTTTTTCCTTTTTGAATTTCAGGAAGTAGAGGGCCGCGCCGCCGCCCAGCAGCACCACCACAAAGAACACCACAAGGCCGCCCATGCCGCTTGGCTTTTCCTCCTGCGGCTTTTCTTCCTCCGGCTGGGGCTTCGGCTCCGGCCCATTGCAGGCGGTCAGGTTGTTTTTACAGACCGGGCAGGCCGTATTGACGGCCCCGGCTTGACATTTGGCCGTACAGTTGCAGACCTCCGGCTCTTTTTTCCCGTCCTCCAACAAGGCTTGCAGGTCGGCGTCGTCCACTTGGTTGAGGAAATGCACCGCCGTTTCCTTGTCCTCGTTGGCCCGGTCGATCAGGATATAAAAATAATTCCCGGCCTTGGTGGTGACGGTGATAAGCTGCTTATCCCCGAAAAAATCATCCACCAGCGCGGCGTTGCCCTGCGGGGTGACGGGTACGCCCTCCGGCTCCATGCCGCCGGTGGTAGGTTCTTCGGTTTCCTCCGGCACTTCTGCGGGGGCCTCGGTGGTTTCCGGCAGCGGCACCGGGTCAGGGTCAGCGCCCCCGGCGTAGGCGGTAACGGTCGTGGTCGCCATGCAGAGCGCAGCGGCCACAGCCAGCGTCAAAGTACGGAACAGTTTAGATTTCTTCATGGGCGCTGTCCTCCTGTTCAAAGTCTGGGATTGGGGCCGGGGCCGCCTGCAACGCGCCGCCGCGCACAAAGGCGGCGAACTCCTGCGGGGTCATGTTGAGGCCGCGCACAAGCTGGACGATCTGCAAGTTTTCCTGTTCGGTCTTGGCCGCTTCCAGCTCCCGAAGCTGCTTTTGCAGCTCCGCGATCTTGCCCTTGGTTTTCTCAATATCCTTTTCAATGCGCTCCAATTTGTTCATTGCCATAGTGATTTACTCCTTTCTGGCGTTTAAGGCAAACGCCCGTAACAATAAAAATGCTGCTGCCAGTAGCTTGAATTAAGGTTTGTGTAGGAAATGGGGTCGCCGCAGTGCAGCATGACCGAATTTCCCACATACAGCCCCACATGGGACATCCCGGCAGTGTCATAAGTGCCGACGAAAAATACAAGGTCGCCGGGCTTGGCCTGCTCCGGGGAAACGGGGGTGCAGATGTTGTAAAGCCCCTGCGCCGTCTGGCGTCCCACATTCCAGCCGGAATGATTGATAACCCAGCTAATGAAGCCGGAACAATCAAAGCTGGTGCTTGGGGAGCTGCCGCCCCATACATAGGGATAGCCCACATACTTTTCCGCCTCCGCGATCATGGCGGCAAAGGTTTCGTCCTTTAGCGCCTCCGGGGGGATTTCATAGTAGGTCGGCTCTTTCGGGGTGGAGGCGTGGGGATAGCTGCCGTTGGGAAACAGGTCTGGCCGGTTGCCCAAAGTCTGCATATAGGCAGCATAAAAGCCCATCTGTTCCTCGGTGAGAATGTAGATGGGCAGGTGGGATAAATCAAAGTTTTCCAGCTTCACATTGCATATGTAATAGGTGTAGGGTACTTCCACGGTGTAGGTGTTTCCCTCGCTGTCCGTCCTCGTTTCGGTGCGGTAGCGGGTTTCCGTTTCGATGGTCTGGGTCAGGATGTACTGCTTTTCAAAGAGCATGGCAAGGTCGCCCTGTACCTGTTCCAAAGTGAACACGCCGTTATGCAGTGCGGAGAGGATGGAGGTCAGCACATAGGGGTCATGCTTGATCTCGTCCAGATCGAAACGGTATTCGTCATAGCCGGGGTGCAGGCTTTCGTAGTTGTCAAGTTCGTGCTGCAAATCTGCTTCCAGTGCGGCATAGGCGGCTTCGGCTCCCAGCATATCGCTGTCCTCGGAGAGATAGGAGGTGGCGGCAAGGCCCGTCCCGGTGCTGCCAAACATGGCGGTGCAGGATTGCAGTCCGCCCATCACCAGCAGGAGCATAAGGCCCACGCCGCCGACAATCAGCGCCCCTTTCCAGTGCCGGGCGGCAAAGGACGCGGCCTGTCTGCTTTTCTCTGCGGCTTTCTTGGCTGCGGCAGCCGTGGTCTTGGCGGTGCTTGCGGCCCCCTGTGCGGTCTGGCCCGCCGCCCTTGCTGCCTTGGCATATTCCCGCTTGATGTGCTGTTTCTGCCAGAAGCGGAAAACAGGGTTCTTGGCCGCCTGTGCCAGCTCCGGGTTGTCCCGCATGGATTTTTGATACACAAACTCGGCGTTGGCGGCGATAGACTTTCGCTCGGCGTTGGCGGCGGCCCGGTAGGGTTTGAGCTTATGGCGGTGGACGCCGCTGCGGATCATGCGGCCCGCCTGCCGTTCCGCCAGTTCCTCCCCCTTATGGCCGCCCTCCACGCCCACATTTTCGTGTTCTACCTCATGGATTTTTCCGTGGAGGTAAAGCCCGGCTTCCTGTATAGGGCGGCTGGCCGGGTTTGGTTTGAGCTGGGGAGGGGCTTTCTCCACCTTGTCAAAATACAGCCTGCTTTTTGCTTTGCCCTTGGCCTCGTCATAAACGGTTTCCTTGGTGACGATGCGCTTTTTCGGCAAGGCTTCTTTAGCCGCTTCCAGCTTATCCGCCCGTTTTTCCGCCTTTTTGATATACGGGGCCAGCTCCGGGGAGGCCCGTTCCTCGGCGGTAAACTGCAACCGGGAAACGGGGCCGGTGGCCTGCGCCACGGTTTCCCCGGCGTCCTTGGCCGCTTTCTTTGCCTTATGGCGGTCGTGCAGTTCGTCCGCCCGTTCCAGTATTTTTTCCGCCGCGCCCTCCGGCTGGGCGGTGTATTCCTGCTCGGCCTCCCGGCTGGACACATTGACGCTTTCGCCGGTGGTCTGATTATCCAGCGTCAGGCCGTCGCGGGTCATGTGCTGCGTCACCTTGTCGCGGGGTTTTAAGGGATTCATGTAACATCACCTCCTTGCGGTCTGTTCCGGCAGCGCCCGGTTTCGATCTCTGCAATATAGCGCAGGATGGGGTACACCTGTGGGGGAACAACTGCGTTTCCCAAAGTCTTTAACCGCTTTGCCACATTCGCCGGCGGGTCGCTGATTAAGTACGGGATTTGCGCCGGTTCTTTGGCCCACATGGAATGTCCGTCCATCTCCGGGGGAATCCCATCAGCCATTCCACCCAGTCGGGATTCAGTTTCACATCCCCCGGCGGGCTGCCCAGCAGTTTGTAAACCGCCCATGACAGCCGCGCCGTCCATACGGTTCCGCTGGGGTTGTATTTTCGGAAGCTCCCGGTCGGGGTCATCCGCACATCGACAGTTTTCCCCACATCCCCCGTGTCGCTGGCAAGGGGCGTGGGAAGCAGCATGGCCGATGATGAAAGTTCTTTTGCGCTCATGCCATGCGCCGACGGCGACAGCAGGAAGTACGAAAACCCTAACGGCGTAGCCTGCCTGCTCCAAGTCAAAAACCGTCTTGTCGAGCCCCAGATGGATGAAGCCAGCAACATTTTCTCCAAGCACCCAAGAGGGGTGCAGTTCCCGGATAACGCGGAGCATTTCGGGCCATAAATACCGTTCGTCCTCAAATCCTCTTTGTTTCCCGGCGCTGGAAAAGGGCTGGCAGGGGAATCCCCCGGAAATAAGCGTGGTGGTTTCTCGTCCTGTTTTTTCAAAAAATGCCTCCTTTGTCACTGTGGTAATGTCCTTAAATTTTGGTACCTGCGGCCAGTGCTTTTTCAAAACTTCCATCGGGAAATCCGCCCATTCGCACTGGCATACGGTGGTAAACCCTGCGGCTTCCGCCGCAAGGTCAATCCCGCCGATCCCGGAAAACAGGCTGAAATGTGTTAAGGTGCTCATACCGTCGCCCCCTCGCCTAACCGGGTCGTCATGATCTGGTAGAGCTGGGTGTTTTTCGGGATGGGGTTCTTAAAGGGCAGGATCACATTTTCGTAAATGAGAAGTCCCTCGCCGGGTTCGGAATTGTCCACATACCGTAATTGCTGGGGCGAAATGTTCAGCCGTTCCGCAAGGATTTTGCGGTCGCCGCTGGCCTGATTGAGCAGGCAGATAAAGTCGCTGTTTTCCAAAATGTTCTCAATTTCCGGGGAGGAAAGCAGGTCTTTCACATTCTGCGTCGCACCTGTGGGAATCCCGCCCCACTTACGAAATCGCTTCCAAATCTCACAGGAAAAGGCCGCCGTCTGTTCCTCACGCAAAAGCAGGTGGAACTCATCACAGAAATACCATGTCGCCTTGCCCTTGCTGCGGTTTTGGGTGACGCGACCCCAAATCTGGTCTTGGACAATGAGCATACCGATTTTCTTTAGCTGCTTGCCCAGCTCCTTGGTGTCAAAGGCCACAATGCGGTTTTGAATGTCGATGTTGGTTCTGTGGTTGAACACATTTAAGCTGCCGGACACATACAGGTCAAGGGCCTGCGCCACCCGGTCGGCCTCCGGGATATGCTGGTCTAACAGGGCTTTGTGCAGGTCTGCAAGGATGGGCATATTTCCCGGCTTGGGGTCTGCCAGATAAGGCCGGTAGATCACCTGTACCGCCCGGTCGATCACCGTCTTTTCAATGGCTTCCAGCCCGTTCTTGCCGCCCATGACAAGCTCACAGAACGACAGAACAAAGTCGGATTTCAAGGCCAGCGGGTTTTCATCCTCGGAGTAGTTCAGGTTGATGTCCAGCGGGTTTACATAGTTTTTGCTGGTAGGCGACAGTTTCACCACCTGCCCATGCAGCCGATTCACAAGGGGGTAATACTCGGCCTCTGGATCACAGATATACACATCGTCCGGGGTGCAGAGGAATACGCTCACAATCTCGGATTTACAGCTCATACTTTTGCCGCTTCCCGGTGTCCCCAGCTTTAGCCCGTTGGGACACCTCGCCCGTTTGCGGTCGAGCATAATCATGTTGCCGGTCTTGGCGTTGATCCCGTAATACATGGCGTCGCCGCCCTGAAAAAGCTCCTGCGTCACAAAGGGGACGAACACGGCCACGCTGGAAGTCGTCAGGGAGCGTTCAATCTGGATGTGGCTGGCCCCCAGCGGCAGGCTGCTCATAAGCCCCTGTTCCTGCTGGTAGTCCAGCCGCACAAGGGAGCAGTTGTACTTCTGGGCAATCCCGGCAGCCCAGAACACATCGTTTTCCAGCTTTTGCCGGGTGTCTGCGGTATTCAGCACCAAAAAGGTAAGCTGGAACATCCGTTCATTCCGGCTCTGCAAGGTCTTTAGCAGCTCCTTGGCGTCCTGCCCGTAGGTGGCAAGGTCGCTGGGAAGAATGTCCATATCGTAGCCACTTCTTACCGCCCGTTTCTGTTCCTGAATCTTCATAGCGTCAAGGTCGGTGATCTTGCGCTTGACCGTCTTAATGGCATCGCTCTGGTCGATGGCCTGCACATGGAGGTTCACCACAATGCCGTTTTCCGTGTTGAGGAAGTCGGCCAGCATTTCATCCGACAGCTCCGGGGAGAGGATTTGCAGAAAGCTCACCGCCCCGTATTTGCCGCCCAGCCCGAACATCCGGGCATTGCCGAAGCGGAACGAGGACGGGGCGATAAAGTCCTTGGTGGAAAGCCCCGACGGGGCAAGCCACTTCCAGTCAAAGGAGAACGGTTCCCCGTCCGGGTGGAAAATGCTGTGCATGACTTCCAGCCGTTCCTTGGCGTCCAGTCCCCACGCGGAGGCCCCCATGCTCTTGAAATAGCCCAAAAGGTCGGTTTCGATCCGGCGCAGTCTGGCGCGGGCCATTTTCAGGCTGTCTGCCTCGATGGTATAGGTCATAAATTTCCGCTTCATCAGGCCGTTGTTCCCGTTCACAAGCCGGTCTTGCAAAACGCCGGAATACTCGCTGCGGATGTCGTCAAAGTCGTCCCCCTGCGCCCGGATTTCAAAGCTCTTGGCGTACTGCTTGGGGTCGATCTTGCGGTTGATAAAGGAAAACTGCACATGAATGGAGGCGTCCAGATAGTTGTAGAGGTCGCACAGGTTTTCAAAGATGGCGGTCTTGGTGTCCGCCTGCGCCAGTTGGTAGCTGATGTCCGTAAACTCAATGCACTTGGAAAAGGTGCGGGGCGTTACCCGGCACACGCCGTCCTGATACATGGCCTCATAGGGAATACTGGCCTGCGCCGAATGGGGCTTGCCGTCGCCCTTATACTTTCGGATGACGGCCTGAATCTCTTTCTTTTCGGCGCGGGTGAGCTTGACCGGCGCTTTTGCGCTCGTTTCGTTCTTTTGCTTTTTGGACAATGGCGTTGACCTCCTTTTCCATTTGGGATTGCCGCACAAGGGCGGTATAAGCGTTGTTGGTCTGGTAGGGCCGTTCCTTGGGCTGGATGAAGCAGCACTCGACGATCTGGCGCACCACCACTTCAAGGGGCTGGCCGTGTTTTTCGTAAAGCGCCAGCAGAAAGCCCGGCAGCATGGCGAACACCATAATGAGCGCCGCCGCGCTGGTCGGGACGCGGCCCCGGATCAAAAAGAAAAGCGGGACGCCTACAAGCAGCGCACCGCCAAAACAAATGAGCTGGCGTTTCGTCAGCCCGAATACTACCTTGGATTTGACCTTGGTTAAATCTTTGGGGACAGTTACATAAGCCATAAAAAGTCACCTCGTTTCTGGTACGGACAGGGAAAAATCGCTGTCCACTTCGTTGCCCCACGCATCCCAGCCGGGGATTTTCTGTCTGGCAAACAGTTCTGCGCGGGGCAGGTCGCCCGCAAGCTCTATGATTTTCTCGCGGGTAATGTCTGGTTTCTTGCTGTGTTCCTCCACCGGGGAAATGATAAACTGATGGACGCTTTTGGAGTAACGCTTGGGATGGCCCCGCTTGGCAAGCAGACAGATTTCCGCGTTTCCTCTCGTCCAATAGCCCAGCCCGTAAAACCATGTGGGGCTTTTGCGGTTCAATTTCAGCCAGACAAAGGCCACGGTCTTAAAGGTGAAGCCCCACGCCTTAATCAGACGCAGCGCCTCCGGGAGCTGGGGGAAAGTTGCCCACAAAAACAAGAGGCAGTCTTTTTCCGCCAGCGTTTCCACCGGCAGGGCGCACAGCTCGTCAATGCTCATGGTGGGATAGTGCTTTTCTGCTGCACCCTGTACTGCTTTCTGTTCATATCGCCACGGCGGGTCGGCGTAAAGGATGTTGTAGGTTTTCTTTTGTGTTTCTTTGATGGTTGGTATTCCTCCTGTCTGTCAATGTGCGGTAAAAACGGCTTTCGATATGCTGCCGGTCTTGAACAGACAGAAGCAAAGCAAAACGGTATAGCCCATACAGCCCCAGATTGCGCCGGATATGTCGTCGGCGGTTCCGATCTGCTGGATCAGCACCGCATAAATCCCGACAACCACCATGATTAAAAAGGCTTGGAAGCCCAGCGCAAGCAGGGATTTCAAGTAGTTCTGGCCCATGCCGCGCCACTCTGCATTGCCCAGCGTGGCAAGGGGGATCGGCCCCAATGCGGTCACGGCGTAAATTTCAATCATTCTTCCATAGGTCACAAGGAAAATGCAGATGGAAAGAATGTTCATCGTCAGCCCCACAACAAGGGTCTGGAACCACAGGCCCAGCAGCGGCCCAATGTCCATTGCTTCAAGGCGGCTTTCCAGATCAGGGATCAGCGCGTCAAAATCAATGCTGGTATCCCCGATAATCACCCCGGCGCTCTGGTTGACGACTTGCTGGGTGGCGTCAAATACGCCCATGACGATATTCCATGTGTTCGTCACAATGAGGATGGCAAAGGCGCTTTTGAAAATCCAGCGGAAGAACATGGAGCTGTCGAAGTCGTGCATATTGTTCTTTTCCACGATCATGTCGATCAGCTCATAGCACATCACAAGGGCGAGAATGGCCGCCGCAATGGGGACGATCACCGTTTCGGACAGGTTTTGCAGCATGGAAAAAATGCCGCCGTTCCAGTCCTGCGGGGTACTGCCCACATCCGACGCGATTTCCCCGACTTTGGTATTGACTGTGTTAAACAGGCGGGACAGGTTGCCCATGATACCGTCGATCAGGATTCCTTTGATCCATTCCCCGATTAAATCACCGATCATGTGGGGACACCTCCTTTCCCGCGCCCTCCCCGATCAGAGAGGGCGCGGAGGGTTTTTTAACACACATGGGGTTATCCCAGCAGCCCGGACAGCAGCGGAACAAGGGTCATGCCGATCAGGGCAACGCCACCACCGGCGACAAGCTGCTTGATTCCCTGTGACTTGCTTGCCGGGTTGTCCGCCCCGTATCCCTCCAAAAGATTGACGCCGCCCCATACGCAAAGCGCGCCGCCGAGGCCCACAACGATGGTCTGCAAAGTATCAACTGCACTATTGAAAAATTCCATAAATTTACCTCCATAAATTCAGATTGTGATGGTGTTTGGGTGCAAAAAAAGCCGCCGTTCATAGCGGCAGCCTCACAATCCGCAGACGGCCCGGAGTTACTGGCCGTCCCGCCATTCCAACACAGCCAGCGAAAAAATTTCGCCCCATGCTTCACACAGTCTGCGGTCTATTTCCCTTGCAAGTTCTTCGGCTTCCCCGTCCGTAGGCGGGGTGTCATGTTCCGCGATCCACTGGCACAGAACCGCAGCGGAAATGATCGCCCGGTAGATTTCCTGCTCCTGCTTGAAATAATCCGCAAATGTCCATTCGTCCGAGTGTCCCATCGGTCACGCTCCTTTCTCTATGGCCGCTTTATTCCGCAGCAAAATCTTCATCCGACAGCTCAATGTCGTAGAGGTCAAAGGGTTCGTCCTCCGTTATCACGCGCCGCTTTTTCCGGCGCAGGGACGACAGGTAGCTGTCCACATCAAAGGTGTTCTTTTTGTCGGCGTCCGAGAGGTATTTATAGCGGGGGTGGCGGGTAATGTCGTATTTCTCACTAAAAAACGGCCTCACGCCGCGCACCTGCAAAATACACTTGCCTCCGTCCATCGTTGCAATTTCGTCTTGGCTCATCAGCTCCTTTCCGAGTTTTTGGTAGTTCAGTCCGTGGGAGGTCTGCGCGCCCCGGTTCTCGCTCTGGTTGTAGCTGTCAATGGTTTCCTTGCCCAGCACCTCCGCGATCTCCTTGGCGTTCTTGCCCCTGCCACTCAGGAACAGCGTACAGTCGCAGTTGTCGGAAATGATTTCCGCCGCGTCCTTGTAAATGGCCTTTAGCTGCGACTGGCTCTGCAAAATAATAGAAGCCGAGATTTCCCGGCTTCGGATGGTGGCGATCAGCTTATCAAAGTTTGGAATCTGGCCGATGTTGGCAAACTCGTCCAAAATCAGCCGCACATGGACGGGCAGCCGCCCGCCGTATTTGTCATCGGCCCGGTCACACAAAAGGTTTATGAGCTGGCTTTGCACCATTGCCAGAATGAAATTAAAGGTCGTGTCCGTGTCCGACATAATCAGGAACAGGGCTGTTTTTTTGTCCCCGATGGTGTCAAGTTCCAGTTCGTCGTCCTCCATCAGCTCCCGCACCTCCCGGATGTCAAAGGGCGCTAATCTGGCTCCGCAGCTTATCAAAATGGAGCTGCGGGTCTTGCCCGCCGACAGCAGGAATTTACGGTACTGGCGCACCGCAAAATGTTCTGGGTCTTTTTCTTCCAGCCGCTCAAACATCTGGTCTACCGGGGATTGAAATTCTGGGTCGTCCTCGCGGGCTTCGCTGGCGTTTATCATTTCAAGCAGCGTAGTGAAATTCATTTCATCGTCCGGCGCTTCGTACCAGATATAGCCAATGAGGGCCGAATACAGCAGGCGTTCCGATTTGATCCAAAAATCCTCGGCGCTCTTTTCGCCCTCGCCCTTGGTGTTGCAGATCAGCGTGTTTACCAGCTTCAAAATGTCCTTTTCGGAATGGATGTAGCGAAACGGGTTGTAGCGCATACTCTTGGAAAAGTTAATGGTATTCAGCACTTTTACCCGGTAGCCGCACCGCACAAGGAGCTGGCCCACTTCGCCAATCAGACTTCCTTTCGGGTCAGTAATCACGAATGAGGTCGGGTAGTCCTTGGACACGCACTGCATAAGGTTGGGCTTCACAAAGAACCGGGTCTTGCCGCTGCCGGAACCGCCGATCACCAGCACATTTTTGTTCCGGGCGGTCTTGGGGTCTTTGGGCCGGTTGTTCATGGTGAGGCGTTCCGTCTGGGTCAGGAGGATGTTGTTGTCAAACACCGGGTCGATGTACGGGGCTATATCTTTGGGGCCGCCCCAACGGGCGCTGCCGTACTCGACGCCCCGGCGGTATTTCTTGGCGTTCTTGCTTTTGCAGTACACCATCAGCCGCAGTGCCACCGCACCGGCCACGCCCACCGCCAGATCGAACAGGTGGAAGCTGGGGGCGGCGCTTTCAAAGGCAAGGGAAAAGCCGTCCGCAAGGTGCAGCAGCTTTTCCGGCAAATCCGCCCCAGCCGCCAGCCGGTAGGTCTGTCCCAGCTTGCCGAACAGGTAAACAAACAACAGGTAGGGCAGGTTGGCGATTATCAGCTTTTTCATTTCCGGCTTCATCGTGACAGCCCCCTTTCCTTGATTTTCTCCTTGGCCTGCTGGCTGCTTCTGGCCGCCGCCTTTTCTTTCAGGACGGCAAGGGTCTTTCGGATGGAGGGGCGTTCCTGCTGTTTGAGCTTCTTGGCCGTAAACTCCTTAAACGCCTGTTCCAGATTGTCCGCCTGCTTGGATTTGAAGATCACGATATACCGGGGCGGATGGGTAGTGCGGTCTTTCCGCAAGGTAAAATCAATGTCGTATTTCTTGGCGCAGGGCTTAAATAAGCCAATGTTGGCGTCGGTAATCTCAATGTTGGACAGGGCGGAACCGTCCTTTTTGAGCTGCCGCAAGCTCTGCTGGCCGTGATGGGCCTTGCCCGTCCCTTTCTGCCGGGCGGCCAGATATTTTCGGATGGCCGCTTGCAGCACTTGGGCGGTGAGCTTGCCCGTCTTAACCGCTAACGCTATGGTTTTCTGGTCTACTTCTTCCTGCAACTGCTATCCCTCCTTTGGAAAGTCAGCAGGCAGGCGGATGGCTTAAATCCGCACCCGCAGGCCGGAGAGGTCGTCGGCATGGATTCCCACCAGATACCAGTTCTCGGCCATTTCAATGCGGGTCGGCCTCCATCTGCCGCCCACCATCACATCAAAAGTTTCTCCGCAGTGCAGGCCGCCGTAATAGTCCGCAAGGTCAAAGCGGATGTCGTAGCGGTCTGTCTGCTCGTCAAAAATCAAAGCGCCCTGTTTCATAGGGCCGTCCTCCTTTCTCGTCGTCACAAGCTCCATATCGCTTGTTTCCACGCAAGCGTGAAAAGCTCGCTCATTTCGCTGTTTCTCCTCTCCCCACAAAATCACCGATTTTGCGGGGTTCCCCAACTGCCTGTGTTCATGTCATGGGCCACCAGCGCCGTGTAATAGCCGTTGATGGTGCTTGGGGCGTTGAACAGAACCGCCAGCAGGTATTTTTTGATGTTCCGTATTTCCGTGGTGTTTTTGCTGATACAGTCAAAGACAAACTCAATGTGAGAGCTGTCCAGTTTCATCAGCTTGGATTTCACCAGCTCAGCGGGGTAATCGTCCCCGGCAATGCGGATGGTCTTTCGGGCGCTGCATACGGTTTCCACCAGCAAGTCCACGATCTCGTCCAGCATATCCCGGTCAATCCCCTTGGCATACTGGCAAAGGTGTTCATACTCGATGTTGTCCTTGATGATCTCCCGATAAATCTCTACGGCGCTTTGTGATTTCGCTCCCGTTCCTTTCCGTTCCGGCGGCGCAGCCGCTTCTTCCCCCAAAGGAGAGGGAGGGGAAAGGATAGGAATGGAATCGGTATTTGATCCATCCGTAATTGATTTCTCTTTACTTGATCTATCTTTATTTAATTGCGTTGGTTTTTCCTGCGTAGGCTTTTCCTGCGTTGGATTTTCCAATGTAGGTAAATCCGGCACAGGCTGGGGCTGTTCGTAAATGATGTAATCCGCCCCGCGCAGGCGGCCTTGGCTGTCACGCTCACGGGAACGCACGATATAGCCCGCCTGTTCCAGCTCCTTAACCGCCGCCCGGATCGCGTCGATCTGCTCCCGGTTGATACGGGACAAGCCTTTCAGCGTAAAATCCCAATCCTCCGGCAAGGACAGCATTTGCGACAGCAGGCCCTTGGCTTTCAGGGACAAGTCCTTGTTCCGCAGGTGGTGGTTGGACATCACTGTGTAGCCCCGGTTTTTCTCCACTCGAAAAACTGCCATCTCGTCGTCCACTCCTTTCACTTGAAATTTCACCGCGCCGTCAAGGGCGGTGAGCTTGCCCGGCTGGTAGGGACATTCCTCATACACACAAAACTGGTACTTCCAGTGCGGGCGGTAGAAACGGCAGGTGCCGCAGTCCTCCGGCGCTCCGGCCTCGCCGCTGTCAAAATGATCTGCGCCCGGCCTCGTCTGCATGAGCTGTTCAAAGGCCCGGTCACTGCCGGAAGTAAAGTACATAGGCGGTCGCCTCCTTTCTGGTTTTGGGCGCAAAAAAAGCGGCGTCCTGATCTCTCCAAAGGGGAAAAGAGAACGCCGCTGTCTGCGGTGTCGTATTCAATTTTCGATGTGTCACTATTTGGGTGGTGGGCTTCACGGGAGGCAGAAGCGTGTCAAAGCTCAATCCGAAAGTAGTAAATCGGTAGTAAATTCAGTTCTTATATCCCGTGAAATGCCCGTATTCCCGGGCTTTTTGGAGATAATCAGAGTTGTTCTTTTAAAATATATGTTTTAATAATATTTCTTGTGATTGGTTGCTTTGCTTATAATGATATTTGTTTTACTGGAAATAATCTTTTACAAATATACGGCGAGAATCAGGATTGGCTATACAAAGAGGGAAAAGTTAAGCTTTTTCTAGGGGATAACAATACATTATTTTTTATAGCAGAAGAGGGCGCAACAAATGATGAAGTCCTTTTGAGCGTTTATGGTAAAGATGATGCGCTAATAAGGAGTGATCAATTTGATTTTTCTAAATATGAAGTGACAACCTATTTTTGGAAGAATGAGCGAATATGTAGAATTGAGTTACCGCCAGGTTATAGAACAGTTTTGATTGGACAAATTAAGAAAACTGGAGAAAAAAATTGGAGTGTAAATTTAAATTTGTCAGTACCAAATGTGATCAATATAGCCAATGTTACAGATCAGAACTGGGATAAGGGAATTAGTAGAAATGAAAAATGTATACTTGTACAGGCGGATAGTAAAGTATTTAAACGCCTAATTGGTTATCGTTTAGAATATGCACCTGGAAAAAGTATTCAAGTGGTTAATGTACTTGATTTTGGAAATGATCATTTAATATATTATGAGGGCATCATAGAAGAAAGTGGTATAGAACGTTTCAAAGTATTCGATGATATTAATTTATAACCTAGTATTGTATCCGCTTAGGATATAAACTATGAAAATATAGAAAAATGTGGTATATTATGTTGAAACAGTATAGGAGAATACAAATATACCACGCCATAATTGCAGGCGTGCCAAACGCTCTGTCGTGGACGGGATGGAGATAGCTTTAGGAAGGAAAATGCAAAAAAATCGCTACCGGAAGGTGACGGGTGATGTGGAAGCGCTGAATTACATTACAGACACTACTATTTTTGAGGTTACAAAAATGAAGTCAAACTGTGACTAGTAAAAGAATGGTGTAACCTATGGGCAGATGCTGAGTCTGTGAAAAAATGGAGGAAGTACTGAAGTATTATCCGATACTCTGTAACTAAGGGGGGAAAAGCTAAGCCTTGTCACCTGAAAGCTTATTATCCGTTCGCAAGGCATTTGCAAAAGCCTTGCCGAATTTGGATTGCTTAATAGTGGGGGCAAGTTTGAACTATAAAGAATTAAATTATCGAACATAAATGTATCTGTGTATGCTAAAAAACTAGTCGGATGAGGTACTGGGTACTCGATAAATTTTGATAAGAACTATGATCGTTTCGTTTTAAGGCATACGCTAGTAGTTTGTTCCACAACGTAACGGTATTTTGACATTGAGTTTCTATTTACATTAGGAGTAAGGTATTCTATGATGCCATATATAAATGAGGGAGATAGCAATGAATAGACGTGCTACGGAATACGATGTTATTAGAGTAATTGCAACTATACTGGTTGTTATTGGGCACTCTACATATTTGGAAATGGGAGATGGACTTGGACTAATAAGGCTATCTTACAGTGACTATAGTGTTTGGATAGAATCGTTCCCAATTAAATTGCTTCAATTTTTTTCATCATGGGTGTATTCATTTCACATGCCCCTTTTCTTCATGCTATCTGGTGCATGTTATAGTGTTATTGGAGGGAAAGCGCATTATAACAATTCTTTAGATATACTAGCAAGCAACAAAGCTAAAAAGTTACTGGTGCCTCTATTTGTAAGTGCGTTACTGTTTATGTTACCATTAAAATGGGGCGTGGGATATTACAATGATGTATCAATACTTACATGCATTAAAAGTTTATTAGCGGGGGAAAATGGATATGGACATCTATGGTTTTTGTTAACTATATTTTGGACTTTTGTTTTCTTTTACTGTATTGAGGTAACAATAGGGCTCCGTAGCAAGTTTTTATGTCTCATATCCTGCTTTCTATTAAGTCACATTGTCCAAGTATTATGTAATAAGGTATATTTTGTTGATAAATATTTATATGTTCGAGCGTTACTAAATATTAAATATTTTGCATTAGGGTATTATTTTGATCAGTGTAAAAAAGATATTAGATATAATGCATTAGTATATATATTGGGGGGGGGGGGGGATTTTTGACACTTTCCTTTTTGAATTTTAAATTTTCTTTTTTAGATCCATTTATAGCGGCAGTTATAGGGAGTCTTGCGATTTTCTTATTTGCAAGAGGACTAAGCCAATATAGATATGTGACAAATAATCAGCTATTTAAGGTTATGCTAAGATATAATTTTTATATTTATCTATTGCATGATCCTTTGAATTTTTTTTGGATCAATATTGCTGATAAATATAGGCAAATGACGTATTCTTATGGAGTCATACTATTCTATTTGTCAAGAACTGTCGGTGGCTGTTTTATTCCAATTGCAATTTATAAATGTTATACAGTAATAAAAGAAAAAGCAAAAGATCTAGTATTTCAAGAGAAGAACGAAGAATACAAAGATTCTTTTAATAAATGATTTTATATATAAGAGGGAAAAGAATATGGTAGTTGACAGTGTTATTGTAGGGGCGGGACTATATGGTTTATATGCAGCACGCTATTTAGGAAGTAAAAACAAAAATGAAAAAGTAGTGGTATTAGAGTATGAAAGTGGACCGTTTAGCAGAGCAACATATGTTAATCAGGCTCGTGTACATATGGGATATCATTATCCAAGATCATTTTCTACGGCGATTAAGTCATCACATTATTTTGAGCGCTTTATGGAGGACTTTTCATTTTGTATATTGACAAAGTTTGACCAAGTATATGCAACGTCGGCTAATTTTTCTTGGACGAATGCATCCCAGTTTAGAAAATTTTGTCAAGCAGCAAATGTAAGATGTGATGATATTAATCCAGATAAGTTTTTCAATAATGGTATGTGCGACGGAGCATTTTTGACAGAAGAATATACTTATGACGCATTGCTGCTGCGTGATTTCTTTATCGAAGAGATTAGTAAATTGTCGAATGTTGAAATTAAATATGAGGCGAAAATCAAAGAGATTAAAAAAACTGAAACTGATTTTCATATAGTTATGGAAAATGGAAATATTTACGAGACGGATTTTTTGTTAAATGCTACATATGCATCAACAAACCAAATTACAAAAATGCTAGGTTATGATACGTTTAAAATTAAGTATGAGCTTTGCGAAATTATTTTGTGTAGTGTGAATGATAAACTAAAAAATATAGGAATTACAGTGATGGATGGTCCGTTTTTTTCTATTATGCCCTTTGGCAAAACTGAATATCATTCTTTGACATCTGTTACATTTACACCACATGTAACAAGCTATAATATGCTCCCGACATTTAAATGTCAAGAATTTAGTGAATGTTTTTGCTCACCAAACCAATTGGGAAATTGCAATAATTGTAGATTAAAACCTAAATCAGCGTGGCCATATATGTCTAATCTAGCAAAAAAATATATGAAATCTGAATATGGCTTTACATACAGTCATTCATTATTTTCAATGAAACCTATTTTGCAGGCGTCTGAGATAGATGATTCTAGGCCAACTGTTATTCGAAAATTTTCAGAGAATCCGACATATATTAGTGTGTTATCAGGGAAAATCAATACAGTATATGATTTAGATGAGGTGTTAAATAATGGTAGAAAATAAACAAAAAAATTTTATTTCAGCTGTAGTATATGTACATAATCAGGAGAATGTGATAGGTGAATTTCTTCAAAAACTGTTGAGAATTTTAAGAGAGCATTTTGAATTTTATGAAATAATCTGTGTAAATGATGCTTCGTTCGATGACAGTGTAAGAAAAATAAAAGAACTCGCTTGTCATACTGAAGGGGGTGTTATTAGCGTGTTAAATATGAGTTTTTATCAAGGCCTTGAGTTATCAATGAATGCTGGGGTAGATATAGCTATTGGTGATTTCGTGTATGAATTCGATACGATAAAAATGGATTATCCAGAAAATATGATATTTGATATATATGCTCAATCCTTAACGGGGTATGATATTGTATCGGTAGCACCGTTATATGGCAAAAAATTTATGTCTAACTTTTTTTATTCTATTTATAATAAAGTGTCTAATACACAATCTCCACTAAAGACAGAATCATTTCGTCTTTTGTCTAGGCGCGCAATCAATAGGGTTCATTCTATGAGTAAGACAATACCGTATAGAAAGGCAGTATATGCAAACTGTGGGCTAAAGGTTGCAACCCTCACTTACGAGAATAAAACAATATCTTACCATAACAGAAAAGATATTAACAAAGGGCAATCTAATTTAGCAATCGATACTCTGATTTTATATTCGGATATAGCATATAAATGTTCTGTAGGATTCACTTGCGCTTTAATGTTAATAGCTATACTGATAGCAATTTATACAATTTACATTTATGTAACTGGTATGCCTGTAGAAGGTTGGACGACAACAATGCTTTTTTTGGCATTTGCCTTTTTTGGTCTTTTTGGTGTATTAACAGTTATTATTAAGTACTTGTCTATTATTCTGAAATTGTCTTTTACACGGCAAAAGTATGTAATTGAGTCTATTGAAAAATTAAATAATTAGTCGAGGGTTTAGATATATGAAAAGTGCATTGGTAGGATACACAGGATTTGTTGGTTCAAATCTTGCTGAGCAATTTGATTTCACATTGAAATTTAATACTAAAAATATTGCGCAGGCTTTCGGAACGACCCCGGATCTTCTGGTTTATGCAGGCGTGCGTGCTGAGAAATTTATTGCAAATAGGGAACCAGAACAAGATATGTTACTGATCCGAGAAGCTGCGGAAAACATAAAAAAGATTAATCCCAAAAGAGTAGTATTAATTTCGACAATTGATGTCTACCAAAAGACAATTGGAGCAGATGAAAGTACAAAAATTGAGCCAGAAGGACTTCAGCCATATGGAGCAAATCGATATTTTTTGGAAAAAAGTGTGAGAGAAGAATTCCCCAGTGCACTAATTATCCGATTACCTGCGTTGTATGGTAAAAACATAAAAAAGAATTTTATATATGATTTTATTCATATAATTCCGTCACTATTAACATATGAAAAAATCTCTGAATTATGGGATCCTGAAGGATTATTAAAAAAATATTATGAATTGAAGGAAAATGGATTTTATAAATGTATAATATCAACTGATGATGATAGGAAACAATTGAAGACTTTTTTTGAAAATTCAGGATTCTCGGCACTTAATTTTACAGATAGTCGTGGCTGCTTTCAATTTTATCCATTATCTCGATTATGGCACGATATTATTATTGCGTTGAAAAATGATATAAAGGTAATAAACTTAGCAACGGAGCCTGTGATTATTAGCGAGTTATATAGATATTTGACAGGAGCTACATTTGAAAATTATCTCAATCAAGTAATTCCAGACTATAATTTTAAAACTATGTATGCTTCAATATATGGTGGGCGAGACGGATATGTGTTATCTAAACAATATATACTAAATGATATAAAAAGTTTTATAAAGGAGCAAATGTAATGAGACTATCAGTTTCAAATATCGCGTGGGCAGAGAACAATGCTGAAAGAGTCTACTATATATTACGAGAGTTGGGATTCTCTGGAATCGAGATAGCGCCAACGCGTCTATGGAAAGAAAAACCATATAGTCATTTGCGGGAGGCGCAACTGTATCGTAATTTTTTAAAGGATAAATATGGTTTAGCAATAGTTTCAATGCAATCCATCTGGTTTGGAAGAAATGAAAAAATCTGGGGAAGCAAAGAAGAACGAGAGGTATTGATAAGGTATACCAAAAGTGCAATTGAGTTTGCAGAGGCAATAGGTTGTTCAAATCTAGTTTTTGGGTGCCCTAGAAATCGGGTAATTCCACTTAATGGGCAGGAATCAATAGCAATAGACTTTTTTCGAGAAGTGGGCGAATATGCGGCGAAACATAATGTGATTATCGCATTAGAAGCTAATCCTGCTATTTATAATACTAATTTTATGAATAAAACTGAGGAAGCTTTTAGAATAGCAAAATCTGTAGGAAGTAATGGTTGTAAAGTCAATTTGGATTTCGGTACAGTTATAGAGAATGCAGAGAGTTTGGATATTGTTCAGAAAAATATTGGATATATTAATCATGTACATATTAGCGAACCAGGGCTTAAGGTAATACAACGAAGAGCAGAGCATGAGGAACTTAGAGATATTCTGGTAAAGAATGAATATTCGGGATTTGTGTCTATAGAAATGGGAAATGGAATAGGAGTAGATGATTTGTTTAAAACAATGAAATATGTAAAAGACTTATTCAGCTAGACTAATAAAGATTTGAGGTGCTTTATAACGGGCACAGCTAATAAGGAGAATTTTAAATGCTGTATGAAAAAAGAAATGGGGTACCACGATTCGAGTGTTTTGAGTATGGTGAGAAAACCAAAGGGTATGTGGTTTTAATTCCAGTTATAAATGAAGGTGATCGCCTGTATCGAGAATTACATCGGGCAATGAAATATTGTATTTCAGACTATGTGGATATTGCGATTTGTGATGGTGGATCAACAGATGGTTGTATAGCAGAAACAAAATTAAGAGAGTTGGAAGTAAATGCCCTCTTGGTGAAGCACGATGAAGGAAGGCAAGGTGCTCAACTCAGGATGGGCATTTGGTGGGCTTTACAGCGAAGATATAAAGGCATTATTACGATTGATGGAAATAATAAAGATAGTATCGAAGATATTCCCCAATTTATCGAAAAGCTAGAACAAGGCTATGGGTATGTGCAAGGGTCACGATTTGTAGACGGTGGTTGTGCAATTAATACACCACTCTTTCGATTGCTTTCTGTAAGGCTGTTACATGCGCCAATAATTTCCTTAACTGCACACCACAAGTTTACTGATACAACGAATGCATATCGCGCATATTCTGCGGAATATTTAAGTGATAATAGAGTTCAACCTTTGCGAGATATCTTTATGACGTATGAGTTGTTGGCCTATTTGTCAGTAAGGGCGAGTCAACTTGGATATAAAGCTTGTGAAATTCCTGTTACTAGAGCGTATCCGAAAAATGGAAAAGTTCCAACAAAAATTAGTTTTTTTCGAGGGAATGCTGAGCTATTAAAGATATTATTACTTAATTTTTTTGGAATATATAATCCAAAATGAATTTGTTTATAAGTATTACATAATATTAACACTTTATAAATAAGAATTTTAATCCCTCAGTTATGCTGGAGGGAATCGTGTGAATAGAAATGACGAGGATATCAATACAAATCCTGTGCTAAAATGAGCATGGTGTCACAATCCAAACTCAAGTAGAGGAGCGTTGAGAGATGAAGGGTACCAGGACAAAAAATATAATTATAGTTTGCCTAGAAATATAGGAGAGCCAACTAAATGAATTACAAAAAGGTTTTTTATAATGCATTTTGCGCTTTTGTTTTGTCGATAATATGCCTGTGGTTTATGATGTTTATGAATAGAGTATATCCCTTTGGAAATAAGACCAATTTGATATGGGATGGTTTGATTCAGTACGTCGACTATTTTGCATATTTAAAAAATGTGATGTCCGGCACCTGCAGTATTGATTATTCCTTTACCAAGTCATTAGGAGGATCCTGTATTGCAATTTTCGGCTACTACTTATCCTCTCCTTTAAATTTACTGTTGCCTTTTTTTAAACAGGAAAACCTACAACAATTTGTATTTGTTATAACCTCTATAAAAATAGGGTTATGTGGGGCTTTTTTTTCGTACTATATCGAAAAACGTCTGCCAGACTTAAAACGTAGTTTTGTTTTAATTGCAGCTTTGGCTTATGGTTTTACACAGTATACTGCGGTACAGCTTCCGAATATCAATTGGCTGGATGGTGTTTATATGTTGCCGCTGCTCGCCTTGGCGACATGGAACTATATAAGCGGAAAGAGCAGGGGAACAGGCATATATATAGGCGTTGCATTGTCAATTATTTTTAATTGGTATACAGCGTATATGAATTGCCTGTTTTTGGTGATTTATTTTATATTTGAACAATATGTATGGAATTACCGGTCCGGCAATGTAGGGCTGCGACGATTATGCCGGCAGATCATTAACTTCTGCCGAATTGTATTTCTCGGTGTCCTTGTAAGTAGTGCGTTTTTTCTGCCTGTTGTGCTGGGGCAGGGAAAAGGCCGGAGCGCGTTTGACACGGGAATTTTTAAGTTTGACACGAATGGCAGCTTTTTGGATATTTTTCGTGGCTTTATACTCGGCAGTGACTCGCCGGGAAGAGCTATCACGCTGTTTTTTGGAACACTTCTTCTGGTGCTTTTAATAGCATATTTTATGAGCGGAAAAGTTGACTGTATTGAGAAGAAATGCTCTGCTATCTTTTTGCTGACGATGATCAGCTGTATATTTTTTACACCACTGGAACATGTCTGGTGTGGCTTTAAGTTCGAAAATAGCTATGCATACCGTTTTTCTTATGTGATTATATTTGCTTTGATTTTTGTGAGTATTAGAGCTGTAGCGCAGTACGAGGAGGAATTAAAGGAAAAGTACAGCAGAATTTCACTGCTTTTAGCAGCGGCTTTTCTTTATTTGGATCAATTAAACACCTTTGGTTCCAGAAGATTGTGGCTGCAGATGTTGATTATTTGTATCTATGTAATCATATTGAAGATGAGGCCAGGAAAAGTTGCAACTGTTGTTATGGTTGTTGCGTTCATGGGAGAAATTACGCTGAATGGTTTCATGGTAACCAGAAATCATTATAACGGTAATGATCAGGCTCAGTTTGCCAATTATACAGTCGAGCAGAAAAGGTTGATAGCAGCTTTAAGGGAGAGTGATTCTACGGCCTTTTATCGTATGGACCAGACGATGAACCGGGATATGAATTATTCAAGAAATTCATTTTTCGCTAATGAAAGTATGGCATTTGGTTACTCCGGTATTCAGCATTATTCATCTGCATATGATGAAAATACAGCAGGATTTCTCAAATCCATAGGCTATTGTGAGGATGTTTTTCCTACCTTTTATCACGAACCGATTTTAGCGGCGGACAGTCTTCTTGGAGTAAAGTATCTTTTAAGTGACCGCCCTTACGAGAAGTATATACGGATTGATGATATAGCACCTCAAAATGGAAAGCATGCATATCTGAATCCCTACGCCATGCCCCTTGGAGTCCAAGTTCCGGCAGCTACTATGGATTTTAGTAGTGATACAAGGAATCCATTTGAGTTTCAGAATCAATTATATTCCGGTTTGCTGGGAAGAAATGTACAGTTGTTTTATCAAGTTGAAGCAGAAGGGATGGAACTGAATAATGGAGAGATAAGCTATCAACTTCCCGGGATAGAAAGAGAGGGATTATATTACGGATATATTAGTAATTATGTTGAGAAAGCTGCGTTGTACATTAATGATGAATATTATGCGGACTGTAGAAAGGGCTGGACGAACAGCGGAATTTTTAATATTGGTACAGCACAGCATGCGGCCAAGGTTACTTTAAAAGAAATAAGTGAAAATACAACGCCTGAAATGTTGATGTACTTTTTTGATTTCCATGAGTTTGAAAATGCAATCAGTGAATTGAAGTGTACGGTATTCCAGGCGGATGTGTTTGAAGATGGGCAGGTGGAGGGAACCATAAACATGCCTGAAGACGGATATGTACTGCTTACAGTTCCTTATGATTCCCAATGGAAAATTAAGATTAATGGAGAGCCGGTACAGGTGTTGTGTGGGATGGGGGCGTTTACCCTTTTGCCGGTAAAAAAAGGAGAGAATAATGTGATAATGAGCTATTACCTGCAAGGGAAAATGGCTGGTGGGGTAGTGTCGATATTATCAATAGCTATATGGGGAGGCAGTATTGTCTATCGAAGTAGAAAAATAAAATCATATGGTAGAGATGTAGCTATAAAGGAAAGGATGTGAGAGTATATGAAACTAACATTACAGGAAGAGGATATCCTTGTTTCTGATCTAAAACAAAGCTTTAATATAAACAATATGGTTCTATTTGCCGGTGTAGGGACAACAAGGGACGAATTGACGGAGGAAATTTGCAGTCTGCCCTGGAGTTGTGTGGTAACAACGAGGAGAGACGAGGGTTTTAGAAATAGCTTTGTAAATGAAGGTAGGAGACCAAAGGAATATTGCAGTGTCAGTGAGTTGCCTCCTAAATTGTTTGATCGTACATCTCTTCCTATTATTCGTCTTTTTGGACTTGAGGTAGAGGATGAGCCTGATGAGGATTATGAGCTCCTTGAGGAGAGGAAAGAGGATGAGTGCAAAAGTATGCTTTCCAATATAATGGGAAAGCTTGATATTATCAGTCAGATGATTGTCATTGGTTACAGACCGGAAATGGCTGGAGAACTAAAAAGGACAGCAATGGTGGTTCGCTGGGAAAAGTGCCAGGGCGGTAAGCTTAGTTTCTTTAATATGAATGCAGATTCTGAAGAATGTGGGAAATTAAGGGAGTCTGCTTTAAAACGAAATTTTTCCTGTTATGAGGAATCATTGGCTGCTATACTTGGAAGACGGAGCAGGAATGATGAAGAGCAGACACTGGAAGACTATACAACCGTTCCTGGACATAATCTTTTCTATGCCAATGAACATCCCATTACGATCAATGATCGTGTGCTTCTTCGCTATCGTGAGACGGGAGAATTATTAACAGAGGAAAAGTTGTTGAGTATTCGCCCATATGGACGAATTCAACAGTCTCGCTGGTTTTTTGAGTTTTTGACGAAGTCCGCAGTCTATGGCCCTCAATGGTATGGTTATTTGCCTCAATCAGAATTCTATCTGAGGAGGCCCTTTGAAAAGCCACTGGTTAATCTTGTATGCAATCTCTTAGATGGTAGGAAAATAGAAGACTATGACTATAGCGTTCCCGTTATAATTGATGGTGATCCAGGGAGTTCGAAGAGCATTACTTTAGGAGCCCTGGCCTATCGAGTGTTCATGCGCAAAAGAAATCCGGTGGTTTTTATCCATAAAACAGAAATGAATCTATTTTCAGATATATCTGAGCTGGATGATATGCTGCAGAATATAGTGGATTCGGGGAGCGGAGATGCCAGAATTCTAATTATATGGGATGGGTCAGCGTATCATAATATAGAAAAGCAGGCAAAGACGATAGCGAAAAAGCTGGATAATAGAGGACGACGCTTTGTGCTGGTTTGTTCGGCCTATAGGAATATGGAACTGGGAAGCGGAAAGCCAGATGGGGAAGGAACGGTTTTTTATTGGAATGCCATGGCAGATGGGACATACCAATCCGCTAATAAGGAAAGTGCGGGAGTTGTCTGCTATAATAACTGTTACTTTGTTCATGCAGTTCGGGAACTGATGGATGGAGAATTGGTGCAGTTAAAGCAGAAGGTAAGCCTGTATGTGACAAAGGATATCAGTTACCTGATGAACATCTGGAATAGGCTTCAAGCTGAAAACAATAGAGATATATTTGAGTACCTTTATAAACTTATCATTATATTACAGCCGGCGCTTGAATCGGGACTGACAAAGGAGCAGCAGAAAGTTTCCAATTTTGTGCAGGAACAGCTGGACAAAATTTTGGAAAGGTCTTCGGTGAAGAGGGAAAAGGTGCTCAGCCCAATGGCCCAGGCGCTGCAAGAGGCCGGTATTGATTTAGGTGATCTGGATCTGGAAGAGAAACAGGAAACTGACGAAATAAAGGAATCGACTGGTCTGCTTAAATTTAGCACTTGCGTGGCATTATTTAGTCGTTTTAAGCTTCCAACACCTGTTCCATTGGCATTGCAGGCTCTGTACATGGAAGAGGATACTGAAGAAAAGGATTTTTATAGTAGCAGCAATCGGGAACTTTTTAATCAGATAACAACATCGATTCCATGGATAATATACAGAGAAAACGAGGAGGGCGATTTTTGTTTCTATTTTCGCAGCACACTGGAGGCTAATATTTTTTTAAGGAATAACCCGATAGACGAGGAGCAGCAGATCGATCTTGTTTGTAAGCTGCTTGGGTATTATGCGGAAAATTGTTTGCGTTACAACTCTGCTGAACCAGCCTTAAAGACGGCATTACAGAGATTACTTCGAATGATTGGCCCTAATTCGGATTTCAAGCCTTTTCAGGATATTGCAAAAGCGGAACATATAAATTTAATGCGGTATCTTAATAAGATTATAGACAAACTCGCGTGGATGAGAAATGAGCGTCAGATTCCAGATGAAGATGCGAGCTTTGTAACAATTGAAATTACGTTTATGCGTGAGTTTTATGGTACTTATTGGGGAACACTTAACGGTGCCGCAGGAGGTGCCGGAAGCCATAGTGTAGGAAAATTGTATCCGCATATTTATACGGAAGAATCTTATAGTAAGCGTTTGAACTATCTAAATTCGGCAGTTGAATTGGCAAATGCAAGCATAGATAAGCTAGAACATTGTCAAGTGGAACGCTATGGTAAACGGCAGCAGGCGTCGCTAATTAATACTTTAACCGTGGAGCTCTGTCACTGCAAGATGGAACTGGAAAAAACGTGGAGAAAATATAAACAGCTATGTGACGATAATGGGCATGTGGTACAGATTCCATGGAAATCGATTCAGCCCCTTCCTTATCTTCCTATGTATAGGATGTTAATGAGGGCTCTAAATAATGACCCTACAAACGGTTATGCTTATAATGCTCTGTTCAGCCTTTTTGAAAATGAATATGAGCAGGCTGATGAAAAAAGTAAGTTGGAATTGTTAAGTGGTATACGGATGATCGTAGATGACGCGAAAGTAGCAGATATCCAGGATCGCGGTTCTAAGGGACATGATGAGCTGAGCACCCATATAACCAGGATTATGCAGTATAGCAGTAAAACGATGGTGCGTATCTCAAATATTCTGGATGGAACTTGTCCTGAAGCGTTTGGAAGAATGTTTGCGGAGATGCTTTCTCAAAACAATCCTGCGGCCATTGTTTTTGTATGCCAGCAAGAGCTTGATGCAGCTGGCATAAGCAAACCAGAGATAACAGCTCCGGGAGACAGGGATAATGCAGATTGTATGCTAAATTCTCAGCAATTAGAAAAATGTGAGGAAATACGTTCCTTTATGCGGCGTAGGGAGTATGCGGATTGTATTGAGCATAATATGCATGCACTGCAGCTTTTGCTGCGTGTTTCTTGGATGTGTTATAATAAACAGCCATTGATGGATGGTAAGAAAGAATGCCGCCTAACCTATATTGAAAAAAAGGGGCAATGGGCTGATATTAGGCAAATTTGTCAGATGTATGAGAACTGTGCAGGCGAAAACCCAAAGCCTAATATTGTTTTAATACATGCGCTATCTATTATTCAACTGACAGAAAATTATATAGAGGCAAATGATCTGTTGGAGAGGCTGGATGAGTCGCTGTTTTACAATATGCCGCGAATGAGAGTGCCATATATGATATGTGCTTCACCAGGAATTCCTCGGCTTTATAATGGGAAAGTCCTGGCTGTAAGAGAGGAACGCCGAGGATATATCGAGGTGATTGGAGTGCCAAGACGGCTGGGGAGTAAAGAGGGAGTCCGCTTTTATAAAAGTAATCTTGGTATGACGAAAATGCCTGAAAAGGGACAGGTTCTGACGAATTTTGAAATTGGGCTTGGTTATACCGGATTATCCGCATATACAGCCAGAGGACGCGCTAGAATGGAGGCAAGAGGATGAGAAGTGTTTTATTCTATGCTGACGGCGCTCTGGCTTTGAATCAGAAAGTATCGCAAAAGGTAGCAGCACATTTATTCATGTGTTGCAATTATGAACCTGATAATTTCCTTGTGTTTTCAGATGATGCCAAGTTCCTGATAGCAGTAGATAACCTTTACAAATTTGTGGTTGATAGTAGTTTGATTGATAAATTGAACCAGATCGATCAAGAATTGGGAGGGACTGTCAGAAGAGAGAAAACTGAAATGGTGGAAGAGTACCGGCGCTTGCAGAACACAGTTAATGATCTGAGAACCTTTAAAGACCATAATAATAGCGAAAAAAATGGTACGTTTGAAGTTAAAGACAGGGCGCTGAGATGGTTGATACAGATTACCGGTAAGAATGAGGTGACTTGTGCGGAGGATTATAAAAAAGCGATACAGGAGCTGGAACGAATGGGGAAAGCCATTTATGATTATGCTGAGGAGTGGCTGACATTTGCAGTTAGTGTATATGATAAGGGTAATCTAATAGCAGCCTTTGAAAGCAAGATTATTGCATTTTATGGTCAGTTCATAAGACGGAAAATATTTGAAGGCGAACTTAAAATGGCCTATCTGTCAAGAAACTCAATTCAGTTTAATGCACAGCAGAATATAGATGAAATGATTGCAAGATGGTGCAGAGGTTTTTACTGTAATGAGGCAGAGCAAGAAATAAAAAAGTTTCGCAGTTTGTATGATCAGTATTCATTAAAGCTTACACCAAAAGATTTGAAGAAGCTTAAAGATAGTACTGAGGTTAAGATTAGCGAAGGGAAGAAAAAGCTTGAATCCATTCAACAAGAGGTAGCGAATGAAGTAAACAATGGTGAGGTAGCTACGTTGAGAAACAGTTCTTATAAAAAATGTTACATATTAAGAATGCTTAAACGCTGTACCGAAGTAATTCCTGAAATCCGGGCGGCGAACTTGACTATGCTGCCTCATGATTTGCTACAGTATATTATTGAAATGGATTTTTCGCCTCAAGATTCAACAGTCTTGTAATCCCTCCCCATCTATGATAAACTATATAAAAGTTGTCAGTAAATCGCAAGGGAGATTGCATACGAAATGAAAGAGTACAATGTCGGATATGTAGCGGGAGTATTTGATCTGTTTCACATAGGCCATTTAAATCTGCTGAAAAAAGCCAAAGAGAAGTGTGATTACCTGATCGTAGGGGTTCTGGTAGATGATTTGGTTAAGTATTTCAAAAATAATCTTCCGTATATACCATATGAAGAGCGGGTGGAGATTGTTTCGGCAATTCGCTATGTGGACAAGGCAGTACCAGTGTCGGCTGAAAACATTGACAAAATGAAAGCCTGGGAATTGTATAAATTTGATTGTCTGTTTTCTGGCGATGATTATGTTAACAATGAAAGCTGGATTATGGATAAGAAGCGCCTGAACCAGGTGGGATCAGATATACAGTTTTTCCCGTACACTAAAAGTACCAGTTCTACACAGATTAAAAGAGCGATTGAAAATTTTAACAAATAGCGATAGAATGGTGGCTGATGGGCAGGTGATTCAGCCACTATTTTTGTATGATTTTTTTAAAGAGGGATAGTGTATGACGAATGAATTGTTTGTAGTTTTGTCCTTTGGAAAGAATTTTTGTCAGTATAAGGATAAAAATATCGTGATTTATGGAAAAGGTCCTAAAACTAAATTGATACTGGATGTTTACCCGGATTATAATATCATAGGTATAATGGACGGAACCCTAAAAGAGGGGAGTATCTATAATAAACCAGTTCTTAACATTGATAGCCTGAGTGAACTGCGAGTGGATGTTATTATTGTGGTGGCACAGATAAATACCACCGCGCTGATTTTCAACAGAATAAAAGAATATTGTTATTACAGACACATTGAACTATACAGTATTTCAGGAAAAAAACTATTTGAATATTTTGGAATCGGTAAGATTGCAGGGGCATTGAGATATCAATACTGTGTAGACGAGGCGGATTTTGTAAAGGCTGTCAGTGCACATGATTATATCATAGCAGATATAATGGATGTAATACTAATGCGAAAAGTTATATTTGAAGAGGATCGCTTTTGGATTATTGAAGAAAAAGCCAGACGGGAGGGAATTGATTTAGAGGGATTTGCCCGGGGCCGGTCAGAACTTGAGAGGCGGAAGCCAAGTTTGGATATAGACAGTATTTATTCAGAAATACAGAAAAAACTGGAAATTGGGGAATCGATAAAAACCACCCTTCTGCAAATTGAATTAAAATTAGAGAAATCCTGGATAGTTCCACGGGAGAAGATAGTTGCTTTCATAAAGACTGCGTTGAGTTCTGGAAAAAAGCTGTATTTAATAAATAATACAAGGCTTCCACTGGAACTATTGAAGCAGATTCTTTGCCGATATGGTATTGCTGGATATGAGGCGATTATAACTCAAAATGACTGGTGGAGTAGATTAGAAGTTGAAAAACAACAAAAATTAAAGAAAGGTATATATATAGGTGCTGAGAAACCGGATTGGATAGAAGAAATCAGAGCCTTTCCTGTATTTAGCGCGCTGGAGCTTTATCGTCAGTCATCATATGCTTATATAGAAAAATATCTTTCAAATGTAAATGAGCGCTCTTTGATGAGTTTATGCATTGCAAAGGTTTTTAACAATCCATTTGTTCTTCAGAGCGATGGAAGACCATATATAACTGCGGCTGAGGATATTGGGTATGCGTTTCTTGGCACAATTCTCAGCAATTTTGTAATTTGGTTAGGCGAGAAGTATACTGGTAAGAATTATGAGGGTATTCTCTTTGCCGCCAGAGATGGTTTTTTATTACAAAAGATGTATAATTTTTTTGCGGATTATCGGGAGGCAGAGGTACCGGAGGATATTTATTTTTATGCTTCAAGAAGGTTGTGCGCTTCTGCTGCAATGGAAACAGAAGCAGATATCAAATGGCTTGCTGGAATCAACTACAAGTATACCCCGGAACAGATGCTGCGGGATAAATTTGGCTTGATGGAGAAAGATATAATTCCATATGATTCGGAAAAATTCGGGAATATAATGACATATTCACTGCTGCATAAGGAGAAAATATATAAACGATCCAAGGAAATCAGAGCAAATTATTTTAAATATATGGAGAATAGCGGAATAAAAAACAATGGCCGTTACTTGTTTGTTGATTTTCTTTCCGTTGGCACATGCCAATATTTTTTGGAGCGAATTATTCCATTTGAGATGAACAGTGTGTATTTGTGCCGGCATTATAATGAGCGTAATATGGTCAGTACAGTTATTTCTGAATCGCTTTTGGAGAATCAGGCGCCATATGCTGCTGAGAGCTATTTTTACGGACATATATTTTTCCCGGAAACAATTTTAACGTCACTTGAGCCATCAGTAGCTGGAATAGATGAAAAAGGCCATCCGGTTTTTGCACAAGAGGAGCGGGATGAATTTCAGATGGGCTATGTAGAGCTAATGCAAAGATCCTTAATGAATTTTTTTGAGGATTATATTGCAAATTTTTATATTACGGGCCAACCGATTAATCCCGATGTATCTGACCGAATATATAATCTAATGGCTGAGGGCTATACGGAAATAAATTGTGATATTTTGAAAAAAATATATTTAGTAGATGGAATGGGTTTAACCAAGGTTTCCCCGAGCTATTAATAGTGGGGGGGGGGAGAAAAAATGAGAACAAAAAAGGATTACTATTACATCGTTATAACCATAACTGCGGCAGCAATGCTTGCCTTTTACGGTGCCTATGCATTGCCTACATTTCAGACAGACACGTATGCAAAGTGGTTTTATTCGCTGAATAGCTATATGGAGCAGTGCTTTTCTGCAGCTAGATATGGAGAGGCACTTTATGTGTGGCTTTCATTTCACATTTCCGGTAATCCTGTACAGCATGGGTTCACCCATGTTGCCATTGCGTGTTTCATAAACTGTATTATAACAATTTATATATGGCACGTATTGGCGGTAAGGTTAAAGATATATGAGCAGGAGAGAAGGGAGACACTAAAGGCCGCGCTTATTCTGGGCGTTATATGCCTGCGGGTGAATGTCTTTAATTCAGATATATTTCAATATGGCTATGATGCTGCGGTTACGTTTCTTGGGGATGCATTCGCGATCTCTGCTGCAATAATTGTATCGCAAAAAGTGGGGTATAAACGATATCTATTGGCCTGTATATTGTCTATCATTTCGGTGTCATTCAGACAAACCTGTCTATTCTGGTTTGTTCTGATGTCGGTGCTGCTGTACTATATGGACTATTTGGCTATTAAGGAATATTCATGTATTAGAGAAATTATAAAGCGTGTTGGCGTATATTCAGCAGGAGGGCTATTCTCCGTTTTATGTATTAAAATATTTGTGCAAGACTCTGTGAGGGGGAGTTTGGATCGGGTGGATTTTCATTCAACCTGGGTTAACCTTAGAGGTGTAATCAAGGAGTTGTTTTTTGACTGCCTTGGGATAATGCCAAAATACTTTTATACTATATTACTTTTGGTTGCAGGGAGCTTGCTTTTGTTTTATATTTTCACAGTTGAGCGGAATAAAAACAGATGGGGTGTGTTTTTGAATTCATCGATATCCTTAATCGGTATATTTTTAGCCACCTTTATTACAGCAGTATTCGATACGTGGCTTCCTCATCGGGTACTTGTGGGATTCATCACATTGCTTCCGGTTATGGTGATAATGTCTGTTGGATTGTTGGCTAAAGAGTATGACACAGGGAGAATACGGTGTTTTGCAATAATGATTCCTCTAATGCTGTTTTTTATGTTTATTTCATGGTATTTTACAATGAATATCTTTCGCGGACAGGTTATTACAAATGCTGTTGACCAAAGGGATGCACGATTTTATTACGAACAGATGAGAGAGTATGAAAGGTCAACTGGGAATGAAATAAAAAATGTTGCGTATAAACGGGATGAGAGCTATACAGAAGCATTACCAGGGGTCATTGCAACAAAGAGTATTAATGAGCGGGCGTTTTCCACACCTTGGGCCCAACGGGAGATTATCCGGCTGCTGGAGGGGAAAATACTGAGAGTGGTTCCTTTTGATGATCAGATTTATAACACCTGGTTTTATGGAAAAGACTGGGAAACGTTATCGGATGAGCAGGTAAAATGCGTGGGCGACACGGCTTACATTATGTTATACTAAAAGATCTATATATTCAATTTCTGGACTAAAAATGTCGTTCAGATGTGATTGCTTCGTGCTATAATGGGTAGAAATTTATGCTGCATTTTTGCTGCATAAATGGCTACTTACGTTGGATTATGGTATGCTCCAGGAAGTTTTACAGGGAGGCACAGAGATCAATGAATATTGATGTGATTAAAAGGCATAAATGGCTTCTTACAATTATTTTGGCAATTGTGGGATCACGCTTTCTCATGTTTATAGTCTTTTTACTAAGCAAAGAATTTCTTGATTTGTCAAAGGGCTTTTCAATGGAAATGGCTCGTTGGGATTGTGCATGGTATGAGGGAATCATTCGTGAGGGATATTATAAGGAACCGATGGCACACACAAGGATGGATGCGGCAAACTGGGCCTTTTTCCCATTGTTTCCTATGATTATGAGAGGGGTATCCTTGTTATTTCCCAATGTTCATTTGTATATACTAGGGGAATGGGTTAACACTCTGATTTTTGGAGTTGCTCTTTACGCTGGAGTAAAGTGTATTTTACTTACCAGGGATAATGAAAAGCAGGCGCTCTTATGGATTCTGGTTATGTCATTTGGGCCCTTAAGTTTTTATTTTTCGATACTGTATACGGAAGCTCTTTTTCTCCTATTATTGATATTGTGTTTTTATTATCTGGAAAAAGAGAACTTTCTGGCGGTTGGTTTGTGTGGAGCTTTACTGAGCGCCTCAAGAAACATTGGAGTTATGTTTATATTTGCAGTGCTGGTATATTGTTTATGCTGTTTTTTTCAGCAGAAAGAACAGCGTTTTATGCCATATGTGGTTTCACAACTTGCCAGACCAAGGCTGTTTCTTGGAATCTGCATGATTCCGTTGGGGCTTTTTAGCTATATGTTTTATCTCCATCGTTTGACTGGAGACTCGTTGGCGTTTATGAGAATTCAAAGAGCGTGGGGGAGAGATATCGAAAATCCGGTAAAGGTACTATTTAGTAATTTAAAAGCAGCACTAGCCGGTAATGCCGGGATTACATTTATCTTAATTTGGTGTGTAGCAGCGGTAGTTTTATTGCTTTATTTATTGTCCCGAAGACATTATGTTGAATTTGCAATTGGAAGTGTTTTCTATTGGATCTGCCTGAGCGCGGGTATCCAGTCCATGCAAAGGTATATTATAGGCAGCTTTGTATTTGTGTTAAGTATGACTGATGAGCTACTGGAGATGCGGCGGATGAATCGATATATTGTTTTAGGAGTACTGTTTTTTTTAGAGTTATGTTTGGTGTATCAATGGCTTGCGATGTGGGAGTATATTGTGTAGCGGGCCAAAGGAGATATCAGAGGGCTGTTGATGAAAAAAAAATATTTAGAAAAGAATGAAGTTATAAAGGTTTTACCGTATTATTTGATTGGCATTGGGCTGATTATATTTTATCTGTTTGTTTTGTATAAGGGTATTGCCATCGATTCCTGTAGAGAATATAAGCTTTATTATGTGGACAAGCTGCTGGAGGATTGGCCGGGGTATGGGGGATTGGAGTATGAATTGGGGACGCCGGTTGATTTTGATCTTGGCACCGCGTCTCCTGTCCGCCGTAGAGGGAAAGGATGGGGGCCTTTAGAAACGGAAGGCTGTTGGATAGAAGATGAGGCTGTCTTATATTTTTCGGGACTGCCTACAGACAGAGATTTAATGTTGACGATCAGTTTGCAGAAAATAACGAATAATACGGTGATTCGGATAAATGCGAATGAAAAGGAGATATTTAGATTGAACGGAAATGAGGCAGCAGAGCAAAAAGAACTGTCGGCAGTGATTCCGCCTCATGTTGTGGATACAGAAGGAGCATTGCAGTTGGATTTTTGCGTTGATCGTACAATTACGCAAACAGAGAAAATAAGGGATGATACAGGAATAATGATCAGACAGATTGTGATAAAGTGACAGACTTATGATTATGGTTAAGATACTTTTGGAAATTCCAGCGAAAAGCAAAGGGATCTTCTGAGACAACTGAATCTGCTATGCTATATAGTTTCGAAAAATCACATAGTGATTGCAGATTGATAGACAGCATAAAAAGTATTGTGGGAGTAAGGGAGTATGAAGATGGCAGAAAGAGATAATACATGCATACGTTTTAAACAGAGAATGAGAAATCCTTGGACATTTGAACTGGGACTTGCTCTCTTCCTCTTTTTATATTTACGATTTATTTTTGAAACCGGATATTGGTCTGATGATAGAAAATATGAGTTTATGCATGGCATTTTGCAATGCAAAGGGATAAATATCTTTCAGTATATTTATCAGGAAATTTGCAGACATTTAAAATACGATGGAAGATTCTTTCCGATTACATCGGCAATAGCAGAAGGAATCCCTTTTTTATTAACATTGAAGGGGTATAAGGTATTTTTGACAGGAGTAGTTGTTGTAGCTCTATATATGTTTCGAAGATTCATTAAGAAGTTTACTGGTTCAGAAGCTTTGGCGAGCTTATCTATAATTTTTACTGTTATCTTATTTAGTGTTCAAAACGGCATGCCGCATCCCGTTTTTTTGTGTATGGGTGGCAATGCTATATTTTGCCTTATTTTTTTATTACTCTCTTTTAATAGAAGTCTTGTTTTTACTACAAGTGGACATAAACGTGATTTATGGTTTTCTCTCGCATGGTTTAATTTAGCGTTGCTTACATATGAGGCGGCATATCCATTTGTTTTGGTATTTTTTTTAATTTTTGGTAGTTCTAAATGTGATAAAAGACTTTTAATCAAAAGAACAGTTCCGTATGTTTTGAGCGTTTGCGTAATGTTCACAATATATCTATTAGCTGGTCGCCTCGGAGAAATTGGATATTCAGGAACATCTGTTAATATGGAGATTCCTAAAGTGATAAGAGGAGGTCTGGTTTCGATCACAGCCCCTCTTCCAGGTGTAACCCATATTCTTCGAGGAGGCGCAGCGGCAAGTGTAAAAGAATTTCTGCTGGGGATACAGATATTAGATATACTGGTTATAGCAATATTTATATATCTCTGTATAAAACTTTTTAATTTAAAAAATGGAGAACTAAATAATGATTTAGGCAAAGAGCATATTTTAATTTTAGGTCTATTGTTTATTTTAGGACCTGCGGGATTGATGGCAATATCTGAAAAATATCAGGGACTGCCATGGGGAAATGGTTACTTAGTAATTGTATTTCAATATTTTGGCTGGGGTTTGTTGGCCGGTTGGGGAACAAAAGCACTTTTTCGCTATGTTCCGAAAGCTATTCTTCCGATATTATGGAGCATAATAATTGTATTGGGGAGCGGACTTATTTTACTCAATCAGCAGGATACTCGTTGGACTATAAGAGAAAAAGAACTTCACGAACCATCCACATCAGCAGGTTTTGACCACTCTCTGAGAACGGCTTTTTCGTCTGGTTTAGCCTCTTATGTTGGTATTGAGCCAGAAAAAGATTTGGTGGTATTTCAAAAGGATTTTTATAATATGTATGCTAAAAGTGCTATGCTTGCGGAAACAACGGGCCGGGAATATCAGTGTATTTGGTTGGAAGAGATTCAAAATATGGATATAAAAGAAAAGGAGATATATGCAATAACCAGTGGTGAAGGCTGGGTCATGGTTGGACAAGCAGAGCAGATGGATTCACTGGATGCTGTTGACAAACTGTGGGTATATTGCGAAAAGGATTTTGATAGGTTGATGATACGTTCACAGCAGGGACTGGAGTTTTTAGATTTGCATACAGCGGCTAGCGCTGAAAAGCTGGGAGAAGGGAAGGTATATAGTTTTGATCAAATGAGCAAAGATATATTTTCGATAGAGCCTGTGATTTATCAAAAGTATAAATTGGGGACAAAATTTTTATTCACCGATACACAAAAGAGTAAGGGAGTATACTGGGGAAGTAGCTTGCCGGAGCGGGAAAAACGATATACATGGACAGATGGGAATAATATCATTATGAGGATGGAATTGGAGGGAGCAGAGAAGTTCGATAGAATAAGGGCAGAAATGAGTGTTTTGATGGTATACGGAGATAGCCAGCAAGTCAATATAGAGGTTAATGAGGAAAGTGTATTCTCACAAAAATTAGATAGTGCAGGTAAGGTTGAATTTGAGTTTACTAAACCGGAAAATAATATTATACAAATAAAATATGACTTTCCAGATGCCCAATCACCAGCGGAAAAGGGCGAATCGGAGGATACGCGTAAACTGGCGATTGCAGTAGGAGATATGGTATTGCTGCCAATAGATTATTAAAGAATGAACATATATATCCCATAGGGCATGAAGATAATAGCGCTAATTATGGCCGATGGTCACAGAGAGTTTTTTAAGCGATGTGTTGGAGGGAGGAACTCACGAGCATGAATACCAAAATCAAAGAACATAGAAGAGAATACATTTTGGCTATAATCGTTTGTATAGAGATTGCAGTGCTGGCGTATTTTGCTTATCGGTATGGAGTTCACCATGTGGATTCAGATGATGCTACGGAAATGGCCCTGGCTGAGCAGCTAAGCAGGAAAGGCGGCATTATGAGTTCAAACTGGTACTATTCTACAGATTTACGGGTGATACACACGTAACTCATATTGGCGCCGCTGTTTCGGATATTTTCAAAATGGAATTTGGTGCGGACATTGGAAACGGTAATTTGTCTATGCATTCTGGCTGCTTAATGGTTTTACACGTGCAGTAAGCTTTCTTTTGGAAAGATCGCGCTGTGGCTGCTGCCGGTATTGCTGTGGCCTTTTTCCAATTTGTACTATGATTTTGTGTTATTTGGCTTGCAATACATTCCTCATCTGGCAACGATGTTTTGCTGCACAGGGATTTTTTGTGCGATCGTTCACATGGAAAAGCACAGCAGGCTTTATTATGTGGTATGGGCATTGCTGGCATTTTTGAATGGTATTGGCGGGCTGCGCCTGATTGTTGTTTTTTATGCCCCTTTGTGGATAGCGGCTCTACTGAGTTATATTATAAAACCAGAGGCTAGTATTCGAAAAGCAATATGTACGCCTCAGATTACGTGTTCAACATTTGGGATTATCACCGTGGCGGCCGGATATGTGGTGAACGGAAAAGCTCTTCCAAAGTTTTACACTTTTGCAAACTGGGAGGGAACTGAATTTATTAAGCCAGATTTTGCAAAGTTAAATGGAGTGTTAAATGATGTACTACTGGTTATGGGATATCGGAGTGAGCGCAAAATCATTTCAATCAGCGGTTTTGTTAATTTACTGATCCTGGCTGCCTGTGTTGTCATTGTATATTTTATAGTATCCCTTCTAAAAAATTGTAAACGCTTGAGAGAAGATGAGCAGATTTTAACTGTATTTACTGGATTTTCTTTTTTGACAACGATTTTTGTGAATATTTTTACAAATCAAAATTGGGCCTCCCGATATTTAATCCTCCCGATGATCTGGTTTATAGTTTTGACAGCGGTCTATATCAGGCTGAATGGTATAAAGAAGCCGCTAAATCAGCTGATCTATGCAGGGCTGCTGGTAACATTACTCGGCAGTGGTATGGTAGAATACCGGGCATGGAAACATTATAATAAAAATGCGGCCAGAGAAGTTGTTCTGCAATTTCTGGAATCAGAGGGATATAGGTTCGGATATGCAAGCTGGGATAATGCAGATGTCCTTACAGAGATGACGGATGCACGGATTCGGACCTGTAAAGTGACAAATTGGAAGGACTTTTCGATCTGGTATTGGCTGATGGATAAGAACTACAATCAATACGCAGAAGGACAGAAAGTGTTTGTATTGCTGAATAATAATGAATTTGATTACGATGGAGAGTTTGGATATCTAAGCGGTACGTGGAGGGCAGATGATTTGACATATCTGGAGCCAGAGCATTTGGTATATCAGGATGAGTGTTATACAGTATATTCCTTTGATGATTATCGGAATTTAGAACAGCGCGAAAGCAATGAAGATGAGGTTGAAAAGGATTGGGAGGTATTGGTAGAGTGAAAAAAGTTTCTGTTGTGGTTCCGTGTTATAATGAGCAGGAGGCTATCCCGTTTTTTTATGAAGAAATGAAGCGCGTGGAGGGAAATCTGCCAGATTATGAGTTTGAAATTATAATTATTGATGATGGGTCTTCAGATGGTACATTGAAGGCAGCCAAGGAACTGGCGATCAGGGATGGACAAGTTCGGTATGTATCATTTTCAAGGAACTTTGGCAAGGAGGCTGCAATCTATGCGGGATTGCGGTATTCCTCAGGTGATTTTGTTGTAATGATGGATGCAGATCTTCAGGATCCGCCGGCGTTACTTCCGGAAATGCTGAAAGCATTGGAAGAGGAAGGCTTTGATTCAGCGGCAACCAGGAGAGTTACCCGAAAAGGGGAACCGCCGATCCGTTCGTTTTTTGCACGTTTGTTTTACAAATTAATGCATAAAATATCAAAGACAGAGATTGTGGACGGCGCAAGAGACTATCGGCTGATGACGCGGCAGTTTGTAAATTCCTTGTTAGAGCTGGGAGAATATAACCGTTTTTCAAAAGGGCTCTTTGGCTGGTGCGGCTATAAGACAAAGTGGATTGAGTATGAAAATGTAGAGCGGGTTGCAGGGGAGACAAAGTGGTCTTTTTGGAAATTGCTTTTGTACAGTATTGATGGAATTGTTGCCTTTTCAACGGTTCCGTTGGCTTTTGCAGGGATTGTTGGCTTACTTTTCTGTCTGTTGGCCTTTATATTTATTGTGATCATTATTGTCAGAACTCTTACAGTGGGAGATCCAGTGGCCGGCTGGCCCTCGATGATCTGCGTGATTCTGCTGCTGGGAGGTATTCAGTTGTTTTCGGTGGGGATTTTAGGGGAATATCTGGCGAAAACATATTTGGAGACAAAAAGGAGGCCGATCTATATTTGTCGGGAGACTAATATACCTAACCGTGAGAAGGAAGGATTGACGGATAATGAAATTCTTTAAAAGCAGAACATCAGGGATTAATAAATTTCTGATGTTGGGAGCTGTCTTTATGGCTAGCACACCATTATTTTTACCATATATAATCGGAGGACATGACACCATATATCAGCTCAATAGGATTCTTGGAATTGAACAGTCTTTAAAAAATGGTATGTTTCCAGTTCGCTTGAATGCATATACGTTTAATGGCTATGGTTACGCGGATCCAGTATTTTATCCGCCTCTTTTTATGTATATTCCGGCGTTGCTTCACATGATGGGCCTGTCATTTGTCAGAGCGGTAAACGTTTTTTTAATATTAGTGAATGCCGCAACTGCATTTATAATGTACCGATGCAGCAAAGCGATGTTTCACTCGGAAGAAATAGGCTGTATGAGTAGTGTCATTTATACACTGGGGATATATCGTTTGTGTAATTTATATCCGAGGGCGGCATATGGAGAATTGCTGGCAATGGTATTTTTTCCATTGGTGTTGTATGGTTTTTACGAGTTGCTATTTAATGATCAGAGTCGATGGATATATTTGACTCTGGGGATTACGGGGGTTTTGCAAAGTCATATTATTAGCATATTGTTAGTGGCCACTCTGTGTATAGGGGCAGGGATATGTTATATAAGGAGGGTGGCAGAACCCAAAAGATTTTGGGCGTGTGTTAAAACAATAGTAAGCAGTATATTGTTAAATCTATGGTTTATTGTACCTCTGATCCAATATATGGGTACAGAGATTGATACTGGGAGTTTGCAGAGAAAAGCTGAAGACGCGACCGTGCCATTAGCTAAGTTGGTGGAGCTTTTTTCCAAATCTTCTGGAATCTCTCCGAATACTTACGGAGATTTGACAAATGTCATGCCCATAAGCCTGGGGATTACATTACTTTGTGGTATTACTGTATTTATTATAAAATATTTAATTGAAGAAAATTATTGTGAACGAAGAATCTTCACTTTGTTTTGTATAGGAATAGGATTAGTACTTTTTGCAACAAAAATATTTCCTTGGAGAGTGCTGGTTAAGTTTAGCTGGTTTAGACTGTTTGCGTCGTATATACAATTCCCATGGCGTACACTAGGACTTTCCTTGTGCTTCCTGGCTATAGTTTCAGCGTATACATTTTATCAATTCTATAAGAGCCATGATAAAAAACGGTTGTGTATGATTCTTTTTGCGGTTGCAGTAATATCATCACAATATATGATTGAAGATTTTTTGCGTAATCCAGCGTTGGTGCGTCGGGAGACGGAAGTGAATTCGGTGATTGGGCAGAATGAGTACCTTTATCCTGGAATAGATAGAGAAGCATTGGATAATAGGCTGACTCCCTCAGAACCATTTATCAGTATATTTGAAGCTGATAAAAAAGGCCTTTCTATAACGTGTTCTTATAGTATGCAACAGATGAAGCAAGGAGCCTATATTGATATCCCGCTGTTTTATTATCAAGGCTATCGGGCGGAAGATGAACATGGAGAAGAATTGGAGATATCCAAAAGCGAAACGAATTTAGTAAGGGTGCTTTTACGAGATAAAAGCGGTAGCTTTTTGGTCTCTTTCAAAGAGCCTGCATCCTGGAGAATGTCTGAGTGTATATCTATTTTAGCCGCAACTTGGTTGGCTTGGGAATTCCTGCTGGTGAGAAAAAGAAACTATAGATCAAAAAGTGCCGACGAATACGAACATTAAATAGGGGGTAGATGATCTTGAAAATAGAAAAGGCAAAGGGAAAAATAACAGACAAACAAATGCTGCTTCTAGGGGCAGCGATTATTGTGATTGCAGGTTTTTTTTATAGTCAACGCCAAGTAGCATTTATGATTCATGACGACATGTACTATTGTATGGTGACCAGAGGCGGGAATATTCTGAACAAGGCAAAGGATGCTGCCATAGCGCAGGGACGTTTCTATTATATGTACACTTACGTGCTATATGCAATCCCATATCTTTTTAATTCAATGGTATATATAAAAGCTGTCAGCCTTATCAGTGTGCTATTTTCAACTGCATGTTTGTTCTATGTGGTCAAAAAAATGCTTGGAGCTAAAATCGGCTTTCTTGTCATTCTAATACTTTACTCCTTTGCACAAATTGACATGCAGCACAATGCTTTTGTAGCATATTTATTTCATCATCAGGTTACAATAGGGATTTTGCTTTTGGCAATTGAGCGGTTGCTCGCATATTACAGGGAAAAAAGAAAGACTTCAATACTGGTTGCAAGTGCGATATTGTACGCAATACCAGTGTTTATTTATGAGAGTTTTTTGTTTTATTCCATACTCTTTTTTGCGATAAGTCTATATTTCAATATTAAGGATAATAAAAAATGGTTTGTTTCTGTTAAGGATAGCTTATGGCAATTACGATACCATATTATTTTAAGCGTTTTATATTTGATTATATATTTTACTTGGATGAAGCTGTATCCATCGGTATATGAAGGAAGCCGGTGGGCATTTAGCAGTTTGAAGGATTATCTGGTTACAGTTGCTGTCCTTTCCACTGGACTTTTTCCACTTAATAGTTTTATTCATATTATCAGAAGGCTTCACATTTCTGATTTTTTAGACCCATATTTTGTTTTGAAAGCAATTATAAGTTCAGCAGCTATTATGTATTTATTAAGGGAAATTCATAGAAAAATTAGTGCTGAATTCTTAAAAACAAGTGGAATGTTGCTTCTATTGGCAACTTTGCTTCCAAGTATTCCCCTGGCCTTGACAAGTAAGTATGTTAGTTGGGTAAAAGGAGAAACATACGGCTATGTAGTCTCCTATTTTAGCTATTTTTTTATTGTTGTGCTGATTACACTATGTTTGATTTTTATTTATCAGGCAACTATAAAAATAAAGATATTCAAAATTCTTTTATTTGGGGCTCTATTTATAGCCTCTGTTTGTACAGATGTCAATAATGCATATTGGGCAAAGGCCTCTCAGTCTGATATGGATCGAAGGGTTGCCTTTGATAAAGTGATTTCAAGTCCATCCTATCAGAATGTACCAGATGGTTCAGTGATATATATACCAGATTATATTGGAATTAATACTTCAATGAACTTGACAGCTGAGTATGTGAAAATGGTATCTGGAAAGACTGTTAAAATGGAAAATAAAAAAGAGTCAGTTGAATGGCTTGAAGAGTTGTATGCGATTAGCTATGATCAGCCATCAAAGAGTGCCATTTTATATCAGAAAAAAGGTCAGTCAGAAATGACGAAGAGACTTTCGATTTCTTCTGTGGATGATAATGAAAAGGGTATTTTACTTCAAACCGATGCTGATGAAAATTTTATGATAACGGAAAATGGAAAAACAGTTGGTATATTTTACAAAATCGCTGTAATTCCGCTGAATTTTTTGAACGGAGAGTGTATTATAGAGTCTGATAGTGATATTCAGTTAGAAAGTATACAAATTTTGAACCAGCAAGTAAAAAATAACAGTCTAATAAAAATTGACTACGGAGAGGGATTTTATGAAAAAGAGGATTGGGGACGTTGGAGTCAGAAAGATAGTCAACTAAATATTATAAATAATACAGGGCAGGATCATGTGATAAGCTTTTATATGCTTGCTGGAACAGGATATCAGGAGCCTTCGAAATTTGAGGTTATACTGCCAAATGGTAGCGTTGCGGATTTCGAGCTTAATAACGAGTATAGAGAGATCCGAGTTGAAACATTAGTTCATCCTGGAGTTAACGAATTGCAGTTGGTATCCAGTTCAAAACAGGTGGATAGTGGAACTGATTCAAGAAAATTATTTTTTAAAGTCTCGAATAGTTGGATAGAAATAGTAGATTGAAGGAGGTATACAAAATGAACATCACAGCACTCATTATGGCCGGTGGCCGCGGAGAACGTTTTTGGCCGAAAAGCCGCAGAAACATGCCGAAGCAGTTCTTATCATTGACAGATGATGGAAAAACAATGATTCAGATGACCGTAGAACGGATTTTGCCTCTTGTTAAAATGGAGGACATTTTTATTGCAACTAATAAGGATTACAAGAAGTTGGTAATGGAACAGCTTCCGGGCATTCCGGAAGGTAACATTTTATGTGAACCGGTAGGACGAAACACGGCACCCTGCGTGGGGATGGGGGCGATTTATATCCAGAAAAAGTATGAGGATGCCATTATGCTGGTATTGCCTTCTGACCACCTGATCAAGTTTAATAATATGTTTTTAAATATTCTGAAAGATGCCTGTGAAGTGTCCGGAAATGGCAGAAATCTGGTAACGATTGGAATTGCACCCACATATCCAGAAACGGGTTACGGTTATATAAAATTCGATCCTAAGAAAATGGAGGGCCGCGCCTATGCAGTAGAGCGTTTTGTAGAGAAACCCAATGTAGAACGTGCCAAGGAGTATCTGGATACAGAAGAATATCTTTGGAACAGTGGTATGTTTGTGTGGAAGCTTTCATCCATTTTACACAATATAGAAAAACTTATGCCGGATGTATACCGTGGCCTAGAAAAGATCAGTGAGCAGATTGGCACAGAGCAGGAAGCGGAGACACTGGAGAAGCAGTTTCGAAATATGCCGTCTCAGTCTATTGATTATGGTATTATGGAAAAAGCTCAGGATATTTTTATTCTTCCGGGCGCATTTGGCTGGGATGACGTGGGATCATGGTTGGCAGTGGAACGGATTAAGCGTTCAAATGAGCTGGGAAATGTTGTAAACGGAAATATTATTACGGTTAATACAAAGAACTGTATTATCCAGGGAGATCGGAAGCTAATCGCCACCGTGGGACTGGAGGATATGATTATTGTGGATACTGAGGATGCTACGTTGATTTGCGCTAAAGATAGCACGTCGGATATCAAGAAAGTACTGGAAAACTTAAAAATTTGCAACAGAGACGAATACATTTAAGGGAAGGATAAATGGATATTACGTATTTGTTGTTTCTTCAGAATTTACGAACAGTCACCCGTGGAATATTTGATAGTGCATTTTTGTATATTACGACCCTGGGAGAAGATCTCACTTTGATGGTATGGGTTTGTGGGATCTACTGGTGTGTGGATAAGGCGGCAGGAATTTATCTGATGTTTAATTTTCATATTGCCAATTTTGCCAATCAGCTGATAAAGATTACCGCCTGCGTGTACCGCCCCTGGATTCGTGACGGAAGGGTGGCTCCCCTGGAGGCAGCCAAAGGGGCCGCTACCGGATATTCCTTTCCGAGCGGCCACACTGCCAAGGCAGTGGGAGTATGGGGAGGATTGGCAGAGAGGATGAATGTGTTTAAGCCATTGCGGATTTTTCTTTGGGGACTCGCTCTGACGGTGGGATTTTCACGGAATTATCTTGGCGTACATACGCCTCAGGACGTGCTTGTTTCCGTTGGCATTGGGGTGATTTTTCTAAAGGTGATGGAGAAACTATTGGTTTGGGTAGAGGAAAAAGAAAAGCGGGATGTGACAGTATGTGTAATTGGAATTGGCCTTGCGATTGCGCTTTTGATCTATGGCCGCTTGAAATCCTATCCAATAGACATTGTTGATGGTAAACTTCTGGTTGATCCGGCCAGCATGATAAATGGAAGTATAAGGGGAGCTGGCGGAGCCATAGGTCTGCTTCTTGGATGGCTTTGGGAGCGGTGGGGAATAAAATTTAAGGAAATGGGGGATTCGGTAGAAGAAAAGTTGTTTTGTTTCCTAATCGGTATCGCAGGCCTTTTGATTATTATGAAGGTAATTCCCAATGTTGTGGTCAAAATATTCCCGGGACAGATCGGAACTTTTTTTAATGGTTTGCTGGTTCCGCTATATATAATAGGAGTATACCCATGGTGTGTGAAGCATTTAAAAGCAAATTGAAAATTGTTTTCGCGATAATAGGGATAGCAGCTGTTGTGGCAGGAATAATTTTGGTGAAGCAGGAACGGAGAACCCGGATGAAGGTGGATATATTTGCACACAGGGGAGATCACAGAAAGGCTCCGGAGAATACGATTCCTGCATTTGAGGAAGCAATTGAAAATGGCGCCGATGGAATTGAGCTGGACGTGACACAGAGTAGAGACGGAGAGTTAATTGTTGTTCATGATGATAATTTGGCCAGGGTTGCCGGGGTTGATCAAAATGTTTGGGACCTGACCTTTGACGAAATTCGGCAGATAGATGTAGGAGTTTCAAGCGGGGCCGGCTATGCGGGAACGAGAATACCGTCTTTGCGTCAAGTGTTGGAACGGTGTAAAGGGAAAACACGGCTTTATATTGAACTGAAATATAATGGGCATGAAACGCCTGATTTCGTGGAACGAGTTCTACAAATGATCGAGGATGAAAAGATGGAGAAGGAGTGCTTGGTTGCATCGTTTCACTATGAGTTTGTAGAGCAGGTTAAAACATTAAATCCGAAAATAACTTCAGGTCTGATTTTCTATGAGGAAGGAACATCGTGGAATCAATATGGTGCGGCGGATTTGTTTAGCGTCTACTATGGAGTTCTGACAGATGAAATCGTAAAGGAAATGCATGAGGCGGGAAAAAGTGTTTATGTGTGGACTGTGGATCAGAAGGAGGAAGCGCGGAGCTGCATGGAGTGGGGGGCAGATTGTATTGTAACCAATGACCTTACAGTAAGCAGTGCGTTTGATTGATATGCATAAAATATGATAAAGGCTTTGCGCGAGATGACATGCAGGGAATATGACGAGTAATTATTGCAGGTGGAATGGAGATTCAAAATGGATACAATCGTACAGGCAAGGTGGAACAACTGGTTGTCCCAGCAACTGGAGGATGCCGACTTGGCAGAGGAACTCCAGGCGATGAAGGGAAATGAGAAAAAGATCGAAGACTGCTTTTATAAGGAGCTGGAGTTTGGGACGGGAGGACTGCGCGGGGTGATTGGCGCAGGAACCAATCGTATGAATATATATACAGTGGCAAAGGCGACTCAAGGATATGCGGATTATCTGAATGGAAACTTTCAATCTCCCACTGTCGCCATTGCGCATGACAGCCGTATAAAATCGGATCGGTTTGCGGAGGTAGCTGCAGAGGTACTGGCTGCAAATGGCATTAGAGTTTACACATATCCGGAGCTAATGCCCACACCGGCGCTGTCTTTTGCGGTACGAAGTCTGGGCTGCTCAGGGGGTATTGTGATAACGGCCAGCCATAATCCGGCAAAATACAACGGCTACAAGGTGTATGGAGCAGATGGCTGCCAGATTACGACTGAGGCGGCGAAAGCGATTTTAACAAAAATCAATACAGTTGATGTTTTTCGCGATGTTAAGAGGATTTCGTTTGCTCGGGGAACCGAGCAAAAAATCATTTCATATATTGGAGAAGAAACGGTGGCTGCATTTATTCAGGCTGTTTCGGCTCAATCTCTGTGCGGAGATGAGAATATTGATAAGAGTCTGTCCATTGTATACACACCTTTAAATGGCACAGGGCTGAAGTGTGTGACTCGATGCTTGCAGGAAAATGGTTTTACGAACATTTCAGTAGTTAAAGAGCAGGCAGAACCGGATGGGAATTTTCCTACGTGCCCTTATCCTAATCCTGAAATAAGAGAAGCGCTGGAGGTGGGGCTGAAAGAGGCCAGAAGACTGGGAAGTGAGCTTTTGTTGGCGACTGACCCGGACTGTGATCGAGTGGGTATTGCTGTAAAATCGGGAAACGATTATATTCTTCTCAGCGGAAATGAAGTTGGAATGCTGCTTTTGGATTACATTTGCAAACGCCGGCTGGCTCTGAAACGGATGCCGGAGAATCCCATTGTGATAAAAACAATTGTGACTATTGATATGGCAAAACGCATTGCCGCAGATTATGGAGTTCAGGTTATTGATGTGCTGACTGGCTTTAAATTCATTGGCGAGCAGATCGGGCTTTTGGAAAAAAAGGGGGAGGCGGATCGTTTTATCCTGGGATTTGAGGAAAGCTATGGCTATCTGACCGGCAGTTATGTGAGGGACAAGGACGCGGTGAATGCCTCGCTTATGATCTGTGAAATGTTTGCTTATTATAAGGCCAGAGGAAAAAGTCTATTGGATGTATTGAACGGACTATATACAAAGTATGGTTATTGTTTAAATACCTTGCACAGTTATGAATTTGAAGGCGCATCCGGATTCCGGAAAATGCAGAATATTATGGAGAGACTAAGAAATGAATGCCCGGAAACATGGGCTGGGTATGAGATTGTTTCTGTCAGCGATTATCAGAAGTCAGTTACACGCTATAGAGACGGCGGCGAGATAAAAATTGATCTTCCTGTTTCAAATGTGCTTAAATTTGAATTTGAGGATAATATCTCAGTGGTGGTGCGTCCCTCCGGAACTGAGCCAAAGCTTAAAACGTATATCTCTGTGAGCGCAGGAAGCCGGGAAGAGGCCGGCGATTTGGAGAAGCATTTCGTTAAGGTACTTGAAATGTTGCTTGCGTGAGGAGAAACTACTGTAGATTACTCTTTTTGAAAAAATACAAATTTTCAATGATATCAGGAGTAATTAAGTTATCTGTTAAATAATTAGATGGTGTTTCTAGGGTTTGTCTACAGAAGAGACAGATATCATAATGCCAAGAAGCCATCTCCGACCAGAAAGGCCCTCCCACATGACCAAAAACCTCTCATGGAAAACCTTATCAGAAGAAACAATCCTCAAAGACCCCTGGATCGACCTCCGCGCCAGCGCCTGCCAGCTGCCGTCCGGCATGACCATATCTCCGTTTTATGTAAACCATCTGCCGGACTTCGCGGTGATCGTAGCAGTGACGCCAAAGCCGGATCGCAGGGTGATCCTGGTACGTCAATACCGGCACGGGGCAAGAAAGGTGCTGCTGGAACTGCCCGCGGGCTGCGTGGAGCCAGGGGAGAACCCAGCGGCGGGCGCGGCAAGGGAATTGCTGGAGGAGACCGGTTATGAGGCGGGCCGCATGGAGTTCATGTTCCGGCTTGCCCCTAACGCTACCAACTGCACCAGCTATGCCCAGTGTTATCTGGCTTGGGACGCGCGGCTGGTGAGTGATCAGCACTTGGATGAGACGGAGTCCCTGGAGGTAGTGATTCTGGAGCCGGGCGAGGTGAAGCGCCTTCTGCGGGAAGGCGGCTTCGAGCAGGCCGTCCATGTGGCGGCGCTGTACCGGGCTATGGAGCTCGGGGCCTTATAGGCCACAGCCCAATCTCACCCACAGCGCAATATGCCCCATGTCATCATATATTTCCAACTAAATCCAATGGAGCTGGTAGCGCTGTAAGATTTGAAGGGTTGGCTTAACAGCGGGAATGAGCGGAAACGCAGTAAATCAAATATTGGCCGAGAATTGTAGAAATATGAAGGAAGAATAACACTTGAAAAACTCTAAAGTATTCTAAAGTATAATGTAGAGAGATGGGCTAATATGTGGGTAAATACCCTGCCTGTCCCATCTATCTTAAAAGTCTATTTATGCATTTTGTTATCACAAAAGCCGGAGCAGTTTCATACCCTGCTCCGGTCCATTTCGCTCAATTATTTCCCAGTCATTCAATCGTGCCCAATTATGCCCGGTGGTTTATAAAATGCTACTCCTAAACTTACTGGGCTTTTGCCTTACCCCTTATAAATCCCCGCAATCACCCCCACCACCTTCTCCACCCCCAACTTACTCAAATTAAACAACATCTGGTGGGATTCAATGCTTCCCCATTCCTGCTTGGTATAATTTTCATAATACTTCCGCCTCTGGCTGTCCGTGTGCCGGACGGCGCTGGCGGCTTCCTTGCGCGGGATCTGGTAGCGGTCCATGATGCGGCTTATGCGGTCCTCCATGGAGGCGCAGAGGAAGACGTCGATGAGATCCGGGTAGTTCCTCAGTATGTAGTCTCCGCAGCGGCCTACGATGATACAGGGGCCTTCCTTGGCCAGGGTTTCGATGATGGCGGTCTGGGTCAGGTAGGTGCTGTCGTTTAGGGGGAGACCGTAACCGGTTACGTCGTTGGGAGTTTTGGGAATCCGGTAGGTGGACAGGAAGGAGTGAAGCGCAGCTTCGTCCACTTCCTCCACCGTGATGGGGGAGAGGCCCATTTTCTCTGCGGCCATCTCAACCAGGCTCCGGTCATAAAGGGGGATCTGCAGAAGTTTCGACAACCGTTCTCCGACTTCGTGTCCGCCGCTGCCGAACTGGCGGGCGATGGTGATAATTTTATGACTCATAAGCGCGCTCCTTTCTGACAAGTGTGGGTATACAGTAAAATGCTATGTTGCCGTTTGCAGTGGTATCCCGCGGAGCATACTGCTGCTAACCGTGCAAACAATAATAAGTATACGTCTATTATAATGCAAAACAGAAAGAAAAGATAGCAAAATGTCAGAAAATACACGCGGCGGGTTCGAATCAAATCCCTCCAATCCCCATGTCGTCAACCGCCTTCCTCACTTCAATGCTGTTTCCTCGGTCCCGGCAGTTCCTGCGTAGCTGCCGCCTCTAACCCAGGACCGGCCTTCTCAATTCCCACCTCCACGGTATCTGCTCCGCCCTCAGCCTTCGCCGGGGCTTTTGCCTCAATCCCGTCCGTCGCGGCCCTCTCTTTAGACTTCTGATCCAACCCCTTCTGCGCGCGCAGCATATCCCAAATCGTATCGTGCATCCAGCTGACCGTGTCGCTGAGTATTTTGTTCTCCGCGTCCAGATCCATAATAACGTTGCACAGCTCCGCGATGGTCTCACGGCTGTTAAAGCGCTTGTGGGGCTCGGTGATGCGGGCCATGATCGAGGGATTCCGTTTTAACATTTCCATGGAGAGATAATTGTCACGTTCCTCACACGTCATATTCATGAATTCCGTATAGTACATCTTTAGCATGCACATAGCTGTGCGGCCGTCGCCGCATTTGGGACAGACCGGATGCCGGGATGTCTGGTAGTAAGCGTAATGGCCGCAATCCGGGCAATAAAATACCGCTAGTTCGCGCATAAATGAATCCTCCCTTTCTATTTCCGGATCCCAGTGCGGATTTGAAACCGGTCGTACCTCGGCACAAAACGTTTTCAAACCGGCACTGGGCTTACATATGTAATGCCGATTGCCGGAGGCATAGCCCCCCTACATACTATTTATAACGCTGAAATCGTCAAAATATACCTCACGAATAGAAAAAATACAATTTTTTGGCAAAATATACAAAAATGCGGCAAGACTTTTAGCAAGTCTGCCGCATTTTCGTCTCCCTTTTTATCGGATGTCGTCTTAACATGTTTGAACGGATGTGTGTATCAGGAGGGAGATGGTTGGTTTTTCATGGCTGCCATCGCGGCAGCCATGGATCGGTGCAGGGCGCTGGCGCCTTACTGCTGGATCATGCCCTCGGTGTTTACAACCCAGATCTTATCGTTCTCGTCCTTGTAATCCTTGAAACCGTTGCCCAACTCAGGCTTGGTGCTGGATTTGGAGGAGGAGCTGGCTTTCTGAACAACGCCGTTGGCATTTACCAGGTACTGGTTGCCGTTCAGCTCTACCGGAACGTAGCGCAGGTCCTTGTCGGCTTCCTGGCGCAGGCCGTAGATATACAGAACGTTATCCTTGATCCCGTGGTAACCCTGGCCCTTTCTGGAGCCGTCGGTGTGGAAGTACCAGTTCTGGTTCTCATCGCTCTTCTCGTCGTAGATGACCTGCTTGCCGGTGCGCATTACGCCGTCCTCGCCGAAGTAGAAGTTGGCTACCTCGCCTTCGCCGATGTTGACAACCTGCTTGCCGGTCTGCATTTCACCCTTGGTGTTGAACGCATATTTCTTGGAATCGATGGAGAACAGCTCCAGGCCGCTCTCTGCGTAGTAGGGCTTGCCGTTCTTGAAATAGAAGCGGTAGGTCTCCCCCTCCTCGCTGATTCCCTCAACGCCCTCGATGTTTCTCCAGTCGGAGGCGCGTTTTCCGTCCTCGTCGTAATACTGGTAGCCTGCCACGCTGTTGTTCGCGGGAGCTGCCTCGGAGGCGCTGGCAGTTTCCGTTACCGGAAGCTTGTACCAGCCGGTCTGCATACGGCCGTCCTCAAAGGTGTAGTATGCGCCGTCAATCTTTTTATCGACCTGGTTTTCCACGCGCTTGCCGCTGCGGTCATAGTAGAACCAGGACTCAGTGTAATCGGAATCTTCGTTTTCATCCTCAAGCTGGATCCAGCCGGTCTTCATCTTGCCGTCGCCTTCTTCGCCCAGGTAATAGTTGAAGCCGTCAAGGCTGAGTTCGCCGGTCATCATGTGGCCGTCCTCATTGAAGTAGTAGGTGCTTCCCTCGATGGTCATCCAGCGGGATGTGGTCATTTTTCCGTTTTTTCCGTAATAGTACCAGTAATATTCCGGCTCGCTCTCATCGTTGCCGTAATCTTCGTTTTCCACGGAGATCCAGCTCTCGGTGACGCGCTTTCCGTCTTCTCCTACGTAATACTCATCTACCTGCGCATTGATCGCCTGCATTCCCTCAGAATCCAGATAGAACCAGTCGTCGCCTCTCTTTTTCCAGGTATCCGTCAGCAGATCGCCGTCGGAATCGTAGAACACCCAACCCCCATTTTCCTGAGTCCAGCCTGCGCTTGCAGCGTATACGCTGGATACGGGAGCGTTGGATAAGAAGTTCGGGGCAAATGCCGCCATGAACGCGGTAGTGGATAATACAGCCAGTACTTTTGTGTGTTTTTTCATAATATTGATGTCTCTCCTTTTTGATATACTGTTTTGGATTCGTATGTGGCCGAAAATCCGTCGTTGCATTACGATCATGATTATAGCGGACGCGGGGGCATTTGAATAGTGAGGGTTATTGGAAGTTCTGGAAGCAGCTGGGGAGGGGAGAAAATGGACGGGGCGCGCGGGAGCATGCGCCATTGGGCAGGGGTCTCCCGTCGGAGTGAAAAACAGTAGGATTTTGCGGGAAGTTATGCTATACTCACGTTATACAAAATTGACCGCAGAATCAGAGGAGAAGATGTTTATGAAAAAAAGATTGTCCGACTATATTGCCGATCGGTTGGTGGAGGCGGGAATTTGCCAGGTGTTCACGGTGACCGGCGGGGGAGCCATGCATTTAAATGACGCCCTGGGACATAAGGAAGGGCTTCATTGCCTGTACAATCATCATGAGCAGGCCAGCGCCATGGCGGCGGAGGCTTACGCACGGATTCACAACCGGATCGCGGCGCTCTGCGTGACCACCGGCCCGGGCGGAACCAACGCGATCACCGGGGTTGTGGGTGGCTGGCTGGATTCCATTCCCATGCTGGTGCTCTCCGGTCAGGTGCGCTACGACACCACGGCCCGCTGGTCCGGCGTGGGAATCCGCGCCATGGGCGACCAGGAGTTTGACATCTGTAAGTCCATCGACTGTATGACCAAATACAGTGAGATGGTGATCGATCCGGAGCGCATCCGGTTCTGCCTGGAGAAGGCATTGTATCTGTCCCAGTCCGGCCGCCCCGGCCCCTGTTGGCTGGATATCCCCTTAAATGTACAGTCCGCTCAGATCGAGACGGAGGCGCTGGTGGGATTCGACCCCGCGGCCTACGAGGCGGGCGGGACCGGCTGGGGCACGAAAGAGGCCCAGGATTCCCACGGCATTCCCGGGGATTTTGCCGGAAAAGGCGAAAAACGCCAGGTTCTGCCCCCGCCGGTGTCGCGGGAGACGGCGATGGCCGTGCTCGAAAAGATCCGCGTTGCGCAGCGCCCGGTGATTAACGCCGGAAATGGAATCCGTATCGGCAAAGCCTTCGACGTGTTTGAACGGGTGGTGAACAAGCTGGGCGTTCCGGTGATTACCGGCTGGGACAGCGAGGATCTGATGTGCGACGACGATCCGCTGTACGTGGGCCGCGCGGGCAACATGGGCGACCGCCCCGGGAATTTTGCCATTCAGAACAGCGATCTGGTGCTGAGCATCGGCAGCCGCCTGAGTATCCGCCAGGTTGGCTACAACTACGGCACCTGGGCCAGAGCGGCCTACGTGATTGTCAACGACATCGATGAGGAAGAGTTAAAGAAGCCTTCGGTGCACAGCGATATGCGGATTCATGGGGACGCCAGGGACCTTTTAGAGCAGATGGACAAGGTACTGGACGAGCTTCTGACCGCGGAGGGGGGATGCGCCGGGGGAGAAGCCGGCGGGAAACCGTTCTTTGGCGGCGGCCAGGGGCTTGCCGGCATGAGCTGGATCGAGACCTGCCGGATGTGGAAGGAGAAATACCCGGTGGTGCTGCCCAAGCATTTTGCGCATGGTGATGAGGAACCGGCCAATGTATACGCCATGATCAAGGAGATCAGCAGCCGCCTTGAGGAGGGCCAGATCACGGTGGTTGGAAACGGCTCCGCCTGCGTGGTGGGCGGTCACGCCTGGGTGATTAAGAAGGGCCAGCGGTTTATTACCAATTCCGCCATTGCGGCCATGGGCTACGACCTGCCGGCGGCCATCGGCGTGTGGACGGCCTCCAGGGACCAGCAGTGCTACCACCAGGGCGACCGGGTGACCGGGAAGGACCTGATCCTGCTCACCGGGGACGGCAGCATCCAGATGAATCTGCAGGAACTGCAGACCATTATTCACCATGACATGAATATTAAGATATTTTTGATCAATAACGGCGGCTATCATTCCATCCGCCAGACCCAGAAGAATTTCTTCGGGGAGCCCCTGGTGGGCATCGGAGTGGACAGCGGGGATCTGAGCTTCCCGTCCATGGAGAAGCTGGCCGCGGCCTACGGCTATCCCTATGTGGCCGTTTACCACAACAGCCAGCTGCCGGAGGCGGTGGAGCAGACATTGGCCATCGACGGACCGGTGATCTGCGAGGTGTTTGTCAGCCGGGACCAGAATTTTGAGCCCAAGTCCTCGGCCAAGCGTCTGCCGGATGGGACTATGGTGTCCCCGCCCCTGGAGGATTTGTCCCCCTTCCTGCCGGATGAGGAGATGGACGCCAATATGATGATTCCCAGGATCAAGGAATAGGGTCCGGGATTGTGAAGGAGTATGTGACATGCGTATTGTTGTGACCGGAGCCACCAGTTTTATCGGCAGGGCCGTTGTGGAGGAACTGCTGGAAAAACGCCATCAGGTGTTTGCGGCGGTGCGCCCGGATTCGGCCGGGCGGGGGGAGCTGGAAACAATGCAGCGGGAGACCGGCGGGCAGCTGACTGTACTGCCGGTGGACCTTAGCGCCTGCGGGACGCTGGACCGCCACCCGGCCCTGGGGGGACGGGCAGACCTGTGGCTCCATCTGGGCTGGGAGGGGTCTGGGAGCGCCAACCGCACGAACCCTGAGATTCAGGCCCGGAATATTGGTTATGCCCTGGAGGCGTTGGGGGCGGCCGCGCGTCTGGGCTGCACCCGCTTTCTGTTCAGCGGTTCCCAGGCGGAGTACGGGATTACGGACGGTCTTATGCGCGAGGATTCCCCCTGCCATCCGGTGTCAGAGTACGGCAAGGACAAGTTGGAGGTGTGCCGCCGGGCCGGGGAGAAGGCCGGGGAGCTGGGAATCACCTATCTGCACACACGGATTTTCAGCGTTTACGGTCCGGGAGACCATCCCTGGTCCCTGGTGTCCAGCTGCGTGGACACCTTTTTAAAGGGCGGACATATGGAGTTTGGAGCCTGCACCCAGCTGTGGAACTATCTCTATATTAAAGATGCAGTCCGGGCCATTACCGGTCTGCTGCTTGCAAAATCCCCTTCCGGCGTGTATAATGTGGCGGGTAACGATACCAGGCCGCTGCGGGAGTTTATCGGGGAAATCCACCGCCTTTGCGGAGGCCGCGGCACCTTTGAGTACGGAAAACGCCCGCCCAACGCGGAGGGCGTGGTGTCCCTGAACCCGGATACGGGGAAATTATACCGGGCTGCGAATTTTCAGCCCAGGATCTCCTTTGAGGAGGGAATCCGGGAAATGATTGCCAACCATGAGTTTTATAAGGAGAATAGCAAATGAAACGATGCATCGCCTGCGGCGCCCCTTTGTGGGAGACGCCGCTGCTTACGCTAGATAACATGCCCGCTTCGGCCCAGCACATGCCGGATGCAGAGGGAGTTAAGACGGACGAAGGGCTGACTCTGGACTTATGTCAATGCGCCGGCTGCGGGCTGGTTCAGTTTGACTGCGAGCCGGTGGATTATTACCGGGATGTGATCCGGGCAGGAGGATTTTCCAAGACAATGGTGGAGCTGCGCAGATACCAGTACCGGCATCTGATCGACACCTACCATCTGGAAGGGAAACGGTTTATTGAGGTGGGCTGCGGACAGGGCGAATTCTTGAGCGTGCTGTCCGAGTTCCCGGTGGAGGCCCACGGAATCGAGCACGATCCCAGGCTGGTGGCCCTGGCCAGGGAGTGCGGGCTGGATGTGACGGAAGGGTTTACGGAGACGGAGGACACGGTTTTTCCGGACGGGCCTTACGATGTGTTCCTGTCCTTCAATTTTTTGGAGCACCAGCCGGATCCCTGCGCCATGCTGCAGGCAATCCACCGCAATCTGGACGACGACGGCATGGGCCTGATCACCGTGCCCAGCTTTGAGTATATCATGGACCACAACAGCTATTATGAGCTGATCCGGGATCACATCGCCTACTATACCTTTGACACCCTGACGCCGCTTCTGGAGCGGAACGGTTTTGTGGTGGAGGAATGCGAGATCATCAACCGGGACACCCTGTCAGTAGTGGTTAAAAAGCGTCCGCAGATGGAGACTGGGAATCTGCTGGAATGTTATGTGAACCTGCGCAAGGAAATGGACACGTACCTGAAATACCTCAAGGCGTGGAACAAGAAGGTCGCCATCTGGGGCGCCAGCCACCAGGGCTTCACGCTGGCGGCCACCACCAAGCTGGGGAAAAAGGCGGAGTACATCATCGATTCCGCCCCGTTCAAGCAGGGAAAATTCGCACCCGCCTCCCACCTGCCCATCGTAGGCCCGGAACATTTTGAAGAACACCCGGTGGACGCCATCGTGATCACTGCACCGGGATATACGGACGAGATCGCAGCAAGCATCCGGGAGCGGTTCGGCAAAGACGTGGAAGTCCGCGCGATGCGGTTCAATCATCTGGAGACGTTATAGACTTTGTCCTAAGGGGTACCAGGCGAAGCCTGGTGGATTCCTTAGGACGGCCCGCGAATTCCGGCGTTGGCCTCAGACACTCCGCGAATCACCCCTCCCCCCAAAAAATCCCAATCACCACATAAAAAGAAAGGACCTCCCCACCATGAAAGCATTCGTACTAAAAAAACCAGGCGTAGTCGGCTGGCACGATGCCCCCGAGCCGTCCCTCGTCCCTTACGGCGCAATACTCGCCCCAGTGGCCATGACGCCCTGTTCGTCGGACGTGCACACCGTGTACGGCGGGGGTTCGCCCAAGGCGCCCAATCTGATTCTGGGTCATGAGTGCGTGGCGCGGATTCTGGAGGTGGGGGATCAGGTGCGTGATTTCTCTCCCGGAGAGGTCGTCGCGGTTCCGGCCATCACGCCGGACTGGCGGGCCCTGGCCATCCAGGAGGGCAACGACCGCCACGCCGGGAAGCCATTTTCCGGCCACCAGCTGGGCAGAACCCAGCCGGGGGTATTTGCGGAGCGGTTTCTGATTCCGGACGCGGACACCACGCTGGCGAAGATTCCCCAGGGGGTCACGCTGGAGCAGGCGCTGATGTGCGTAGACACCATGACCACCGGCTTTACGGGGGCGGAGTACGCGGATATCAAGGCCGGAGATACCGTGGTCGTGCTGGGCATCGGGCCCATCGGCCTGATGGCGGTGGCCGGGGCGGCCCACATGGGCGCGGCGCGGATCATCGGCGTGGGAACCCGCCCGGTCTGTGTGGACCTGGCCCGGGAGTACGGAGCCACGGATGTCATCAGCTACCGGGACGGGGACGTGGTGGAGCAGGTCCTTGACATGACGGATGGTCTCGGGGCGGACGGTGTGATCATCTGTGGCGGCGGGGACGAGGTGTTCACCCAGGCCGTGGACATGGTGCGCTACGGCATCGGAACGGTTTCCAATGTAAATTATTACGGCGGAACCGGCTCCATCGGCTACCCGAAATTTTCCGGCGGCAGAGGCATGGCCGGAAAGACCATCCATATGGAGCTGGCCAGAGGCGGCCGCGCCCGCATCGAGCGTATGCTGAAAATGGTTCAGTACAGGCGGGTGGACCCGGGGAAAATGGTGACCCACCGGCTGCACGGCCTGGACAAAGTGGAGGAGGCGTTGGAGCTCATGCACCACAAGCCGAAAGACCTGGTCAAGGTCATGGTACAAAACGATTGAACGCAAATACGATATCCTGGAGTAAACGAGAGATAATATGAAAACCATAAGTATTGTAGTGCCTTGTTATAATGAAGAAGAGAACGTAATCCCCTTAAGCCGCGCGATCACGGCCCTGTTTGAGAAGGAGCTGGCGGATTACCGGTACGAGCTGATTTTTATCGATAATGATTCGAGGGACCGGACCCGGGAACTGCTGCGGGGGCTCTGCCAGAGCGACCCAGACATCAAGGCGATTTTTAACGCCAAGAATTTCGGCCAGTTTAATTCCCCCTATTACGCCATGCTGCAGACCAGCGGGGACTGCACCATTCTCATGGCTGCGGATTTCCAGGACCCGGTGGAAATGATTCCCCAGTATGTGCGGGAGTGGGAGTCCGGGTATAAAATTGTGATCGGCATCAAGAAGAGCAGCCAGGAGAACAAGTTTATGTACTGGCTCAGAGGCTGTTATTACAAGCTGATCAAAAAACTCTCCGACGTGGAGCAGATCGAGCAGTTTACCGGCTTTGGCCTCTATGACGCCAAATTTATCCAGGTTCTGCGGGGGCTGAACGACCCCACGCCGTTTTTGCGCGGAATTGTGGCGGAGCTGGGCTTTAAGCGCAAGGAAATACCCTACGAGCAGCCCTTGCGCCGGGCGGGCAAGACCAGCAACAATTTCTACCGCCTGTATGATGCGGCTATGCTGAGTATCACTTCCTATACCAAGGTGGGGCTGCGGCTGGCTACCATTTTCGGCAGCATCTGCGCCGGGCTCAGCATGGTGGTGGCCCTCGTCTACCTGGTGATGAAGCTGATCTGGTGGGATCGTTTTCCGGCCGGCATGGCGCCCATGCTGATCGGGATGCTGTTTCTTGGGTCGATTCAGATTTTCTTCATTGGATTGCTTGGGGAGTATATTATGAGCATCAACCAGCGGGTGATGAAACGGCCTCTGGTGATCGAGGAAGAGCGGCTGAATTTTGGCAGGGATGAGAAGTCCGGGGCGCAGCAGATACAGGATGGTGAGTAAACGATGAAATATAAAGTTGATGTGGTCCGGATCCGGGAAAATTCCATTACCTTAAACGGATGGGTGATCGGCAAATCCCCGGAGAGCAAGGCGACGTTCCGTGTGGAGGACGAGCGGCACAACCCGGTGAAATTTAAGTATGTCCCCACCAGGCGGGACGATGTGAGCCAGATTTATTATAAAAAATGTTATGACAGGGACTTCGGCTTTGACATCCGGTTTCCCTATGAGCGCGGAAAAAACTATTTCCTGCTGATCCGCTGCGAGGGGAAGCAGGCAAAGATCAAATATAATGAGGAGCTGATCGCCAGGCGTTCCAGCGTGGCCCACAAGCGTATTGAGAAACTCAAGGACCTGATGAACATGGAAACGGTTCATGTGGCCATGGATTTCTGGAAAGAACACGGCTTAAAGGCCCTGGTGGTCAAGTCCAAACACAAGCTTCAGGGGCTGGACAACGACTATGATTACGGGGAGTGGTACGAGCTGACCAAACCTACGGAGGAGGAGCTGGAGGCCCAGAGGAAGAAACTGTTCGATTTTGAGCCCAGGCTGTCCATCGCCATTCCGGCTTACAAGACGCCGGAGCGGTATTTGAAGGAGATGCTGGACTCTATTCTGGCCCAGACGTATACCAACTGGGAGGTTTGCATCGCCGACGGCAGCCCCAAGGGCGAGAGCCTGGAGCGGGTGCTGCGCAGGTACGCGGAGAAGGATTCACGGATTCGTTACCAGATTCTGGGAGAAAATAAGGGGATCGCGGGAAATACCAACGCGGCCATGGATATGGCGCGGGGGGATTTTCTGGTGCTTGCGGACCACGACGACACGCTGCCGCCTCATGCGCTGTACGAGGTGGTGAAGGCGGTTAACGAGCGGCCGGGCGCACAGGTGATCTATTCGGACGAGGATAAGCTGGACATGGACGGGAAGGCGCTGTTCGACCCGCATTTCAAGCCGGATTTCAACCCGGATCTTTTGACCAGCGTGAATTATATCTGCCATTTGTTTGTGGTGCGGATGGATCTGCTGGAAACGGTGGGAAGGTTCCGGCAGGAGTTTGATGGGGCCCAGGACTATGATTTCATTTTCCGGTGCACGGAGGCGGCGAAGGAGGTTTACCATATTCCCAAGGTGCTGTACCACTGGCGCTGCCATCAGAACTCCACGGCCAGCAATCCGGAGAGCAAGCGGTATGCCTTTGAGGCCGGGGCCAGAGCCATTATGGCGCACTATGAGCGCATGGGAATCGAGGCGGAGTCCGTGGTGAAGGGCGTGGACTTTGGGATTTATCACACGAAGTTTAAGATTCAGGGAGAGCCGCTGGTGTCGGTGGTGATTCCCAATAAGGATCACTGGCAGGATCTGGATGTATGCGTGAAGTCGCTGTTGGAGCGGGCGACGTATAGGAACCTGGAGTTTGTGATTGTGGAGAATAACAGTGCGGAGGCGGAGACCTTTGCGTATTATGAGCGGCTTCAGGCGGAGCACGGGAATGTGAGGGTTGTGACCTGGGAGCGCGAGTTTAATTACTCGGCCATTAATAATTTTGGGGCCGGGTTTGCGAAGGGAGAATATTTGCTGCTGCTGAATAACGATACGGAGATTATTGAGCCGGATTGTATTCAGGAAATGTTGGGTTTTTGCCAGCGCGAGGACGTTGGGATCGTGGGCGCAAGACTGCTCTATGCGGACGATACGATCCAGCACGCGGGCGTGGTGGTCGGGTTCGGCGGGATTGCCGGGCACACGTTTATCGGGCTGCATAAGGCGGAGAACAGCTATTTCCACCGGGCCATGTGCGCCCAGGATTACAGCGCGGTGACGGCGGCCTGCATGATGACGAAAAAGTCGGTGTTCGATCAGGTGGGCGGACTCTCGGAGGAGCTGGCCGTGGCGTTTAATGATATCGACTATTGCATGAAGGTGCGCAGTTTGGGGAAACTGGTGGTGTATGCGCCGTATGCGCTGCTGTACCATTATGAGTCCAAGTCCAGAGGGCTGGAGGATACGCCGGAGAAGATCGAACGGTTTAACCGGGAGGTGGCGGTTTTTATTAAGAAATGGCCGGATATCATTCAGAATGGGGATCCGTATTATAATCCGAATCTGACGCTGCGCAAGTCTAATTTCGCGCTGCGGGATCTGCTGAAGGAGAAAATCGGGGAACCTTATGATCTGAGCGTGTACGATCGGTTTGCGCCGGAGGAACAGGCATGAATCGGACGATGGTGACGGTGGTGATACCGAATTATAACGGACTGCGGTTCATGGAGGATTGCTTCGCGGCGCTGGATTTGCAGGTGTACCGGCATTTTAAGGTGCTGGTGGTGGACAACGGGTCCACGGACGGCAGTGTGGAGTGGTTGAAGGAACGGGGGATTCCGACGATTTTTCTGGAGAAAAATACGGGATTTTCCGGGGCGGTGAATGTGGGGATCAGGACGGCGGATACGCCTTATGTGATCCTGTTAAATAATGACACGGAGCCGGAGCCGGATTATGTGGGGGAGTTGGTGAGGGCCGTTGGAAGGTCGGAACGGATTTTTTCGGTGAGTCCTAAGATGGTGCAGATGTTTAACCGGGAACTGATGGACGACGCGGGGGATATGTACTGCGTGCTGGGCTGGGCGTTTCAGAGAGGCGTGGGGAGGCCGGCGAGGAAGTATAACCGGGCTTGCAGGGTGTTTTCGGCGTGCGCGGGGGCCGGGATTTACAGAAAAAGTGTGTTTGAGGAGATTGGGTATTTTGATGAGATGCATTTTGCGTATCTGGAGGATATGGATGTGGGATACCGGGCGAAGCTGGCCGGGTATGATAATGTGTATTGTCCGGATGCGGTGGTGTATCATGTGGGGAGCGGGACCAGCGGGTCGAAGTATAATGAGTTTAAGGTGAGGCTGGCGGCAAGGAATAATGTGTATTTGAATTATAAGAATATGCCGGACTGGCAGCTGGCGCTGAACGCGGTGCCGCTGGCAGTGGGGATTTGGGTGAAGTATGGGTTTTTTAAGAGGTTGGGGTTTGGAAAGGTTTATTGGGATGGGGTGTTGGAAGGGATTAAGAGCAGGGGGAAGTGTAGGAGGGTGGATTTTCGGAAGGTGAAGAGCGGGGCCTGCTGGAGAGCTCAGGGGGAGATGATGGCGGGAATGATGGTGTATTTGTGGGAGTTTGGATGGAGACAGGTGGGGAAGATAGGGAAGAGAAGATAATGGATCAGACG